>Ga0206944_1069_pt2 | contig 16556 bp, 14 predicted proteins | sample Alteio_BWOrgHeat_4_FD_152978 | JGI IMG/M metagenome (GOLD analysis project Ga0206944, IMG submission 152978) | Enriched cells from forest soil in Barre Woods Harvard Forest LTER site, Petersham, Massachusetts, United States -... | ecosystem: Environmental > Terrestrial > Soil > Temperate forest > O... | reverse complement strand
CGACTTTGACAAGATGGTGGACCTGCTGGTGGCGGTGCTGCAAAAGCTGGACGCAAAGACCGTGGCGAATTTGAGGGATTTCACGCCGCAGTAGCTTCTCTATCCCGAGCGGCGCGAGGGAACCCTACAGCGACGACCGATCTAATGGGCAATACCTGTAATGGGGCAAATCTGTCGCCAACCGCGCGAACTGTCTTAGTTCTCGATTCCTTCCAATTGTTGTCAAAAAAATAATTCACTCTCCCTGCTTCCTATTGTCAGGCTATAGGAGTCTAATGGGTCATATAACTTACCTATATGACCGATCAAAACCGAAAAAGCGATGTCTGGCAGGGAACCATGGCGCTGATGGTGCTGAAAACGCTGGAGGCCATGGGGCCGCTGCATGGATACGGAATCGCACGGAGAATTGAGCAGATCAGCGGTGACCGCCTGTCCTTAAATTACGGCAGCATTTATCCGGCCCTGCTGCGGCTGGAGCAGGAACGAGCGATTGCTTCCGAGTGGGGCATGTCAGAGAACAATCGCAAAGCAAAGTATTACCGGCTGACAGCGGCGGGCCGCAAGCAGCTCAAGCAGGAGACCGCGGACTGGGAAGAAGCTTCCGCGATCGTGGCCCGATTTCTGGCGGCGAAGGAATCCTTATGAAGGCATTGTGGCGAATATGGGCGCGCGTGACCGGGCTGTTTCGCAAGAACTGGCGAGACCGCGAAATGGCGCAGGAGTTCGAATCGCACCTGCAAATGCACATCGACGATAACATCCGTGCGGGTATGAGCCCGGAGCAGGCAAGGCGCGAGGCGCTGGTCAAATTCGGCGGCATGGAGGCGGCAAAGGAATCGGTGCGTGAGACTTCGCGGCTGCTGTGGATTGATACGGCATTCCGCGATATGCGGTATGCGCTGCGCGGACTGCGCCTGAACCCGGGCTTTGCCACCACGGCCGTGCTCTCATTGACGCTCGGCATTGGCGCGAGCGTGGCCATTTATACCGTGGCAGATAATCTGCTGCTGCGCCCGCTCCCATATCCCGATGCCAGGCAACTGGTAATGCTGTATGAGATGAATCCGCACCGTGGTTTTGCGCGTAATGTGATCTCGCCCGCAAATTATTTTGACTGGAAGTCGCAGAGCTCCTCTTTCAGTGCGATTGGCGGATTCTTTGATTTTCACGTGATCCTGGGGGACGGCAAGCGCACAGAAGAAAAGGACGCGCAGGCAGTGAGCGGTGAAGTACTTCCGGCTCTCCAGGTAAAGCCGATTCGTGGCCGTGTCTTTACCATGCAGGAAGACAAGGACGATGCGCATGTGGCGGTGATCAGCTATCGGCTGTGGCAGGAATGGTTTGGATGCGACGAGAGCGTGATTGGCCGCCAGCTTCAGGTGAACTCGCGTCCGTTTACTGTGATCGGCGTGTTGCCGCCCGATTTTTATTTCAATACGCGCACCAGCGACGTGTGGCTCACGCTGGGCCTGAATCCGGCTGACAATCTGCGCAAAACACAGGGACGCTGGATGTGGGCGGTGGCGCGGCTCAAAAGTGGTGTATCGCTAAGCCATGCCCGCGCGGAAATGACAGGCATCGGCCAGAGGCTGGAGATTGCCTATCCGGAGTTCAATAAGGGTTGGGGTGTTGATGTTGTGCCGTTGCGCGATTCTTTCGTCGGACAAGCAAAAACCTCGCTCATGATCCTGCTGGGCGCCGTGACATTGCTGCTCTATGTGGCCTGCGCCAATGTGGCGAACCTATTGCTCGCGCGTTACAGCGTTCGCCGACGCGAAATGGCTGTACGAGGCGCGCTGGGCGCGGGCCGTGGACGGTTGATTCGCCAGCTGCTTACGGAAAGCGTGATGCTTGGCCTGGCAGGCGGTATTGCAGGAGTTGTGCTGGCCTGCTTCGCGGTTTCAGGATTAGTGGCGCTGGCGCCGCGCGATCTTACTCGCTCGGTACAGATTACGTTTGACCTGCGCATTGTAGTCTTTGCTTTTCTACTATCACTGGTCACGAGCATCATCTTTGGACTGGCTCCTGCCATCATGGCGTCCCGTGGCAACGTCAATCGAGGACTGCACGAAGAAAGCCGCACCAGCACGGGCGGCGGCACTCGAATGCGGAGCTGGCTGGTTGCGCTTGAGATTGCATGCTCTGTGGCGCTGATGGCCGGAGCAGGATTGCTGTTTCGCACTTTGGTGGGATTACAGAATGTGGATCCCGGGCTGGACGAGCATAACGTTCTTACCTTCCGGGTAACGTTGCCCTCGCAACGCTATAAAGAGGAGCAGAAGAGAATTGATTTCTTCCAGCAGGCCACAGAAGAGTTAAACCAATTGCCTGGCGTGCGCTCGGCCAGCGCCACCAGCTATCTGCCATTGAACGGTATTGGCGCCGGAACCGGAGTGAAGATATTAGGCCAGCCTCCAGCCAAGCCGGGAGAAGAATTTGTGGCGACCATTCGCACGGTGCTTCCCGGATACTTCCACACAATGGGCATTCCGTTGAAACGCGGCCGCGACTTCAATGCGGCCGATGATGTGCAATCCAGCCCGCATCGTTTCATCGTGAGCGAGGCGTTTGTGCGCAAGTATCTGTCTGGCGAAGAACCGTTGGGCAAGCAGATCAGCGCCTGGATGAACAAGGAGAATCCATTTGGCGAGATCGTGGGCGTAGTTGGGGACGTAAGTGATAAGACGCTGGATAGTGAGCCGGCGCCGACCGTCTATTACATCCATTCTCATCTTTCCTATGGAGAAATGGTGTTTGTACTGCGGGCGGAGAACGACGCACTGGCGCTGGCGGACCCGGCACGCAAAGTTATCCAGGGAATAGACTCCGAACTGCCGGTATCGCAGATACGCACGATGGAGACAGTGGTGCGGCAGACGTTTGCCAGCCAGCAATTCAGCGCCGTGCTGCTGGGGGGATTTTCCCTGGCGTCACTGTTGCTGGCAGCGATTGGAGTTTACGGTGTGTTGGCTTATTCGGTCACGCAGCGCACGCGGGAAATTGGCGTGCGAATCGCACTGGGAGCGGAACCGTTGACGATTACGCGGATGGTGGTGGCCAGCGGAGCGCGCATGGTCATGATTGGAGCGGCTGCGGGACTGGCAGCCGCGCTTGCGCTTTCCGGCCTGATGAAGAGCCTGCTGTTTGGGATTGGAGCGCGTGACCCGCTCACGTTCATCGCGGCGCCTGCGATTTTTGTTGTGGTGGCATTGGTGGCGGCCTATGTGCCGGCGCGAAGGGCGGCAAGGGTATCGCCGATGGAGGCATTAAGGACGGAGTAGGTTTTGTTTTAATCCCGAGCGAGGCGAGGGAGCCTTTAGCGATAAAAATATTTTGCAAAAAACAGTTCTGGGAAGGCGGGAAAGAGTGCATATGCAAGTAGGGGAGTTTTGTCCTTAATCGCTATCCTCCGCAGGCGAAGGCGCTGGCGCTCCACAAATTAAGGAAAGATGATTTGGCCACTCTCGCACCACAGAGGATGTACTTGTGCCAAGAGATGGAATGGCAGCGCGGCTGGCCCGACAAAACCGTAGCGAGATTCGTTCCGCCTGTTCCAGGGACGAAGTCAAATACAGAACTATCTTGACCACGCGGGCCGACTTTTTCGTAGCGAAGGGGCTTAACCCAACTAGAATAGAGCCAGGAGATGACATGGCTGTGTTGGATTGGTCAAAATGTCCTGCGGTCGAGAGTATCCCTGGAAAGGTCAGTGGAGCATGGGTGTTTCGCGGCACTCGCCTTCCAGTGGCTACTGTTTTCGAAAACCTTGAAGATGGGATGACAATTGAAGAAGTTATGGAGCAGTTCGATGTTACCCGGGAACAAATCCATGCAGTGCTTGAATTTGCCGCTCGAAGTCTCGATGCTCCCGTGCGCCACTAATGCTCATTCTCTTTGACCAAGGCACGCCGCGCGGTATAGCACGCTGGCTCTTGACCATACCGTAAAAGAAGCTAAATCCCAAGGTTGGGATAGATTGACCAATGGCGAATTGCTGAATGCCGCGGAGCAAGCGGGATTTGATGTCCTGCTTACTACGGACAAAAATCTTCGTTATCAGCAGAACCTTGAGGCCCGCAGGATAGCTATAGTGGTCTTAGGCAAAGGCAGGTGGAGGCTCATTCGGCCAGTGATATCAACGGTCGTGGAAGCGGTGAACGCTGCCAAGCCAGGAACTTACACAGAAGTGGATATACCTAGCTAAGCTGAATTTCAAAGAATCTATTCCTCTTCGGCATGCGTTCTTCCGGTCAGGTTTTCCAACTGCCTTCTCCAATCCAGTTCCTCAACGAATGCTGCCGACTGACGCCAGCCGGCTTTTACTTTTATGAAGAGTTCCAGATAGACCTTTTTGCCGAAGCGCTTTTCCAGTTCCATGCGCGCGGATGTGCCCATCTGCTTGAGCTTCTGGCCGCCTTTGCCGATCAGGATGGCCTTCTGGCTATCGCGTTCGCAAAAGATGGCGGCGGCAATGCGCAGCAGCTTGGGCAGGTCTTCAAAGCGCTCAACTATCACGGCCGTGGCATAAGGAACTTCTTTACCGGTCTGGAGCAGAACCTTTTCACGGATGATTTCTGATGCCAGAAAGCGCTCCGGCTGGTCTGTGAGCTGGTCTTCAGGAAAATACGGCGGGCTTTGCGGCAGAGCGCGAATGACTTTATCGAGCAGTGCTTCCAGTCCTTCGCCCTTTAGCGCTGAGATCGGAATGATTTCCTTGAATGCATGCAGCTTGCTATATCGCTCGATTACCGGCAGCAGGAGCTCCTTGTGCAAGCGATCAACTTTATTCAGCAGCAGAATGACCGGTGCACCGGAGTGCTTGACGAGTTCAAGCACTTGTTCATCGGCGGGACCGAAACGGTCTGTGGCGTCAACCAGCAGCAGAACGAGATCGCGAGATTCAAGAGCGGCATGAATTTCCTGCATCATTTTGCGGTTGAGACGGCTATCCGGCTTGTGCACGCCGGGCGTATCAATGAAAACGATCTGGCCTCCAGGGCGCTTGGCTTTTGGCTTGACGTTGAGAATGCCCTGGATGTTCATGCGCGTGGTCTGCGGCTTTTCCGTGACGATGGCGATTTTCTCGCCGACCAAAGCATTGAGCAGCGTGCTCTTACCGGCGTTGGGGCGGCCGATGATGGATACAAAACCTGAATGTGGCTGCGCCATTTATGCCTCTGCCTGTCGCGGAGAAGAATCAGCTTGCTCCGGCTGCGACCGGCATACCCTGACCTTTTCTATTTTGCGATCTGTGGATTCAAGAATTTCAAAACGAAGGCCTTCGTCTTCGACCACCTCGCCGGGTTGGGGAATGCGGCCGGCGATGGCGCTCACAAGGCCCCCGACGGTGGTGGTGTCACGCTGGTCAAGGCGCATGTCAAAAAGGTCCTGCAGGCGGCCCACGTCCACTGTGCCCTGCATGACATAAGCGTTGTCGCCTTCACGAACAATGTCATGCGAAAACTCATGCTCGTCGCGAATTTCACCGACGATTTCTTCCACCAGATCTTCCAGGGTAACCAGGCCGGCGACGGACCCATATTCGTCAATGACGATGGCCATGTGGATGTTGTCTTTCTGCATTTCACGCAAAAGTTGTGAGGTCATCTTGGTTTCTGGCACAAACAGCACTGGCCGCAGCAGCTTGGCCACCGTGGTGGTTCGAGCTTCAGATTCAGGAAGCTGGATAAGATCATGCGCCAGCACCATGCCTTCCATTTGGTCAATGCTGGTGGAATAGACGGGCACGCGGGAATGCGGCTTGTCACGCAGCATGGAAGTAAATTTTTCAATGGTAGTGGTGGACGGAACGGCAAAAATGTTAGGGCGCGGCGTCATCACGTCACGCACGGTCTTATCGCCAAATTCGACGACCGACTGGATGAGCTGGCGGTCACCCTCTTCCAGAATGCCTTCTTCTTCCGCGGCTTCAATGAGCGCGTCCACGGCTTCAGAAGGATGCTCGGGTTCTTCCGGCTCATGCGGCTCGGCTAGCGCAGCCACGGAGAGTCCGAACCCGAGAGCGATCGTGATGGGCAGCATGAGATAAATCAGGGACTGCAACAGCGGAATGAATTTCACCAGCCAAACGCCGCGCGTGCGCGTGAACAGCATGTAAGGCAACAGCCGGTTGCAGACAATAATGACCAGGATGATGCCGATGATTGCCTGAATGATTTCCGGCCAGATCCAACGCGTGTCTCGAAAGACAAGATGGCCGATGATAAAGGCAATAGAGGCCGTGCTGAGCTGCGTGAGAACAGAAAAGGTGAGAGCTGCACGCTGGCTGGAGCGAAGCAGGCGAGGTTCGACCAGCTTTTCAAAGGCTTCAATGTTTTCCTGAAACTCACGCGTCAGGAATTTGCCGCTCTCAGTGTAGAGCCGCTCGACATACGATACGAGTACGAGGAGGCCACAAAGAAGCAGAACGACCGCGTATAGCGCGACAAGGGTCATTGCTTGCTCCTTGCTCTTGCAGCTGTGGGCTTGAGGCTAGTTTTGGCGGCTGATGGTTTGTGAGAATTCTGTGCAGCCTTGGCTGATTGCGTTGCTCTTGGCTTTGCTTGAGACGATTTGCCGTTCGTATACGTGCGGTCGATGAGCGAGGCAGGCAATTTGAGTTGAGAGCGCAGACGGGCTTCTGCGCGGGCCATGCGTCCATTGTCAGACTCATGGTCATAGCCGGCGAGATGCAGCATGCCGTGCAGCACAAGAATTTTTAATTCATTGGCAAAGCTGTGGCCATAAAGCTGAGCGTTTTCGCGCGCGATCTGGGCGGAGATGGCGATGTCACCGCCGGATGGTCGAGGGAAAGAAAGCACGTCAGTCGGCTTATTCTTGCGGCGAAAGCGGCGGTTGAGGTCGCGCAGGCGCTTGTTGCTGGCAATCAGGATATCCACCTCACCCTGGACTTCCGCGAGTTTTTGCGCGCGTCGTGCAAAACGCTGGAGTTGCGTCGCGCTTACGCTGCGGGTGGAAGCGCCGGAGATCGGTGATTCGAAAATTATCATCGTCGGACCGTCAACGTGAAAACCCCAAACTGAAAACTGGAAACCGTGCGCTGTCAAAACAAAGCGGGAGGGCCCTTGCCGCCCTCCCGCCAAGAATTCTACTAGATTTCTACTGTTGCAGAGGGGGCTCGTTGGGCTCCTGCTGCGTCTGCACCTCGCGCGGCAGTTCCAGCGACATTTGCTGGCTGCGCGACCTTTCGTCGTAAGCGCGGACGATGCGCTGGACGAGGTGATGGCGGACGACATCCTCCTCAGTGAAATAGTTGAAGAAAATGCCTTCCACCGGCTTGAGCACATCCGCCGCCTCAAGCAGTCCGCTGCGCTTGGCATTGGGCAGATCAATCTGCGTAACGTCGCCGGTGATTACGGCCTTTGAGTTGAAGCCCATGCGCGTTACAAACATCTTCATTTGTTCAGGCGTCGTGTTCTGGGCTTCGTCCAGGATGATGAACGAATCATTCAGCGTGCGGCCGCGCATAAAAGCGATGGGCGCAATCTCAATGACGTTCTTTTCCAGAAAGCGGTCGACGCGCTCCGGCTCCATCAAGTCGTACAGCGCGTCATACAGCGGACGCAGATACGGATCAACCTTCTCCTGCAGCGTTCCGGGCAGAAAGCCCAGCCGCTCACCGGCTTCCACCGCGGGCCGCGCCAGGATAATGCGATTTACTTTCTTCGCGTTCAGCGCCGATACAGCCATCGCCACGGCCAGATATGTCTTGCCCGTTCCGGCCGGCCCGATGCCAAACACCATGTCATATTTTTCAATCGCGTCAATATAGCGGCGCTGGTTCATGCTCTTGGGCTGCACCTGCCGCTTCCCAAACGACCGCTGCTTACCCGCCTCAGCCATGCCCCGCAGCGTTGCGGTTGAATCGGCCACCACCACGCGCAGCATCGAGCTCAGATCAGCGTCAGTAAATTCCTGGCCTGTACTGCCCAGATGGTCAAAGTCGGTAAAGATCTGCTCAGCGCGGGCCACGTCCCGGGCAGCGCCTTCCAGTTGCACGGAATCTGATTTCAGGTCAATGTTTACGTTCAGGCCGCTCTCCATCACCTGGAGATTTTCATCGCGGATACCAAACAGCTTCTGGATATTAGGGACGATTTCTATATTTTTCTTCATTCAGTTTTTTGGGGTTACCCTCTCATGGCGCAGTGATCGCCAGACTCCGTGCTGCTTGAGCACAGAGAACATAAGATTGCTTTGTGCATGGAAACGCAGAATCGTTGGCACACCGGAACGCGGAGGTAATACCATTGGCCTGAGAGTACCGCCGTTATTTGCCCAAGTCAACAAAGTTCCTGCGGCTTTTACACCGCTTTCATATTAGATGCGCGAGGGAGGATTTCGGCGGCAATTAAAAGGGTTACGCGCCTCCGCCTCTTTCCCATTTCCGATCTGCTGCCTGACGTGGTTTACGGCATTCATCCCTTGCACATCTCTCTCATCTCGATTTCTTGGATTTCGCGGCTAAAGCATTTAATCTCTTGCATATTTCTCTCTGTCCGATCTCTGGCTTGAGGTGCCTCTGGCGCTACTCTCTTTTCATCTCTTACGCACGTCCAAACACGTGGCATCATAATTTGAGAGGTGGCATGAGAATCTCGGATCTTAAGGAATATTTGGACAGAACCGTTATCCTGCGAATGACTGACGGCGAGGTCGCCAAAGTCCGAGTCCGCTTTGCCGACGAGGAATATGACGACATCATCGTTGACGTTCTGGAAAGCACGCGTTCTCAACCCTATAGCTCTGCCAGCGCTTACACTTTTGCTGCCGCTGAAATCATTTCAGCCGATGTCTCTCCCGAATGCCGCTCTAGAGTGACTTCTTTCCAATCTGCATCCAAAGCCAGGTCCGGTACGTAAATCTGCGGCTGGTCTCCCCGCCCCGCCATTGACCCAGGCCCTTAAACCCAAGTAAAATAGCATCTTCGGCTTGACCCTCCGAAAAAACTCTTTATTTGATAGGAACCATACAGTCACAATGGCAAATCATTTTTCTGCGCTGAAGCGCGCGCGCCAAACCACCAAACGCACCCAGGACAATCGCGCCAACACCTCCCGTCTGCGCACCGCGCTACGCAAGCTGCGTGAAACGCTGGCCACCGGTGATTCCAAGCAGGCCCAGGAAGCCTTCGGCACCACCGTTTCCATGATCGATAAAGCCGTGAAAAAGGGCGTTATCCACAAGAACACCGGCTCGCGCTATAAATCCCGCCTGAGCGCACGTGTTGCCGCGGTGAAGAAGTAGATTTTAGAATTTTCGCGAGTAGTTCCCACTCCCAACCAAGTTCGCGGTCTATTTGGTTCTGTAGCCGGTTCTTTTCTCCCGATACGGAGCCAATCCATTGACCAATAAGCATGAACTTGAAAATGAGATCCGTCCTGAGGACGTTGCGGCGCTCACCAGGAATACGAACGAGCAGCCCGGCATCGAAAAACCTGAATTGACCGCCAGCGAACGCAATGATGAGCTGCTTCCCCAGCCGCTGGTAAAGATCGTGAATTACAAAACTGGTGACGTTACGCAGGCATCGCTGGCGCAACTAAACCAGCAAATGCGCCAGTTTCGCAAGGTCATCCTGCTCATTGAAGACCAGCCGGCTTTTTCTGACACTTGCACCAAGACACTGCATGAACTGGGTTATGACGGCGTGCAGCTCATCACCCACGTAATGGAAGCTGAGAACCATCTGGACGATATCGTCTCCAACCTGACCGACGCGCCCGCAGCCATCGTGCTGGACCTGGGCCTTGGCATGGATAGCGGCTTTACTCTGTTGCGCAAATGCCACGCCGAGCCGCGGTTGAGGCAGGTTCCGATCCTGGTCTGGACGAAACATACTGACGATCTTTCAAAAACGTTCAGCGACTATCTGGGAGTCAAAGATTTTCTAGTGAAATCCGGCGATCCGCAGCAACTGCGTGACGCCCTGAAACGGCTCCTGGCCCCAAACACAGCGCAGTAATCTTTTATCCCGAGCGTAGCGAGGGACCCCTATCACTCCGAGACACTGTAGGGCTCCGTGTTATTTCTAGCCGATCTTCATTCGTGCGTTGTTCGCGTTAATTCGCGGCTAATCTTTTTACATCCCCGAGCGGCGCGAGGGATCTCTATCGTTCTGAGACACCATAGGCACGCGATATTTCTTGCTTAGCGACACCCGGACAAAAATGTACGGTTGGCACTCCTTGCCGTTGTTTTCCTTTGTGTTTCTTCGTGTCCTTTGTGGTTAAATTTTCTTCTCAATCCGCGTTCATCCGCGTTTATCCGCGGTAAAAGTTGTTGCTCACCGGTTGGCTTTCGTTATATATTCGCCTATAATATTCCGATTATCTGGAGCCTTCATGAGCCCTGAAATCGATCTCCTCACCGCCCTCTCCACCCAGCCGTTTTCCGCCTGTCAATCCCAATGGGAACAACTTCTCCGCCGGATATCCCTGCCCATGTCATTTGTTCCTGCCATCCAGTCAGTCCTGGAAAAAGGCCGATGGAAGCGCCAGCCCGATCCTATGGCCTATGTTCGCAAAGGCTCGCTGCGGTGCGCCGTGCGTCTCGGCATCGTTGATGTCCGTCGCAACGTCCGCCGTGAAGTCCTGGCCACCGATCTCAGCTTCAAAGACGCGGACGGAAAATCCCTTAGCCATGATGACCGTCTCGGCACGGCGCTTCACCGTCACGACGAACAATTTCGTACCGGCCTCGGCGCGGAACGCGGAGACATTTATGACGAAGACGACATCACCAACCGTTTGCCCAGTTCGGTCAAAGACGAAAACCTTGAAGTCAAATGGGACCACGTCGCCGATATGGCCCAAATGGATTCCGGCGAGCGCATCGTGCTCCAGCTTCGCTTGCGCGGCCTTGAACGTGATGTCGCCCTCGCCGCCTGCTATACAGACAAAGATCGCAAACTCCTTCAGGCCGCCTGGAAACGCTTTGACCGCCATAAGGATCTATTCAAGCAAGTATTGATGTCTGGAAAATCTCTGGCCAACAAGCGCCCTCAAACAAATCCCGCAAATCGTGACCTCGCGACTAATCCCCCAAATGACAGGCCAGGCGCGGCACCCCAACTCAAAATGATTCTCATCGAGCTTCCCCAGGGAGGCATGAAAATCTCTTTCAGAAAATCTGTTGCGCAAGAAGATGAGTGACGGTCCGCCTGCGCTCGCGTTTGGTTTTCCGATCACCCGATCACCCGATCCTTCTCAGCACTTTGCTCAATTCAATCACCTGCAGGTTCTTCGGACGGTCCGGCCAGTTGTCTACCCAGCAAACAATCACATCGCACCCTTTCGGGTTGTGTCCATGTTTCAGGAAGTTCCGGCTTTCAAATTCAAACTCGATCCTCACCCGTTGCCACTGCCCGCGCGCCACTCTGCGCATGGCCTCGCAATCAGGAAACTCCGTCTGTATCCTGTGCACAGTGAATCCCAGCTTGCGCGCCGCCAAGCCAAAGGCAAACACCACTCCAGCTTCGTTCACCGGGGCGTATGCCAGCTCCGGCAGCCCCAGCGGATCGCCATAGATTGGCCGGTCGCGCAGCACAATTTCTTTCTGTGACCGCCGGCCTTTTCCCGGCTGCAACGCCCGGCTCTCCTTTTCTCCATCGATCATCGCCAGCACGTCCCACCACTCCTGGTCCACGCCGTCCTTGCGCGCAAATTTGGCAAACGCCTCCGGCACGTCCTTCCACCGCCGATATCTTGTCTGGAACGGTACATTGCTGAACCTTCCCGCGCGTTCGTATTCATACACGCTCGGTATCTTGCCCAGCTTGCGCGCCGCCTCCGCCCAGTCCAGCATTAGCGCGGATTCCGGTTGCGCTATGCCCGGCCCGCCGGCTTTCAGCCCGGATGCTGCCAGCGCCTTGCGCCAGCTTCCAAACTGTTCATAGATAAAATAACGCGTCACCTTGGTCTTGTGCGTAATGTCGCGGATGCTCGGGTTGCGGCCGTTGGTCTTGGCAAAACTGCGGATGGTCTTCACGATTTCATTCTTTGTCATGGTTTTCTCACTCAGAGGGGATTTTCAAAAATTCAAAAACTTGGTTTTCAGGCAGATTTGAGACGGTTTCGGGCAAAACAGATGGGCAAAACAGACGGTTTAGGGCAAAACAAAAGCCACCCAGCATTCAGGTGGCTTGGAGTTCAAAAGATTTTTTTCAGTTCTCTTCGGGGGTTCCCCAAACGACAGCAGCTTAGATACAAAAGCTAATGGCCAATGGCTAAAAGCTAGAGGCTGCTGCGCGCAGCGCAGCCAGCCTCTACTTATATATGCACTCAAATCGGCAATCCCGGGACATGTTTTTCAATATTTATTTTTTAGGCTCGACTTTCGGTTGAAGAGCGGCCCTTTAAGCCGCGTAAAAGACTCTTAATATATTGGGCTTTAGCCCTGATCTTTGGTGTCCGATAATAGGACTTTTCAATTGTGACCGGCTGGAATACCGCAACTCTGGAACTGCTGTAATCCATTACTCTGCCTTGGATTGGGCACACAGAACAACGCGCCGCAGCAGTTCAGGTGCCTTGAGTCGGCGGCAGGTTTCCTCAAAGTCCGGTCGTGGGCCTTTCCAGCAAAGGTCCTCAACCGAATCAAATACCGGCGCATCCAGCCGCAGTGTGGCCAGCGTGCGAAAGAGCAGGGCATCATCCCACGCACTGAATAGCGATTCGGACAAAGCGCGGGCTTTTTTGATGGACGAATGCCATGCATGCCAGTCTTTGGGAATGTCTTCAAGGTGCGGATATTGCGATAGGACAAGAGTTGCACCTTTCAGGCCCCAGCCTGCAACACCGGGATAGCCATCTGCGCTGTCACCGACTACAGCGAGATAGTCCGGGATTGACTGCGGCCTGACGCCAAACTTTTCTACGACCCCGGATTCATCGCGCAGAATATCGCGCCGGGCGATCAAGCTGGACGACTCTTTTCCCGGCGACGCACTGGCTGAGATCTTTGTCCGGAGTACAGATCAAAACCTGCCCAACGCGCTCATCATTGGCCGCTTTGGCTGCCGCCGAGGCAAGGGCATCGTCGGCCTCAAAATAAACTTCCGGCCAGACCTTTATCCCCATGGATTCGAGCAATTCTTCCAGAATAGGAAATTGTGACAGCAGCTCCGCGGGAACGCCTTCACTGGTTTTGTATCCGGGATAAAGATCGTTGCGAAACGATTCGACAACGTGGTCCGTGGCAACGCCAAGATGGGTTGCGCCTTTTTCGATCATCGACACAACGGAAGTGAGCACACCACGCACCGCGCCAATTTCCTGGCCCTGTGCATCCTTAGCCGAAGGCACGGCAAAAAAGTGCCGGAACAGTTCGTAAGTTCCGTCGATCAGGTAAACATCCATAAGAAGCGATGTTACATGAAGCCGTCAAGAGAATGATCAATCCGCGCGGAATCATGAGTTTGTGTTTGTTCGCTGAACTCAAGACAAAAGGTCCTTCGGTCCTACTGCGCCCGCTCTTCCCATTCATGCCGCGAGCTGGCGTGAACGGGGCCCGAAAACACGGGCTCACTCACGGACCTCAGGATGACGAACTTTAAGGTGCGCGGTGATCTACTCCTTAAAATTTGCGGCTACTCCGTTCGTAGTGCTTTCATCGGCGAAATGGATGCCGCGCGGCGAGCCGGGATTACAGCGGCAAAAAATGCGGAGATCGCTAGTGCCACGGCGGCGATGCCAAGTGCCATGGGGTCCCAACTGGAAACGCCATAGAGCTGGGCAGAGATGAGACGTCCCGCGCCGATGGCCAGTGGCACGCCGAGAATCAATCCAGCCAGCACGCGCCTGGACGCTCCGACGAGCACCATTTGAATCACATTGACTCGGTCTGCGCCAAGGGCCATACGGATGCCGATTTCCTGCGTTCTTTGCGCGACGGTATACGCGGTGACGCCATACAAACCAATAGCTGCCAGCAACAGCGCCACGATTCCGAACAGTCCTGCAAGGCTGGCCACGGCGCGCTCCTGGTTGAAAGAGAGATCAACCTGCTGCTGCATGGTACGGACGCTGATGATTGTGAGATTAGGATCCACCTCAGCGAATGTGCGGGTGAGCAGCGGTTCAAGCGTGCCCGGTGACGCATTGGTGACCAGCATTAAACCGCCGATGAAGTGTGAGCGCAGTTCGAGCTTCTTCATCAGCTCGTTCTGGTAATCCGCTGTCTGCGCCAGAGGCACGTAAAACATGGGACGCGCGGGCTTGCTGAGAGCGTAGCCGGCAAACTTGGCATCGCGCACCACGCCGACGATGCGAAACATTCCGGCATTCTCCGGCAGATCAATGCCAAAATGCTGGTCCAGTGGTTCTTCATTGCTCTTGAAGAAGCGTTTTACAAACGTCTCATTTACCACAGCCACCAGTTCCGAGGTTTCATTGTCGGCGGCGGAAAAGCCGCGTCCACGCAAAACGGAGACGCCCAAGTTCTTGAGATAGTCCGCACTCACGCGGTCCCAAGAAGCGCCGGAGTCCTCTTCCATCGCCTTGGGAGCTGGATGTCCCGCAACCAGAATCAGTTCACCCCAGTTATCTGTGAGCGGGTTATACATGGCCAGGCCGGAACCTTGTACACCGGGCAGCCGGTTCACACGCTCTTCAACCTGACGATACAGCGTTGCCAGCTTGGCCCGGGAATAACTTGCGGGCGGATTATGCACCGCGACCACGACGCGTCCTGGCACTTGATATCCAAAATCCTGATGCTCCAGCTTGTTGAGACTGCGCGCCAGCATGGTTGCGCCCGCCACCAGTACAACGGAGAACGTGGCTTGCACGATAAGCAGCGCTTTGCGCGCGAAAGAAGATCGATCGCTCGTGCTGCGGCCCGATCCTCGCAACGCATCGGCGGGATCAGTGCGGGTGGCAAACCACGCAGGCGCCGCGCCAAAGATGACTCCCGTCACCAGGGCAAGAATGAAGGCGAAGCCCAGAACCAGAGGCGAAGGCGCGGTGCTGATGGGAAGAAAATGGGCGCTCTGGAAAGCCAGCGCCAGCAGCAGACGCGCGGCCAACATCGCTACCACCAGGCCTGCGATTGCGCCACCAACAGCAAGCAGAATGCTTTCCATGAGCGCCTGCATCACAATCTCCCGCCGCGAAGCGCCAATGGCCATGCGGATGGCGGTTTGTCCGCGACGCGCAACGCCGCGCGCCAGGAGCAGATTGGCGACATTGGCGCAGGCGATGAGCAGGACCAGTCCGCATACACCGAACAATATCTGGAGGCTGCGCCCATACTCTTCTTTCATTACGGCCACGCCGGCTCCCGCCGGCACAACGTTGAGCACTTGCTTGGGCAGCGTGCGAATCACGCCGGGCATCCAGTTGGCGGGATATCCGGAGTCATGCTCCATCCATTGCCGCAGCACGCCGGTAAGCCGCGGCGACATGCCGGCAGTGGAAACACCGGGGCGAAGGCGGCCAATCATCCGCAACCACGCGGAAACAGACTGATGCAGCAACGAGCCTTCAGCGGTGATCACGGATTCCTGCTGCAGTGGAATCCAGATATCAGGAGGATCGCTGCGCAAGGTTTCACCAAAAAAGCCCGGAGCCGCTACGCCGATCACAGTAAAGGGATGACCTTCAATGACGAAGGTTGAGCCCACAACGGAAGTGTCAGCGCCATAAGTGGTCTGCCATGCATGGTGACTCAGAACCGCGACGGGTGCGGAGGCAGGCTTGTCGTCATTGGGAGTGATCACCCGGCCGCCAAAAGCTTCTACTCCCAGCGTGGCGAAATAGCTTCCATCAACATACTCAGAGCGCAACGGGCGCGGAGACGATTCCACTTGTTCACGACGCACGCTCAAGCGCCCCATTCCGGCTTGGAACGCAGTTACTTGTTCAAATTCAGGAGTCTCAATCTTGAGCCTCTCCGACAAAGGATACGAGAACATTCCCCATTGGTCCTGCGGGCCGCCTTCTACGCAGCAATCATCGCCTTCACCTATCCGGTACAGGGCCGCCGGATCTGCAACCGGCAGGGAGCGAAGCATCACGGCATGGATCAAGGTGAAAATCGCCGTGGTGCCACCGATTCCCAGAGCGAGCGTAAGCATGGCCGCAACGGTAAAGACCGGCGACAGCCGGAACTGACGCAACACATAACGAAGATTGCCGAGAAGTTTTTGCATGGCACACCTCTGCCTCTTGCTACGAATACGTCAGAAACAAGAAAAGGGTTCCCGGATTGTCAGGGTCGTTTGATGGTATGGGACGAAATACGTGCAGCCATTTACCATGGATACTGAGACCAGAAACTTCCTCTATGGTTAGCCTTAAAGACATCCAAAATGCCCGTTCATTGCTCCGCAACGTTGCGGTGCGGACGCCGCTGGTACTGTGCAAGCTGCCAGAAGACCGCCAGATTTTTATCAAGCCGGAAAACCTGCAGCCCGTTGGATCATTCAAGCTGCGTGGGGCTTACAACAAGATTTCGTCGCTCACGATCGAAGAGCGCAAACGCGGCGTGGTGGCGCATTCCAGCGGAAATCATGCGCAGGGTGTAGCTTTTGC
>Ga0206944_1092_pt1 | contig 16905 bp, 16 predicted proteins | sample Alteio_BWOrgHeat_4_FD_152978 | JGI IMG/M metagenome (GOLD analysis project Ga0206944, IMG submission 152978) | Enriched cells from forest soil in Barre Woods Harvard Forest LTER site, Petersham, Massachusetts, United States -... | ecosystem: Environmental > Terrestrial > Soil > Temperate forest > O... | reverse complement strand
GAATGGATCAAATCATAGCTGACAAGTTCAGCGATTAATTGGCCGCGAAGATCCAATAGTTTTAGTAAATCAATCGGATAGTCAAGCTTGCCATGAAAAAGCTCAGACGGCCTAATCATTTGAATGGTAAGCTCTCTTTCCGCCAGTGTATGATCGAAATATTTAAAAGGACAAACTAATAGCCATCCAGGCTGCCCATTTTCATCCTTGTGAGGGGCAAATTTCCATCCGGGAAATAGCTTGCAAAGTGAAGTCGAATCGGTTGAATAATTATAGGCTTGGCGGTATTGAATACACATTTGGCTATTATTATTTTTCTTCTCATCGATTCCCAATTTTTTCCGCAACGCGTATAGCAACCCATTTTTTGCAATAATCGAATTATTACCGAGTACTTGTGCCATCTCATTGACGGTTGGGGGAGAGGCAGCGCTTCCGCTAGCAGCTGCCAAGGTCGCACTGCCCTTGATCGAACTGTCTGCGTCTCCTAGTTTTTCAAAAAAATCTCTATATAACCCCGGGATCATAGGTCCGCCCGAAAGCAACGTATGCTGAACAATGGAAAGCGTTGTAAAATGTAAAATTCGCTCTAAAATGCGTTTTCCTCTTTTTTGCGGATATGACATTATATAATTAGGACTAAATAAATCCTCTTCTGTAAATAACTCTCCGGTTTGTTGGTTTTTAATTTGCGGATCGTAACGATGAAAATTGATCGCATATTTTCCCGTCTCTAATACAACATAAGGCGCAATAAGCTGCCCAAGAAACTTTTGGCAGGTGTCTGCAATCTCTTTTGCCTTCGATTGGGGATCAATTTGAGCAGGGCTTAAGAGGAGGCTATCTAGATCATCCACATGAATGACGGGTTCAAAGAAATCGCAAAGGTGGGGTTTGTCATTTCCTGTCAACTGCTGATAATAACGAAATGCACTTCCCCAAATATTGGTATAAAAATGTTTATAATTGCCATCAATTGGTTCACTATCCTGTTTTGTGTACATAATCTCAAAACGGAGTGTCGGATCAAGGTTGGCTCCACTAAATTGGAACTTAAGTGCTGCGTCACCCATGGCTGTATTATATTGGTCCAAGTGATCGTGAAAAAAACTGGTTGCATATTGATGAGTTTTAAAGACGCCGCGCTCCCAGTGGTAGTCATTGTCAGGGGCATTTAAGGCCGTATCCAACTCTTCAAATCGGTCGAGATAGGTGAGCAGCTGTTGGCGCAACACGTCATGTAAATAGAAAATATCGGTATGGATGTTTTTCAACGCGTCCATCACCTCAATATGATTTTTCAAGATTGTTTCCCCGATGACTTGAACACCTTGTGCGATCGCGACATTTAAATCATAGAGTTGCGCGATCATCTCTTGTGTTTGCTTAATCATCGCCATAATTTGCTGATTATCTTCGTGAATTACCGAGAGCATGTCGACCAATTGTTGATGACGCAACGTCCCAATATCAGGTCCAGCGCCTTTAAAAAGGCCGACAATACTTCCAATTGCTTGAATGACTTGCATTGGGTTACCAGTGGAAGCCCCCATAATGACCTGAAAAACTTTCTGACTAGCTAGTACTCCCTTTTCAAGATTTTTTGGAAGCTTCACTCCCAATTGACGCGCAATGTGTACACCTGTCAGAAGCCCCGTGGAAATGGCGTTTACTGTTTTTTCTGTTTTTTCCCACTTGTGTAACAACTCAAGAGTCTCCAATTGTCCAATCTTTTTTGGATAGATGCCTTCTTTTATTCCTTCAATTTTTTCAGCGGTAGTCAAATTTTTATATTGAACATCGACCATAAAGCGTAAAATTTGATTTCCTTCCTGCGTATTTTGATTAATTGTTTGAAGGTATTGGTTGATTTGTTTAAGGTCTTTTTCATGATCAGACAGCATGCCCTTAAGTTCCTTTAAATCTGCCTCCCATTGCTTTGGCATTGCTTCAATTGCTGCTACTGCCTTACCAGCTTTAGAAAGCTCTTCACCCAATTCCTTATCGGGGATTGGGTCCGTTCCAAGAATTTCTGCAAAGATGTGGTGATTATTTGAAAACGCAGCTAAAAATTTGGCCTTAGCAGAAGGGGGCAAATATTTTGCCTTTTGAGTTGCTTGCCAAACAGGATTATTGACAAGAAAACTATCAAAAGCTTCTAGTTGTTCTTCTTTGGACATGGCTAGAAGATCTTGTTTGTCCTGATCTGTCAGCGTCCAGTTTTTTACGATCTGAATAGTAGATTTTTCAATCTCTTTTTCTTGTATTTTGAGGCGAGCACTCCACACTTTGTCAATTCCTTTTAAGCCCGTAATAACTGACCCTGCAGCTACCTTTACATAGGGTATAGGAAGCGCTGCGGCAGCCAGTGGTAGCACCACGGCACTTACGGTTGTCACAAGATGATAGGCGTCGTGAATGTCACTCTTCACATTAAAGCGGTTGACATCTTTTCCATATTGTTCAAGCAACGCCCAACTGTTATCTTCTTCCCTAAACCTGGCCGGCATAAATCCTGTGTATTGACTGAGCTTCTCTTGAGCTACCTTGCTATAGTCGGCAGGTTTTTGCTCTTTACGGTATGCTGCAGCTTGAGTCATAGTGCCGACACTTGCTTCGATGGAACAATTCCCAAGTTCCATACTGGCGCCATTTGGCCATGCTAAGACTGTACAGCCATTGATTAAATTTATTGTTGAAGTGTTATTCATTGTGCATTTCTTTATTTATGATGATTGAAGTTTGTTACATTCTGAGACTAACGCGACCAGGCGCTCTAAAGCCTTTTCAGCATCAGTTTTAGCTTGAAAATCTTTCATGATAGCAGTGATTTTGGCAATAGCATCTTGAATTTTGTTTATTTTTTCTTCTTTTGACGTTGCTGAATCAACATCCTGAAAAGTTGTCATTTGAATTTGAATGACATCGAGAATGGGTTGCTTAGCTTGTTCATCCTCTGCTTTTTGCTCAGGAGTTAATTTTAATGCTTCCAATTTTTTCATGACAACAGCTTCAATCATCTCTTTCATCTCAGGTATTCCACCAGTGACGATTTGATGCAAAGTAAGTTCTTGAGCCTTTTTCATTTCCTCAACGCGACCCTCTAAAGGCTTTGCCAAGGATTCCTCCAACCCCTGTCTAAACACATACAACATACCAAGAATATTTGCGGTGCTATGAATATGAGAGCACTGTGCATTTACATTCTTTGACACTAGGGGCACTATGCTATAGGAGCTGCCATTTTTGATAAGATCTATATCTGTTCGCAAACTTGCCCGATCTACACTTTCAATTGTCTTGTCACTATATGGAGCTATCCTTTCCAAATATAATCTGCCGCCTTCAAGCATTTCCGCTGCTAATTGTGAGAGGGGAGTACTCGCTTGCATAATTTTCCTTTTTGTTATTAATAAATTCAGATGCTTTTACTTGCTAGCATATCTATTTATACCGAAAGTGTTTCAAAAGTTTGATTTTTTTGGGTATACATCCTTAAGAGGTAGATGGTTTAAGTTTATTACACTCTGAGACTAACGCGACTAGGCGCTCTAAAGCCTTTTCGGCGTCAGTTTTGGCTTGAAAATCTTTCATGAGATGGCTAATTTTGGCAACGCCAACTTGTATTTTACTTAATTTTTCTTCATCTGTCCCTGCCGAATCTAAATCCTGAAAGATTTTCGCTTGAATTTCTAGAACATCGCGAATGGGTTGCTTAGCTTGATCTTCATCTGCTTTTTGTTCAGGAGTTAATTTTAATGCTTCCAATTTTTTCGTGACAACAGCTTCAATCATGGCATTCATCTCAGGTATTCCACCAGTGACGATTTGATGCAAAGTAAGTTCTTGAGCCTTTTTCATTTCCTCAACGCGACCTTCTAAAGGCTTTCTCAAAGATTCTTCCAGCCCTTGGCTAAATACATACAACATACTCAAAATATTGATGTTATGAACATTTACGCCTTTTTGACCATGAGTTGTAAAAGAATAGTGAGTGCCATAAGGTGTACTTTTGAACGCATCAATTTGTTTTTTCAAAGCCTCATGATCTAGACTTCCATATGTTTGACCACTCATTGATTGATCTACTTTCTCACAATATAATCTACCGCCTTCAAGCATTTCCGCTGCTAATTGTGATAGGGGAGTACTTGGTTGCATAATTTTCCTTTTGTTTGTTTGTTAAATAGAATAACTATCGACTCTTTTCATCCAACCTAAGAGCCATTTACTTTCAATCTCTTCTTTCCCGGAGTTTTTAATTCTTTCTTTTAAGACTTCTTTAGCGGATTCCACAAATGATAATAGGGGATTATCAGTTGAAAGGGGAACTCTTAGCAAAACTTGTCTAAGTCCCCACCCTTGTCCCTTATAGCGCTCTTTAAGAGATGTGCCAAGGCCTTTGAAATTGACATAATCGATCATCGCAAAAAGGCCATTTGAGGTGTCTTTTAGTCTGTTAAAGATTGTTGTAAGGTGATTGCGTTCTTTTGCACTGACCTCTGCAGTTATTTTGGAAAGTGAATCGTCAAAGCGCTTAATGATAAATTGCGCTTGAAGTTTTACCGTCTTTGCAAGAAAGTCTCTTATCTCTTGCATTTCTTGGCTATCGACCTTGGCGTAAAACTCATCTCTTGATTGCCAAGGACATCTTTTAGCATTTTTAAGAGATAAGGGAAGGGCTTGTCCTTGCGATTCTATATAGCGCAGCAGCGTTGGAAACGTTTCATCGAAGGGCTCATCTGCATGCTTTGCCGAATACCATATAAAGTGGCCAATGCCAAAAGAGGCAAAGTTTTCCCCCTTATTCCACGTGGTAAGGCCTTGAATACTGCCTGCACATTCAAAGTCCCAAATTTTTTTGCCTATCGCATGAATATCAGGACTTGCGCTGCAATCGAACGTCACGAAGGCAAAAGATAGATAGGTAGCTACAGCAAATTGTTTCATTTTACATCTTGAAAACGCTTTGAAACTTCGCTCCAATTGATATTATTGAAAAACACGTCGATATATTTGGCTCTATCGAGGGCAAATTGGGTGATATAGGCATGTTCAAAGACGTCCATGACAAGGATAGGTTTGCCTCCGGCAAGATGGCCTAAGTCGTGTTCATTGATCCACGTATTGATAAGCCTTCCCTCTTTTGGTTCAATGTAGGCAATTGCCCACCCAATGCCGCGCATGGCGCCTGTTGCGATAAAATCCTTTTTCCAAAGATCGTAAGATCCAAAATCATCTGCGATCTTTATAAAAAGGGGATCCTTTTCATTAAGAGGGTCTTTACCGCCAAGGTTTGCAAAGTAGTATTCGTGAAGAGTCATTCCATTATACTCCCACGCAAACAATTTTTTTAAACCTGCATATTCAAGCGAGCGATTTTTTTCAGCCGCGTTTAATCCCTCGATTTGATCAGAAGCATTATTGACGTTGGTCACGTATCCTTGGTATAGCTTAAAGTGCATCTTGAGCAATTCGTCATCAAGGCCTTTTACATTGCCGATAAGATGATCGAAATTTTTTGCTTTGTATTTTGCTTTTACTTCTGTTTTTACAGAAGTTGGTGCTTCTGCCATAGCAAAAGACGTAAGACTAAGAGCTGTTATCGCCGCAAGTCCGCTGCATAAAGTGCATAATTTCATAAATCATCCTTTGTCGAATTTTTCCCTATACTGTATTCTTTAAAATTATTATGTCAAGAGGAATGGGAAATGATATTTAAAGATCGCATGGAAGCGGGAAGTCTGCTTGCTAAGGAGCTATCTGCCTTCGCCAATCAAGCTGATGCAGTTATTGTAGGATTAGCAAGAGGGGGAGTTGTTGTGGCTTACGCCATTGCAAATGCCCTACATCTTCCACTTGACGTCTCAGTCCCGCGAAAAATAGGCGCGCCAAATAATTTAGAATTTGCCATAGGCGCTGTGACAGAAGATGGTCACTCAAGCATTGATGAAAGCCTAGTCAATCAATTAAATATCTCTAAAAGCTATTTGGAAAGCACAATCGCTCATGAAACCGAACTTGCCAAAAAGAGAAAGTCGATGTTTTCTTTAAAAAAAGAAATTCTTAAAGAAGGTAAGACTGTGATCTTGGTCGATGACGGTCTTGCAACAGGCTCTACAATGAAAGCTGCAATAAGGTCTGCACAACTTGCAAAAGCCAAAAAAATTATTGTGGCAATTCCAGTGGCCCCAAGAGATACACTAATAGAAATTAAGTCATTAGTCGATGCAGTCTTTTGCCTTTATGTACCTGAAAATTTCTTTGCTGTTGGGCAGTTTTATCAAGAGTTTTATCAAGTTGATGATGAGGAAGTCATAAATATCTTGCAAAATTATCCAGATAATGCATGATATAAAAAATATTTAACATTATAGGAGTTGCATTGTATGTCATGTCATTCTCACTCTCACTCAGGAAGCGCATCAGGAAATAAAACTCACTCTCACTGCCATTGCGGATCTGCATGTAGTTGTGGATGTCATAGCCACTGCCCTTCATGCCATCATGAAGGCGATGCTGGATATGCTAAACAGCTTTTACAAATTGCAGATGAAGCTTGGAAAGAAGTTGTGAAAGAAAAAATAAAAGAAGAAATTCGAAAGAAATCAGATGCGCACCTAACGCAGCTTGCAAAAGTTGTGGCAGATGCAAATCAAAGTCACTGGGTGAGCAAAATGCAGGCACATCATGCAGAACATCACTCTCAAGAGACTTTAAACGAGGCGATTTGTTCGCTTGCACATAATAAATAATTGAGTACGAATACAGTTATTTAAATGCTCGCAATTTTTCTTGATACAGAGACGACAGGACTTGACGCCCTGATTTACCATCCCATTGAAATTGCGCTAAAAATCATCGATCTTAAAAACCAAGCTTTGCTAGGTAGCTATGATAGTCTCATCTATCAAACTGAAAATGACTGGCAAAAAAGAGACTTAAACAGCATCGAGATTAACCAGCTCACTTGGGAAGAGGTAAAGAGGGGTAAGAGGAAGGAAGTTGTTTCTCAAGAGATTATCGACCTTTTTACGAAGGTCGGAATTCGCAGAGGTCACTCGATGTTTGTCTGTCAAAACCCCTCCTTTGATCGCTCATTCTTTAATCAAATTGTCGAAGTGGCAAGACAAGAAGCTCTTTTTTGGCCCTACCATTGGCTTGATTTAGCCTCGATGTATTGGGCAAGGCGGCTATTAATTGACGGTAAAAAGAACAAAGAATCTCTTGATCAAGTGCTCTTTTCAAAAGATGAGATTGCCAAATATTACGGTCTTCCCAAAGAAGATAAGCCCCATAGAGCCATGAATGGTGTTAACCACCTAATAGAGTGTTATTTGGCAGTAACTTCTGAATAATTAAAAGACTTGGCGACGCGTTTCGATTTAAAAACCTAGTGTGGCTAGAATTCCATACTTTTGGATCAAAGGTCGATGCAAATTCTAAAACTTTTGCTTCTTCAATTTTACCTGCCGGATGCCCGGGATAACACGTGACGCTAAGTGCGCCGCCTGGAGCAATTAGCTTAAGTGCGTTAGCTAAGCTTTTAAGAGTTGAGCCTTCTTCTGTTGTTAAATCCTTGTTTGCTCCTGGTAAGTACCCAAGATTATACACAATGAGTGCAACAGATTCCTCCTGAATAAAGGCTGGAAATGAGGAGTGACACTGGTTAAAATATTGCACATTTTGCGCTATTTCAGGAGGTATTTGGGCCTTTATTCGAAATTTTGTTTGAAGAATTGCCTCACTTTGAATATCGATTGCAATAAGCATTCCTTTTCTTAGTACAATTTCTGCAAGGAAGAGGGTATCATGACCATTGCCGCAAGTCGCATCGATAACAATTGAATTCGGCTTTAAAAGCTTTTTCCAATAGCTTTTTGCCAAATCAAGGTGAGAGTTGAATAGGGGATACTTCGTCATAACTGATGATATACCACAATCTAGTTGCACATGTATAGAAAATGATTTAACATAGACTTGTAATATTTTATAGGGAAGTTGTCATGGCAGAGAGTAGCAGCATTGTAGAGTTAATAGAAGAGCCAAAAGGGGATATTCTCGTCATTAGAATAAAGGGAAGGCTTGACTCGGTATCGTCTCCTGCCGCAGAAACTAAAGTTTTAGATCTTATCGCCAAAGGGCAACGTAAAATCATCCTTGAAATTAGTGGAACAAACTACATCAGTAGCGCCGGTATGAGATTGCTTCTTACGGCAACAAAAAAAATCCGCGCGTTATCTGGCAAAATTTGTATCTGTAGCATGCCGCCTAATGTGTTTGAGGTACTTAAAATGTCCGGATTTGATCACATTTTAGATCTTTATCTCTCTGAAGAGGAGGCCATGCGCAATTTTTAGGGATTTTTATGCCGATAACAACAAGTACAAATACACGCAAAGAAAAAGTTCTAAAGGAAGAAATTCAAAAGGGCGATATTGAACGCATCTTTACAGGCTTTGCTCTTGAAGCGCAAAAGCAGCTGACAGCGAGTTTTAAAAAGCAAAAGAAAAAAGTCATTGTATTAGCAGGACCCACTGCAATTGGTAAATCAGTGCTCGCAATGGCACTTGCCAAAAAAATCGGGGGAGAGATCATCGTGGCCGACTCCGTTCAAGTCTACCATGGCCTCGATATCGGGACTGCCAAACCCTCTATTAGCGATAGATTAGAAATTCCTCACCACCTTGTCGATATAAGGGATTTAGACGAAAGTTTTAACGTTGTAGACTTTTATTATGAAGCGCGGATGAGTTGTCAAAAAACGTTAAATCGGGATAACGTCCCAATAGTCGTAGGGGGAACGGGGTTTTACTTACATGCGCTTCTTTTTGGCCCGCCAAATGGACCACCTCCGGTGCCTGAACTGCGAAAAACGCTCTTTGATGAATGTGAAAGGCTAGGTGCAAGTGCGCTATTAGAAAGGCTTAAAAAATTAGACCCAATCTATGCCAATAGTATTACTAAAAACGACACTCAAAAAATTATCCGCGCGCTTGAAATCATCACACTAACAGGCAAGACTGTAAGTGAGCTTTCCTGGAAAAACAGGCGCGTTGCAAAGACTTATGATTTCCGTTGCTGGTTTTTGCATCGCCCAAAAGGTGATCTTTATAAGAGAATTGAAGACAGGTGTGATTTTATGTTGCTTGAGGGCTTTTTAGAAGAAGTCAAAAGTTTAATGGACAAGGGTCTAAAAAATAATGTCTCGGCATCTCAAGCCATAGGGTATAGGCAAGCGATCGAATTTTTTAATACCCCACAATCTAAAGACGATTACGCTCATTTTGTCACCTCATTTAAGCAAGCCTCAAGACATTATGCAAAGAGGCAATTGACGTGGTTTCGCAAAGAACCTTTGTTTCGTTGGTTAGATCTTAGCCAACAATCGATGGAGGAAGCTCTTAATGTGATCTTAAAAGACTACGATTTAGATGTAAGTGAATAATCTGGGTATACTTTAATATAGGAATCTAGTAAAATTGAATAGTGCAAAAATTGGTAACCAAGTTGAACATATGACTACAAACGATCAAGACATCTTTCAAGAAGACAAACCTCTTAAAGACATACCTCTTATAAAAGAGAATGAAAATCTGCCAGAAAACGTGAATTTTGAAAATCAGCATTCTCTAAATCAACATTCTCTAAATCAACATTCTCTATGCAGCGAGCATGTCACAGAAACCGAAAATCGAAAGCGCCCAACTGAAGCCTCTCCACTGTTCAAACAACTTCTAGCAACTCTTGATACCGTGAGTTCAATTGATGACAAGCTTAAACTCGCAATCGACTTTATGGGCGATGCCCTTTCACAACCAGGAGCGCCTAGTTTTAAAAGCTTTTGGGAAGCTAGGGGGTTAGCGTTAGCTCTTTTTAAGGAAAATATTTCTCCGCTTTTGCGCCTTTCACTTTGGACAAGGTATAATGAGCTTTCAAAAGAAGCCAAAAGACTAAAAGATATTCTCGATGAAGAAAGTGCATTTTCAGCCGAGCAGATTGACATTGCAATTACAGCTTTAGAAAGTGATATCAAGCAATGCAATGAAGCAAAAGAGCTAAACCAAAATTCTAGCGAAAATGATCTTGGAATTCATAGCGAGGCTTTACGTAGCGCGCTGCCCTTTTATAATGGAATACAGAGGCAATTGAATCTTCTTAATACCTTTGCAACGCGCATCAATGCTTTAAGAAAAGAACTGATACAAAGAGAGATGCGCATTCGCAAAAAAAACAGCCTATTTCAAAGGCTCTCAGCTGCCGGCGATCTCGTATTTCCGGTGAGAAAGGAGTTGATTAAACAAGTTAGCGACACCTTCATGATAGATGTTGATGCTTTTATTAATAAGCACTTTTCAAAAGAAACGCTTCCAAATTCTTTATTTCCTCTAAGAGAAGAGATAAAAGCGCTGCAAAACATGGCCAAGGTGCTCACTTTAAACACCCATTGCTTTACACACACAAGGCTTCGCCTTAGCCAATGTTGGGATCGCATTAAGGAAGGGGAAAAGGAGCGCAAAAAAGAGCGTTCAGAGCAAAAGACGGCAGATAAGGAGCTTTGTGAGGCTGCCATGCAAAAGCTACAGGAGTTTAATGAAAAGTGTAAGTCCCAAGAAGTACCTGCTGAGGATGCATTAAAAGAAATCGATGCACTTGGAGAGCAATTTAGATCTTTAGCTATAAGTTATGGCGAAAAACAAAACCTTAAGAAAGAGTGGCTTAGCATAAAGGAGCCGATACTTGAGCAGATTGCAAATCAAAGACAAATTCTTGTAAGGCAACAAGAAGAAAAAGTAAATGAGAAAATGCAAAAGGCAATTGCCTTTAAACAAGAAGTGCAACAGATCGCAGACACCTGTAAAACGATGGATCCTGAGGCTCTTAACGCCAAACGCGATGAGCTATTGCAAAAAATCCCCCAACTGCAGCTAAACAAATTTGAAAAGCAAGAAATTGAAAAGCATCTTAGAGTTTTTAAAGATCTCATCATCGAAAAGCGAGAAAGTGCGCTTATGCAGCTTTCCGATGATGATAAAGAATCATTAAACCAGTTTAAAGAAGTTTTGGCACAAAGAAAACAAAGAAGACAAGAGATTAAAGAGCAAATCGATCACATTAAAAAAGCTGCAAGCGTCTCGGGTCTTGATTTTGAGCAGGCGTTAGGACATACTGCGCAGCTTAATCTTGAAAAGAAACGCCTAGAACAAATCAATGATAAAGTCAAAGAAGTAGAAGATAAGATTGCAGAGTTCTTACAAAAAGATTAGCGCCTTTGATTTAGACAAGACGCTTTTACGTGTGAATTCTTCCCTTTTTTTTGGCGTTTATCTATTTAGAAAAAGGCGCTCAAGCCCATTTTCTTTATTTATTGTCATCTGCGCCTATTTTTTGATGATCGTGCGCATTCTGCCAATCCCAAAAATATGTGATATCTCCTTCACCCTTCTTTTTAAAGGAAAAAAGCAATCGCTTATCGCTGAGTGGGTGGATGAATTTTTAAATGATTTTTTTAAGCGCGATGTCTTTTATCAGCCAGCTATTGCCTGTTTGAAGGAGGCTCAAAAAGATGCGCATCTGACAATGCTCATGTCCACATCTCCGATATTTATCGTTTCAGCCATAGCCAAACGTTTGCATATCGATATTTGCCATGCGACATCGTATACCCTAGATTCTAATGGATGTTACCTTGAAGTAGAAAAAGCGCTACTTCCAACAGATAAAGCTGCTTTCTTAGCGCTTTATGCCAAGCGCTTCCATCTAATGAAAGAGGATCTTGCTGCTTATTCAGATAGTTACATTGATCTTCCCATGTTAAAAGAAGCTGGATCTCCCGTGGGCGTGAATCCCGATCGGTTCCTTTTAGCTTATTGTGAGAGAAGGAAGTGGAAGGTGATTTAGAAAAGTAGGCAAGGGGCTTGCACCTTGCCTACAGGTTGAAATCTACTATGTCTACTTTATGATCTTCGTAACTTTGAATTGATCTTTTGCATTCTTATTATAGTTCATTATCACGTCCGTTGCTTCTATTGAAGGGTTAATATTAATAGGCACACTGTAAGATCCCATACTGCTGGTTGTCCCCCGATCCTTGAACACTGTCATTACGCTAAGTTTTAGCCTTCCATCAGGTCCAGGTATTAGCTTTCCATCAGGTCCTCTTCCCAATCCGTATAATAATATGGAACCGTTCAAAGTGCCCTTGCTAACCTCGAAAGTATTGCCTTTACCAACTTTTGTTAAAGTCGCTTGTGTCCCTACTCTTAAATCGGTAACTCCCTGAAGATTTACTGTCTTTTCTACACCCTTCTTCGTTGCTATTGTAGCAGTTCCGGTAAAGGGGTCAATATTTTTTACCGTCCCTGTAAGTGCACCACTTACCTGCGATGTAATGGCAAATAATGAAACTGCCATCATTGTAATTATATTTTTTATCTTCATAAAACCTCCTTTTGAAAAATGTTTGTTATTAAACACAATTATCTTTTTATCTTTCTACTTTATTATAACATATTTTTTAAAATAATGACATGTTAAATGATGAACAAAAGCCGCCTTTGAGAGCCAAGTCCATCGATTTGCCCTAGGGCGAATCGATAGACTTTTTGGCAGAACCTGCTAGCGATTGGGAATCTTCTGAGTTTTTCTTCGCCTCCTTCGCGGATCTTCGCGTTAAAAAATTATTGCTTTTTAGCGGGAGCAGCCGAATGCGTACTGCTGTTGTTGCTAATAAACTTAAGAGTATGATAAAGCTAAAGTATAATCTAAAAGTTATACACAAATTACCTCAAAAATTGGCTTTCTCAAAGCTAAAATCCCAATTTTTGAGGTAATTTGTGTATAGTATTACAGTCAATTTGGAGGTTTTGTATGGGAGCAATATATAGTAAAGTGAGCGGTAATTCTGCAGTGCCAGGTGCTGTAAATCAAGCCGTCAATGGCGCTTTAGCAGAGCCTGAAGGTGCTGCAATTCCTGCTGGCGGTAGTGGCGGCAGCCCAAGAACGCAAGAGGGTGTGGCATGCGTTGCAAAAAAAAACTTGGATGGGGCAGTGAGCACCTTAGGTGAAGTGCCAAAGGGAGTGGTCACTGCTAGCGTTATCCAAGATAATGCTTGCGAAAATGACACCGCCAAGACAAAAGAAGTGGCAAGTGGGGTTTGGGTGGGTCAAGACTTATCTGATCAAGAAAAACTGATCAAAAATTTATCTTTAGTTGTTGAGGGAGAAAAAATTCCCTTTGAAGAAAATGATCCAAGCTTAATCCCAACTGAAGAACGCTCATTGCCAATCTGTGATGCATCTGCTGCATCGTTTTCCGGAAAACCCGTAAATGCAGAGGAAAGAACATCATCAGAAGAAGAACTACCAAAAGATAGCCGCGAAATCGCTTCCAAAGGTGGTATTACAGCGCAAGATATAGAGTACATTGCCGGACCTTCGTCGCCACCTGTGGCACAACCAAAAGCTGATGAAGCTTGTGTAACTCCACCTAAAGAGCCATCAACTTCACCTGCGATCGGCAGCGGCAAACAACGCTCGCCTAGTTTTTCTATAGGGGATTTGAAAAAGAAGGATCATGAAGGACGTACCGTTGTTTTTCAGTTTGTCAAAGAGGGAAACTTTGATGGCTTAATGGGGTGTTACGAAGTAGGTCCAAACTCATTTAAGGCTACAGATGGATATGGAGATACCGTAATACACGCAGCTGCGAAATTAAAGGGTGAGCTACGCATCAAGATGTTGCAATATTTGCTAAGCCTTCAAGATGTTAAACCCCTCTGTTTATCGAAAAACAAACAGGACGAAAATCCCATGCACATTGCTGCAAGCAAAGGGGACTTTGATGTGCTTGAATTGCTTTTCATTGCCTCAAACGGAAAGAAAGGGGGGTTGATGAGTCAAAAAAATAAAAAAGGAAAAAGTCCAAATGATCTTTTAGGCACTCAACTTGCTGAATGGAATAAGAGGGCAGATAAGCTGAAAATGTAGGCTTTTTCTTTACCAAAACATAAGTTTTATGTCGTTAATGTATAAATTCTACAGGAGGTCTTTTAATGGCAAGTGTTTCTGATAGCCTGCGTGCAAAACAGCCCCAAGGAGTCGCTGAAAATGCCAATTTACCAGAACAAAGAAGGCGCAGCGAATCAAGAGATAGAACAATAGCAGCAGTTGTGGAGCGCACGCAAAGCTCTCCACCTCGTGGAGAGAATAGATCTAACGCAATTGCGCCCTCTTCCCCAAGACAGTTATCTACGGGTATTGTCAGAGTATCATCAAGCGATAGTTTACTAAAACTCGCAAGGCTAAGGGAGCGCACGCAAAGTCCTCCGCCCTCTGGAGAGACTAGATCATACTCAATTGGCCCTTCTTCCCCAAGACAGCTACCTGCGGGTATTGTCAGAGTGTCATCAAGCGAAAATTTACTAAAACTCGCAAAGCTAAGGGAGCGCACGCAAAGTCCTCCACCACCTCTTCAGAGATCAAATTCTCTTGGCCTATCGACTGGTCTTTCCTCACCAAGAAGCCTTGTAAGGATCTCTTCAAGAGAGCAATTAAGAGGGGGTGCTTCCTTACAAGTGGATTCTGATTTACAAAAGGCTGTGTGTGATGTTTTTTCTGCTCGAGATGAAGAAGTTGATGTTTTGATGAAAGAGTTTAGAGAAAATATGCTAATTACAGAAAAAGGGGTGAATGTGGCCTTAGAGAAAGTGTTTTTTGCATGTGATTTCGTTGAAACTCTTATGCAAGATCATCAATATGAGAATTTTATGCAAGAATTTGAAAAAGCTAGGGAAAAATATTGTAAATATTCCATCGAAGTCTTTACAACTTTTCACCGAAATGGCAAAGAAATTAATCAAACAATGCTAATGTCTATGCTGCGAAATTATAAGAGATTAAAGCACTTTGATGCAGCCATCGAATTATATGAAGGGTTACAGTTTTCAAAAGAAGGCTTTACGAACGTTCATAGATTTATGTTCAATTTAATTCTTGAGCAAAAACAAGATAATTGGGAACTTCTTTGGAGACAATTTTTACGCTTATATGGCGATGACCAGGTACGTGGATCTAAGAAAGAATTTTTAGATATAATTATCATCAAGTGTATGGAAAGCCATCAAAATCAAGCTGAATGTGTTGTGAAATTTTGCGTAGATAACGATTGCTCACCTGATCTTACGTGTTTTGATAAGCTGGTCCGTTGCGACACTTACAAAAGTGGTGTAGCAAGAGTGGTTCTTTTTAAATATGTAGTTAAAATATTTCCTAGAGGAGATCCCCGTATGGCCACCTTATACTTCCACTTGCAAGCGTTAGCGAAAGCAGCTGGAGAGCCGAATGATTTACTTCTAAAGCAAATGTATAGTGAAGCATGGGCATCACCTTCAACACCAGCTAAATCTATATAGGTCATTTGTGCATAAAATTTTAGAGGAGGTCTTTTAATGGCAAGTATTTCTGATACCCAGCGCGCGCAGCCGCCCCACACAGTAGCTGAAAAAGCTAATTCGAAAGGACAAAGAAGGCGCAGCGAATCGGGAGATAGAAAAATAGCAGGGGTAGTGGGGCGCACGCAAAGTCCTCCTCCTACAGGCAATAGATCAAACTCTATTGGCCCATCCTCCCCAAGACAGCTACCTACGGGTATTGTGAGATTGCCTTCGAGCGATAACTTGGCAAAAGTTGCAGGGGTAGTGGAGCGTACACAAAGTCCGCCGCCTCGACTTCAAAGAGCAAACTCAACAGGTTCATCCTCCCCAAGACAGCAGCCTAAAGGCATTGTAAAGGTTCCGTCAAGGGAGAGATTGACCACTTCTGAACAAGATGGCTCTCTTTTACATGGATTAGCGTGTAGTACATATTCCGCAAGAGATGCAGACATAGAGGGCTTGATGGCAAATTTTAGAAGCGCTAAGCTGATCACAGAAGAATTGGTTAACCTGAACCTATCCTTAGTGTTTGAGGCTTGTGGTATTCTTGCAGAGATTATGAAGGATAAAGACTATGAGAAATGTATAGGCACTATTCAAGAATTTCTGGAAAAGAATTTTACGTATAGTTATGAAATTTTCATGACGTTCCATAAAAATGGAAGAGATATTCATCATTCGATGCTAATGTTGATGTTGAAAACTTATAAGAAGTTTAAGCGTAACGAGCAAGCCATTGCGCTATACCTAGAGTTATCGTTTCCAAAAGAGGGATACACGAGTATCCATAAATTCATGTTCAATTTAATTCTTGATCACAAACAAGATAATTGGGAGCTGATGTGGAAACAATTTCTACTCTTGTATAATGATGAAGAGGCAAAAGAATCTAGGAAAGAATTTTTAGATATCATTATGATCAAATGCTTAGAAAGCCATCAAAAACAAGCTGAAAGTGTTGTGAAATTTTGCGTCGACAACAATTGCTCACCTGAATTAACGTATTTTGATAAGCTTGTACGTTGCGATTCTTATAAAAGAGGAGTCAAGAGGCTAGATCTTTTTAACTACATCCTTGAAATATTTTCACCTGAAGATCCTCGCATTACCCCCTTATATGACCATTTGCAAGCGTTAGCCAAAGCTGATAATGAGCCGATGGATTTTGATTTACACGCGCGTTATAAATCGCAATGTGGATCATCTTCAACAACACTTAAATCTAAATGATTTTGAAGTTCGATTTGCCGTTTCTAGCCCGAGTTTACTGATTGAAGCGCGTTGGCAACAACTTCTGCAAAGTGATAGGCAGTTTTTTTTGTGCCATGTTGAATTTGCGATCTACAGGATGTGCCGCTTGCAACGATTATCACATCCTCGTTTGCGGAATTGATTTTTGGGAAAAGGTGCAGCGCGGCAAGTTTTTGGGAAAATTCATAATGCTCTTTTTCAAAGCCAAAAGCGCCTGCCA
>Ga0206944_1091_pt1 | contig 17031 bp, 14 predicted proteins | sample Alteio_BWOrgHeat_4_FD_152978 | JGI IMG/M metagenome (GOLD analysis project Ga0206944, IMG submission 152978) | Enriched cells from forest soil in Barre Woods Harvard Forest LTER site, Petersham, Massachusetts, United States -... | ecosystem: Environmental > Terrestrial > Soil > Temperate forest > O... | reverse complement strand
CTTCACATGTGATTATGATTAATTTGTTACTTTTATAAAAAGTGAGGTTTTTATGAATTTTTTAAATAAAGTGCATGTAATGATTACAATTTTCATCGCTTCGATAGTGATGGCACCTAATTTAATAGCTGCAGAAAACAACAAAGCTTTAACAAAAGCTGTCGTACAATATAAAGCTGCTGGAGAAAAATATGATAAAGAACTGCCCCGTTTGCAAGGTCAATTAGCAAGGGAAAATGATAAGCCAGATCCCAACCAACATACGATAGATAAAATTAATAGTAAAATCCAAGCAAGTCGAATGAAATACGTAACTGCGGGAGACAAAGTAGCGAAGGCTGCGGATCCAATTACTTATAAACGTCTTAAAGCTGCCGACCCTAGTAAAGGGGGGGACGCGTTCACGAAGTATGAGAAGTTCAAAGAACAGATGATAGAAAAATACGTAGACAAAAAGGGATAAGCGCTCGCCCGATTTTAGTATATAGTGCTTCCAGTTGAAAGCTGGAAGCACTATTGTGTTCAGCGGGAATATTTGACAAATCGTACACGAATCTAGCAAAGTGGTTAAGGCATGACACCCTCTTATGGCTTAATCATGATAAGACTTCTTTCGAAGCTCCATTTGGTCGCTAAAATTGTGCTTTTTCCAAGTGCAAAAAGGCTGCAATTGCCTTTGGCCCCTGAAGAATAAGATCCCGATTATCTACATTATCCCAGTTGAGATAAAAAAAAATCAGCTTTCAATTGATCTTGGATATGCAAACAAAGTGTTGTCTTACCCACTTGCCGTGGCCCCATCAAAAATAGCATCTGACGATTTTTTTTGAAGTGATCCAGAACCAATGGTTGGTATAATCGACGTATAAAATCTCCCATCCTTTCCTCCAATATGACTGACTGTATCATGTATGTGGGATTAGTCAAGACCAATCACACACATATATAGATTTTGGTCGAGGAATTTGTTAAGCTATTTCAGTCCGCTCTTTGTTTTCCACGGTTTTGCCATGTTGCTTTGGCATGCTTCCACTTTATATCAAAGATGTCTTTTTTCATATTGCGTTCGTTATAGTATCGCTCGATGACTTTTATATCTTGCAGTTGGAATGGCCAAATGATTGCATTTAAAGCTATCGACTCAGCTTTCAATGTATAGAATAAGTCCAGCCACTCGTTTTGATAGCATTTGAATACTTCTTCGGCCGCGTCAGGTACATTGTAAAAAACCTTAGAACCCTTTATAGAACTGCAAACAACTTTTGGAACAAGAAAGAGCGTCTCAAAGGCAATTCGGAATATGCGTGCCTCTAACGTGAGAAAACTTGCGATTGTGCCTACATACAAAGCTTTTAAACGCAAATCCCATCTTTTAGGGTTGTTAAAAAGCTCACGTTCATCTAATGTCTCTTCCATGTTTTTGAGTATTCTAATGGACATCGGCATTCTTGCTTTTGCCTTAGCAAAAGCCCACTTTGCATCAAATTTTTCTCTTCGTAGTTGACGCTTTGCATAATAGCGATCGATGTTGTCTATAGTCTTTTCAAAGGCACTAGGCTTAACAGCATTTGCAAAGGCTATTGGGATAGTAGGTAAACAAATAACTAAATCCATCCATTCTTCAACGTAGCGTTTGACTATTTCTTTTGTCGCACCATTTACATCGTAAAAAGCTCTAGATCCTGCTGTTAAACTGTAAGCTATTTTTGGGAAAAGAGACACTGTTGCATAGGCGATTCGACCGACTCTTGATGATAATGTGAGAACACTTACAACTGTTCCCGCATTCAGACTTTTTATGCGTTGATCCCATCTTGTAGGATCGTCAGATTTTCTGCGTTCTTGAGCTGTCGATTGTATTTCGTTTAACAATCGAAAAGACATTGGCCTCGCGTCGGAATTTACCAAATTAAAAAAACTCATTATTCCCCCGTTAGTTACAAACAAAACAATAGTAATGTTAAAAAATAAACCTGCATGCAAAACATTTAATATCTCTTATGAATCGAGCATGCTCCTTGCAGCATAAGCTCAAAAAGAAATTCTAGTGCCCGAATAATTCGAAGATTGTCTTCCCGTTATAAGTTCCGCTAGAATACAAAACCCCTTTGATCTGCAACTGATCAATAAGAGCTTTAATTTGCACTAAACAATAATCAGGTAAATAGGGATCACGATAACCTCTATTGCTAAATAAATCAATGTTTTTGTATACAATCCCACAAGAGATATCACCTGATGATTCACCAACATAGGTAACACTTGCGGCTCTTGGATATGATAAGGCTAGAGACGATGCTCAAACCGGCAGCACTTAACATTCAATGAAAGAGGCTTTCCTTTTCTCCTCTCTTTCTTAGCTTGCGCAAGACCAGCCATGTCGACTTCATGAAACAATTTACCAAAATCCGCATCTTTTGCATTTAAACGATCCATGACATACATACGAATGTAAACATCCATAGGCGGAGCAGGCAATTGGCCGCCTTCCCATTTGAGCACGGCCGCATGCGATACCCCAAAGACTGCACCAAAATCAGTCGTCGTCATTTCGAAATATTTTCGAATGAATCGCAATTCCCCTGCTTGCAGGGGAGTTGGCTTATGAATAAGCATCTTTAACACTTCGTGCTGGAGCGTATTTAGATTAATATCTAAAACCCATTCCCCGAAAACTCTCTTCATTGGAACATCAATGAGCTCAATAGGAAATCCCAAGTCCTCATATGTGAATGTCTCGATTTTTTTGGTCATATAAATTCGTCGGTTTTCCATTCTAATTTTAATTGTAACAAATCCGTGAACGCGTACAAAATATCTTTGTAATTTATGAAAAATCACGATAGGATATGATTATCTAAAGTTAACGAGTGAAAAATGCCTGTTGTTTTACAATATAACGGCTACCGTTTTTTTTTCTATTCAAATGAAGGTAATCCTCTTGAGCCTTGTCATATTCATGTTAGAAAGGGGTCATCGACAGCAAAGTTTTGGATACATCCTCAAATATCCCTAGCTGAAGCGTACGAAATGACCTCGGGCGAGCTTAGAGACTTATTGAAGATTGTAGAAATAAATAGGAATTTAATTGAGGGCAAATGGAATGAATTCTTTTCAGCGTAAAGCCTACGCAACACGCGTGAGTTTTGATGTGGATAGTATGCGGATAGAACTTACAGATGGTCGTAGTCTGATTATTCCCCTTGTTTATTTTTCTCGTTTATTAAATGCAACCGATAGTCAACGAGAACATTACGTAATAAGCGGTGGGGGAACCGGATTGCACTGGGAGGAAATTGATGAAGATCTGCTAGTTAATAATTTGTTGCTGGGAATCTTTGATCAAACTAACTCCAGTTCATCAGCTGCTTAAGACCCTAATACACTGTTAAGGCCTTAAGTAAAAATTCGCTATTTTTGAAACACTTTCCGTATATGATGTAACCTGATGATTTATCCCATTGCCCCTTCTGTTTGGATAGCCTTTAATATAGGCATTCTTATTTTGCTCTTTGTCGATCTTGTGTATTTCCATAAGGTGCCAAAGAAAGTCACATACAAAGATGCGTTTATCAGCTGCGGCTTTTGGCTGTTTATTGCAATGGCATTTAATGTCGCCATCTACTACTTCTTGGGTAAACCGGTAGCTCTTAACTTTTTTACAGGCTACCTCATAGAGCAATCCCTAAGTATTGATAACCTCTTTGTGTTTCTTCTCCTTTTTCAATACTTCAAAATCCCCTCTGAATACCAATATAAGATCCTATTTATTGGGGTTATTTCAGCCATTATCTTGCGCGCATGTTTTATTTTCTTAGGCGTCTCCTTACTTAGCCACTTTCATTTTATTTTTCCTATTTTTGGCCTTTTTCTGATCTACGCAGGCATTCAAATGGCGCAGCCAAAAGCTGACGAAGTGCATCCAGATCAAAACTTTGTCCTAAAACTTTTGAAAAAAGTGATCCCGTTTTCAAATGAATATCAAAAAGATGGGCGATTATTTATAATGAAAGATAAAAAAAGGTATGCCACGCCCCTTTTTGCAGCGCTTCTTTGCGTTGAGACAACAGACATCATCTTCGCATTAGACTCAATTCCAGCAGTCATGGCCATTACCCTTGATCCCTTTATTATTTACACCTCAAATATGCTAGCCGTCATTAGTCTAAGAGGGCTTTATTTTGCCCTTTCCCATACCATTACCCTCTTTCGCTATATCAACTGGGGCCTTGCCGCTATTTTGAGCTTTGTCGGGGTCAAAATGATACTTGCCGACTTTTTCGAAATCTCTGTCATTTGGACGCTTGCCTTCATCGCCACATCTCTTACAGTGGCAGCCATCGCTTCGATAGCTTTCAAGAATAAATCACCCCCCAGCTCCCCACACACACCATGAAAATAGCTGTCGTTGGAACCGGGTACGTCGGATTAGTTGTAGGCACATGTTTTGCAGATGTTGGCCACCATGTTGTATGTGTAGACATAGACGTTGAAAAGATCCAGCAAATGCAAAAAGGCTTGCTTCCGATATATGAACCCCACCTTGATCACTTATTTCAAAAGAACATCAAAGCTGGCCTGCTTACCTTTACTACACAGATAGAACAAGCGACGCAGGGTGCGCAAATGATTTTTTTATCTGTGCAAACCCCTTCCAAAGAAGATGGCCTAGTTGATTTAAGCCAGCTTTTAAAAGCCGCACACGATATAGGGAAAATCATCAAAAGCTATACCATCGTTGTCATTAAAAGCACAGCGCCTGTTGGCACAACTGAAGAGGTGCGTAAGACAATTGCGGAGAATGCAAAGACGGAATTTGATGTCGTTTGCAATCCAGAGTTTTTAAGGCAGGGCTTTGCAGTTAAAGATTTTATGAAGCCCGATAGAGTGATTATCGGGTCTCGTTCAGAAAAAGCCAAACAGGTGATGCAGGAGCTCTATCAGCCCTTTATTGAGAGCGATGAGCGCATTATTTTTATGGATGAAAGATCAGCTGAGCTTACCAAGTACGCAGCCAATGCATTCCTTGCTACAAAGATCACTTTTATCAATGAAATAGCCAATCTTTGTGAAGCACTTGGTGCAGATGTGGATATGATACGCAAAGGGATAGGCTCGGATGCGCGCATTGGAAAAGACTTTTTATTTCCAGGGATTGGATTTGGGGGCAGCTGTTTTCCTAAAGATGCTTTGGCACTATCAAAACTTGCAAATGGAGTCAAATATGACTTTCAAATACTTGACGCTGTGATGCAGGTCAATCATAAGCAAAAAAACCGCATCGTCGATAAGGTAAAAGCTTATTTTGACGGCAATGTACAGGGAAAAAAAATTGCTTTATGGGGACTTGCCTTTAAGCCGGGCACTGATGATGTAAGAGGGGCGCCATCGCTTTGCATTATTAAGGCCTTGCTAAAAGAAGGTGCTTTAATAACAGCATATGATCCAAAAGCGACTGAAAACGCAAAGAAATGTCTTGGTGATAAAATAGAGTATGCAACTGATCCATATCAGGCAGTAAAAGGTTCAGACGCGTTGCTAATTGCCACTGAGTGGGATGTATTTAAAGAGGTCGATTTAAAAAAAGTAGCTACTTTAATGAAAGCAAAAGCCATCTTCGATGGTCGCAATTTGTATAAACCAAATGAGATAAAAAAACTTGGATTTTACTACTGTAGCATCGGTAGGGGTGTCGTCAAAACGTCTAATCATGTCTATGTCTAAGAAAGAAAGGGTGTTAATCACAGGGGCAGCAGGGTTTCTTGGCTCCCACCTTTGCGACAAATTGATCCAAGAAGGTTACCATGTGATCGGAATGGATAACCTAATTACAGGGGATCTAAAAAACATCGATCACCTAAAACAAGAGAGCTGTTTTGAATTTATTAAGCACGATATTGCCCAGCATGTAATGCTTAGTGAAGATTTAAAGTACATTTTGCATTTAGCCTCTCCTGCAAGTCCAATTGATTACCTTAAGATTCCCATCCAAACCCTTAAGGCAGGTTCTTTAGGTACACACAATTTATTGGGTCTTGCAAAAGATAAAAGGGCCACGATTCTCGTCGCCTCTACCTCAGAAGTATATGGAGACCCGTTGATTCATCCTCAACCAGAAGATTACTTTGGCAATGTCAATCCTATCGGGCCAAGGGGAGTTTATGACGAAGCTAAACGGTTTATGGAAGCAATGACCATGGCCTATCATACCTATCATGGCCTACCAATAAGGATAGCGCGCATATTTAATACTTATGGTCCTCGTATGCGACTTAACGATGGCCGCGTTTTACCCACCTTTATCGGACAAGCCCTTAGAGGTGAGGACTTGACTATATTTGGCGACGGCTCACAAACGCGCTCTTTTTGTTATGTAGATGACTTAATAGAGGGAATTTATCGATTGCTGCTCAGCGATTATGTCTTCCCGGTAAATCTCGGCAATCCAAGTGAGATCACAATTAAGGCACTTGCTAAAGAAATCCTTAAACTAACAAATGCACAGCGTAGCTTGAAATTCTTACCGCTACCACAAGATGACCCAAAGCAGCGAAAGCCAGACATTACAAAAGCAAAAGAGCTACTTGGGTGGGAGCCGAAAATCACTAGAGCAGAAGGATTAAAAATCACCTATCAATACTTTCTTTCACAAGTGTACTAGTACACATATGGGTAATAGGATGAGTACGCCTTCACGAAATCATTGCAATTAATAACTAAATCGACTAGACTAGACTTAGGTGAAAAAGGAGGTCTCACATGTATCAAATTCATGATATTATTAATATTCACGAGGCGAAGACCCATTTTTCAGAGCTTGTAAATGCAGCCAATTTAGGGAGAGAAATTCTTATTGCAAAAGCGGGAAAACCGGTAGCAAAACTCGTCCCCCTTAATCCAGAAAAACCTAAGGTGCGCTTTGGCGTCCTTAAAGACAAGATAAAAGTATTTGAGAATTTTGATGATTCCCTTCCTAATGATCTACTTAACTTGTTTGAAGGATCCTCATGAGAATGCTTCTCGACACACACATTTTTCTTTGGTGTGTTCTGGACGATCGTAAACTTTCCAAAAATGCAAGGAATATGATCGTGAACGCGGAAGAAAGATATGTAAGTAGTGCTTCGATCTGGGAAGTTGCCATAAAACAAAAACTGGGTAAGATAGACTTCAACCTAAAAACGGCAGTTGGAGACGGCAAATTGACGTAATCTTTTGAGTTAGAATTGCTTCTGGCGGGGATCGCCTTCACCATTAGGGAATGTCGATCCCCGCCAGAAGCGATTCTAACTCAAAATCTTACATCACTTTGCCGTCTCGAACTGCCGTTTCTAGGTTCAAATGCGAGATAGGAGAATTGACAAAAGCAATCTCAATGAGCGGTTTTATAGAATTGCAAGTGACTAGCAGACATGCAGAAGTCGTCTCTGGACTTCATCCTATCCACCGAGATCCATTTGATCGGATGCTGGTTGCACAAGCCATTCATGAGCCCCTTATCTTTTTGACAGCTGATAAGATATTGCTAGATTATTCTCCCCTCGTGGTTCTGCAATAGACTCTTAAGTAAGCATTTCCATCTCTTGATACTTGCGCATCATGTCCCTTGCATGAGCGGCATCTTCAAAACGCATCTCTTTTGCAGCTTTCTTCATCTCTTGAGTGTAATGCTTAATTTTAGCTTCGACCTCTTTTAAAGTCATGTGGGCAATAGGGGCTTTTGCCGCTTCTTTTGCACTTGTTGTTTTTTCTTCTTCTGAGCTCACAAGAGGTGCAATATCTCTTTTAACTGTGGTTGGGGATATTCCATGGGCTTCATTGTATTGCATCTGGATAAGGCGCCTTTTAGTCGTGATCTCCAATGTGGCGGCAATTGAGGCCGTAATTTTATCGGCGTACATAATGACGCGCCCCTCTACATTCCTAGCAGCCCTTCCACAGGTTTGGATCAATGCCGTTTGGCTTCTTAAAAACCCTTCCTTATCAGCATCAAGGATAGCGACTAAAGAGACTTCCGGCATGTCAAGGCCTTCTCTTAAAAGATTAATGCCGACAAGCACATCCACAACGCCTGTTCGCAAATCGCGGATGATCTCGACCCTTTCGATGGTGTCGATATCGGAATGAAGGTATTTGACTTTGACCCCTAAATCGCTTAAGTATTGACTAAGCTCTTCAGCAAGCCTTTTGGTAAGCGTTGTGATGAGGACGCGCCCTCCAGTATTCACGTGAGTGCGAATTTCTTTTAAACAGTCCTCCACTTGTCCTTCTGCCGGCCTAATTTCAATTTCAGGATCAAGAAGGCCTGTTGGCCTAATCACCTGCTCAATCACTTCGTGATTTGCCTCTTCAACTTCCCATCTACCAGGCGTTGCCGAGACGTAGACCACCTGCCCAATTTTAGCGCTACTTTCTTCAAATCTTAAAGGGCGATTGTCAAAGGCAGAAGGAAGGCGAAAGCCAAAATCGACCAAAGTCTCTTTTCTCGCCCTATCTCCATTGCACATCGCATGCAGCTGAGGAATTGTCTGGTGCGATTCATCGATGATGGTCAAAAAATTGGCAGGGAAATAGTCCATTAAAGTGGGAGGGGGATCACCAGGTTTTCTTTGACTAAAGTGGCGCGAATAATTTTCAATCCCCTTACAAAAGCCAACTTCTTTGATCATCTCCATATCGTGCCTTGTTCTTTCATCTATCCTTTGCATCTCGATATATTTTTTTTCCTGTTCGTAATAGGCAACGCGCGTCTTTAGTTCCTCTCTTATCGTTTGTAAAGCTTTAAAGCGCACCTCTTCTGGCGTCACATGGTGAGAGCTTGGATAAATTGTCACCGTATCGATACGGCGGAGCACCTTTCCCGTCAAGGGGTCTATTTCGCTAATTCTTTCCACTTCATCGTCGAAAAATTCCACGCGAATGGCTAAATCCTCCTCATATGCCGGAAAGATTTCAAGCACCTCTCCTCTTACGCGAAATGTCGCCCTTGAAAAGTCGTAGTCATTTCTTTTGTACTGCATCTCCACAAGGTGCAAAAGGAGCTCATCGCGCCGAGTCTTCGTCTCTTTTGTTAGGGTTAAATTCATCTGACGATAATACTCAGGAGACCCTAAGCCATAGATGCAAGAGACGGAGGCTACGATGAGGACGTCTTCTCTTTCAAGAAGAGATCTTGTGGCGCTCAGTCTCATCTTGTCGATCTTTTCATTGATCGCCATATCCTTTTCAATGTAGGTGTCGGTGCGCGCGATATAGGCTTCTGGTTGATAATAATCGTAGTAAGAGACAAAATATTCAATGGCGTTATCCGGAAAAAACAATTTAAACTCTTGATAAAGTTGCGCTGCGAGCGTCTTATTATGGGCTATCACAAGAGTTGGTCTTTGCACCTGTTCGATCACGTTGGCCATGGTAAAGGTCTTACCAGAGCCAGTGATACCTAAAAGCACCTGCGATTTTTTTTGGGACTTAAGACCTGCCACAAGCTTTTCTATGGCTTTTGGCTGATCGCCGCAAGGGGAAAATGGGGACTTTAATACAAATTTATTCAATTTTTATCTCAAGTGGTCTATTTTTTTTTGTCTTGCAGCGAAAGCTTCTATTTGGAAAAATTTTCCATTTTTAAAGCGTCCTGAAAGCTGTTTTAAAACACTTTTTCCAGCTTTTTCTTTAATTTCATATAGGATACCAAGGCCGTGCGGGCGCTTTCCATCTGTCTTTCCAATATAATAGCTGCGGTCTTTATATACTAGTATGTCTGGATGTTCAATCTCATCCTTTTTTTTCGTTTTTCCCTTTTGTATGAGCTTGCCATTTTTAAATTCACCTGTAATGACATCGCCATCATTTTCGATGAAGTTTCCTTGGCCATGAGGTAACTCTCCTTTTAATTTCCCTCTATATTCTACCCCATTGGCGAGCAATAATTTGCCAATTCCATATTTAAATACCCCATTTTCAAAATGCCCGTCAAAAATCTCTTCATTTTCCCTTTCCAATCTTCCTTTGCCATGCATGACTCCATTTTTTAGGGCCCCTCGATATGTCGAACCACCGGATAGTTGTAATTTATTTGCATAGACAATGACAGCATTTGTTGCAATACCGTCAACAAAGTGTCCTTTATGCACGGTGCCATCTGGCGATATCTTTTTCCCATTAAATTGACCTGAAAATATTTCTACTCCTTCTGCCGTCTCACTTCCCTCTTTCACTTTCCCTCGGTGAAAGTATCCTTTGAACACATCCCCATTGGCAAGAGTTAAAGTCCCATAGCCCTCGTAGAGGCCATTCTTAAATCTCCCTACATATTTATTCTTACCTACTCTCTCTATGCCAAAACCACTCCTCTTGTTGATCTGCTTTTCAAGCCGTTGAATGGTTTGATTGAGACGGGATTTTACCCGTTGCAATAAACGATTCTTAAAATAGGAACTGATCGTCTTAGCCCGTGTCTCTCTTTCTCCTAGACTTTCAAGTACATGGTCGCGTAAGTTTTCTATCGTTGCTTTGACAGTTTCTATTCCCTTTTTATCTAACAGCCCGCTGTTGACTAGGCTATCGATCACGGCCACCACCTCTTTGAGGCGGGATGCTTCCTTTTTATGAAGAGTGGTTTCAAACCCTGAAGTTGTAATGACAATATATCGAGGTGCACTGTTTGCACTCTTTGAAATATTTTCAAGAGAGCTTATAAAAGACTGTACAGAATGTTCATTCCATTTTTTAATTACAATATTTCGAGGTGTAAAGCCTGTATTTTGAAGAGAATCTTTATTTTGAATATAATCACTTCTTATTTTATTCATAAACACCTCCACAAAAACATATAATATAATAATAACATATAGTTAATATTATATTCAATTCATTTTGCTTTATTATCAAGACAGTGAAGGATAAAAGCTAGGCTTTTTAAAAATTCTTGTCGCAAGGGAAACCCCTCCTCGCTTTGAGCTAATTCATTTAACGCCTTCAAGTGTGGGATAAGATTGTTCTCGTTTTCTTGGATACTTTGTAAAAGCATCACCATTTTAGATTCGGCCGTTAAAGATGACAAAGCCGCACAGCCAATTTTGGCGCTTGTTTTCAACATCGTTTGGCACTGGTTGGCAAAACTCGATAAAACAATAGGGCTTGCCATCTCATCCTTTTGTAACATATACACGATCTCTAAAAATGAAAGACCTTGATACATCATTGCCCAAATATCTGAAGCAATCTCCTTTGGATCAGGTATTATAGCTCCTCCTTTTAGCTTGTGATGCTGCTGTTGCATATGTGTCCAAAAGCTGGCCACCATTGCAGAAATCGCGCTCTCCGCTACGCTCTTTTGATATTGACCGAAGATGATCGTCCATTTTATAGTGAGCGTATTCTTTGCAAAATCAAGAGGTTGACCCTCAGCTATCCTTGAAAAAATATAAAGATCGATAAGCTCATGCAATACGTTTTCTTTATCTCTCATAATAAATAAGCGCTTATTGGCAACTGATTCTGTTGAACTCATTTGATTCATATTCCTCAGCACAAGATCAAAAATGGACACATAATCTTGATAGCGATAACCTGTGATGGCTCCAGCATGAATATGTGGAGAAATCGATTGACGAATGCAATGACTTAAGCCAAACACAAGCTCCTTATAAAATGTCGCTTTGCCATGCACATCCCAAAGAAAAATATGGGTTACTATTTTTGAATCTATAATTTCGTTTACGTTTAAACGGTGTTGTAAGGCTGTATTGATCAAAATTTTAAAGATGCGTTTAAACCACTCTTTTTCAGCTGCTAGAGGATAAAAATATTGACACTCATGGCAATCTGCCACAAAATCCTTGTTAAACCTAGAAACGGCAGTTCGAGATGCTAAATTGGCGCAAGATCTTGAATTAGAATCACTTTGCAGTGGGGCGGGACATTCCCGATTGGTGAAGGACCGCCCCACTGCAAATGATTCTGGTTCAAGAGATTGTGTCAAGTTAGCGTCTCCAACTGCCGTTTTTAGGTTAAAAGTGACCTCAGGATGTAACTTCTTCACAGCCTCTAAAAGATCCCCTTCACAAGGAATTGATGGAAAGGCAATTAATGGACAATCTCCTTCCGGCAAGATGTATTTTCTCAAATTTACAAGCCATTTGTGTAGCCCTTCAGCGCCTTTTACTAAAAGGTAAGGTTCTAGGGAAGAAAAAATGCGCTTACATCCTTCAATCCAGCGCTTTTGAAGAGCTTGAGAATCAAAATGTGGAAAATTTTGATCATCTTCACATAAAAGTTTTGCATAATGTTGAATATTTGCTTTTCCACATGGATTTGCATTGAGTTTTGATACTTTCTCAGAAAGAATTTTAAGAAATTCAACGTGGGGAGGGCCATAAATTAAACACTGCGATAAGTGGCACTTGACTTCTTCTGCCAATAATAGACAGTTCGCGAGCTTATCTAACAAACTATTGATAAACAGAGAACTATGCGTACAGTTGTCCTCTATTTTTGAGGTAATGAACTTTTGCAAAAGTTGATCTAAACGCTCTTGAGATGTACAGGCAAAGCTAATCGCTGCGAAAAAAGCGTGGCGATTCACTGATTCCAAGCAATGATTAATCGCCTCTTGACCCCTCTCCCAAAGCAAATCAATAAGTTCTGCATTTATCTGCAAAGCATGGGTGTACCCATCATGCGACATCCCAAGCGATAAAGAGGTGACAATTTTTTTTACAAGGGGTGCAATTGCTTGAACGAATTGAAAGTCAAGGTTTTGACTGCCTTTAGGCATCTGCCTTACATAATGTAAGGCTTTTTCATCATTCTTTAATCGACACGCCAACTTGATGCACTCCATCAGCAAACGATCGTAAAGATTTTTTTGCTCTTTGGAAAGTTTTGCGCGCGCAAGGGATGAAAGGTATCCGTAGGCTAGATTTCTTAAAGGCTCAGATTGCAAAAAGATAAGGGCAAGGTTTAAATGCTGCGCTTGCTTGTTTCCCATCTCAAGCTGTATCTTAAGTAATTCTGATGAAAGAAAAATAGAATCGCTTAAAATGGCGCGGCATTTTTCTTCCATTCCAAGTCCTTCTGAAAAGCGATCGATCCAATTTAAAAAGCATGGATACACAACATCACAAAAATCTCTTAAAACTTGATGAAGACTTAAAGACGCTTCTCTTAAAAATCCATGCAAATCATTTAATATATTTTCATAACTTAATGCATTTGGATGGCTTGCCATTTTCTGACTCCATACATGGAGTTGGAATTGGATCTGTTTTTCTCTTACCAATGGAGCAATGGCGCCATGGTCAAATAATTCGGTGTATTCATAAAGTTGCAATTGCTTTTCGACTCCACAAGGGTACGTCAAAAGTTTTTCAAGCAAATGGGAAGATAGTTTATCCGGGTGTGATGCCTTTTCCCATAATCCAAGAAGCACACCAACTTGATCCACATTTTCCTTTTGCATATGAGAGATTGCAAGTTGGATGAGTTTTTTGCAGTGATCTTCATCGCAAGAGGCGGCAAGCTTGCGGATTGCAATCTCATATAGTTTGTGGTAGATAGAGCGATCGAGCTCTAAGCCTGAAGGCCATTTTTCTACCAACACAATCAAATGATGGCAGTAGTCTATCTCTTTTAACTTCTTTTTATTTTTCTCTATTTTAACAAAACACTCACGCAAAGCGTGAACATCATTTTCTGCTTGTATAGGCTGAAGCAAGTTTGTTACAAAGGTTTGATATTCTGTTTCGACAAAACTTGATTTTAGGCTTGCAAAATCTATTGTCTTAATTGCCTTTTGACATGCATTTATCCCTTCCAAAATTTGGCTAGAAGGTATTATTTGCTCAGCTTTTCGAAACAGGCGATCAAAAAAAGGAAGCTTGCAATGAACAAATAGTTTTAAATGGCTAATGACCCCTTCAAATCCCAGTATAAAAAGCTCTACTGGAAGATCAAGCTCTTCCATTACCTTTAAGAAACTTTCTTGATAATTGCCGGGGTCAATTCCAAATAGTCTTTCATCAAATGAAAAAAGTGTCTTTAGGACCCAACTCTTATTTTTGTGATTTTGAAGTTCTTCAAAAATAAAGGTGAGTAGCGCCTTATTTAAAGAAGGGTTATCAAGACAAGCTCTTAAACACTGATCTTTTTCTTCTTCTTTCCAAGAAAAAATCGCAAGCTTTAGCTCCTCAATTCGATAAATCCCTATTCTTTTACAAGTTCTAAGGTGATCACAAAGCGCGTTTTGGCTTAAAGAAAGTAAATACTCTAAAGATGTTTTTGGCAGTTGTTGAAAGGAAGGCGGCTCTTTTTCGTGAAGCAGGCCAATCTTTCGTTTATGCAGTCCTAAAACATCTAAAAAACACTTCAAAAATCCATCGCGAACGTCAGTATCCAACTGAAACCAAGCGGCAAATGCATCCTCTTTTGTCCCTTCTAGACAAAAGCCATAGGTCTTTTGTTTATGATGGATCAAAGCAAAGGGATCGCATTGATCGCTTGCAAGAGCATGAAAAAGAGATGGAATAACAACTATCAGATGATCGCATGAGACCTCACTTATACCCGATGAAGATGTTTCATTCTCGTTTGAATCTACTTGTGAGAGTGCCACCTTACACTCTTGCTTTACCCCTAAGACATCGCCTATCTTTTCTAGGCAAAAGGCAAGATTTTTAGAAGATAAAGGGCTTTTATGACATTGGAAAGAGGCTTTTTCTAAAACGTAATAATTCCACATCACTACAATGATCAAAAATGGATCTTTTCCCGCATTGTGTTTTTTTACATAATCGAACATATCAAAAACAGCGCTTGTCTGACTGGAAAAAACTGAAAATAAAGATGTAAAACTTGTCTCTTCCACAAACCGCCCCAAAGCAAGGCGAAGCATTGTTTTTGGAAAAACATTAGGCCTAAAGTCGACTAACGATGATCTTCTAGAAGCAAGCTCTAATATCGATTGATTGATCGATTGTGCTGCTTGGACCTCTTCTTTAATATGGAAAAAGGATAGATCCACCTGATGTAATGGGATATTAAAACGGAAGGCTTGCGTGATGGGTACAACAATCTCCTCTGCTCTTGTAATGTAAGGAAGGTTTTTTAGCGCATGAAATGCGATTTTAAATTCAGAATCAGCTCTTGGGAGGCATTCAAGATCAGCATCCATTCGAGAATAACACCCCAAGGTAAATAATGCGCCATCTTTTCCTCCTTGAAAATAGACAAGCTTTTGAAAAAATAATTTACAAAGTTCCTTATCGCTATAGCGTAAAATTAATGCTCGTAAAATATCTTGTGGAGTGCGATCTACTTGCATCCTTTCAAAAAGAGCTGCAAGCGACTGAAAGATGCTAGTATGAAAACTTTTTAGAAAAAATGACACTAACACTTCTTCAAACTCTGCAATAAAGCATTTCTCCTGTTGCCCTTTCTTTAGATCGATGGTAAGCAAAATATCGACGTCATTATGCTGAAAAGGCAATGTAAAATGCAAAGAGGAGAAAAGGACGCTTCCAAATACAAAGACTCCTAGTTCATACTGTGTCATCAATTTGTGAGTGATGCAATACCGCAAAAATTCTAACCGTGAAAATGAAAAAGAAGGGGGGACAAAAACGTTTAGTAGATCGTAAGGGATCTCTATCTTTAATACATCTTTGACCATTTCCCGATATTTCATATAAGCAATCGGGGTAATGGCTACGGTTGTCCTTTCAGAGAGAATATTGCAAAACGTCTTTAAAATAGAGCCTAAGAGTTTTTTTTCTCCTGGAGCATTGATGAGCTCAATAAAATCTGGATCATTTCTACATTGCTCAAAAGCATTTTTTAAAAATTCTGGGAGCTCATCGCAGTAGGTATCGATAATCGATTTTTCAGCTACGGTTTCTCTTTGCGGTAATTTTTCGTGGTCGGAGAGGCCCATTAGAGATGGAGCGTTAAGTGATGGGGTGTTGACTGGAGGAACAGACATATTTGAATCTTGTTAAAAAGAAAAAAAACAACGTAACACAGGGCGCAATTATAATCAATTAACAAAACAAAGGAATTTATACATGATACAATTTATTTTTATACAGAAATCGTTTCAAAATTTGCCAAAATATTTGGATTGACCGAAAATTACAAATCATCGTATAAATTTAAAGCATGAGTATTGATGGCAACCTCGCTTTAAACCTAGAAACGGCAGTTCGAGATGGCAAATTAATGCAAGATCTTGAATTAGAATCACTTTGCAATGGGGTGGGACATTCCCAAATGGTGAAGGACCACCCCATTGCAAATGATTCTGGTTCAAGAGATTGCGTTAAGTTGCCGTCTCCAACTGCCGTTTCTAGGTTAAACCTTCTGCGCAATTACATTTCCTGGCTAAAATTGCCCTTTCTTGTAAATTTATTGCTAAATTTTTCGGCCATAAGAATGACTGCAAGCCTTGTCACCATGGCTTTTTGTAGTTTTTATCCAAGCAACCTCATTTCCTCTGCAAAAGGTTCGTTTGCTACTTCTTGGGCGACATCAGTGAAACAGGAAAAACTGATCGCCATTACTTTTGATGACGGCCCACATCCCATCAACACAGTGAAAATTCTGCAGACCCTAAAAGAACGCGGCGTCACTGCGACTTTTTTTGTCATTGGTCAAAATGTCAAAAACAATCCTGAAATTCTTCAAGCAGAAGTCGCAAATGGCCACGAAATAGGTAATCACAGTTGGAGTCATCCACATCTACCTCTTTTGAGTAGCAAAAATATTAAAAGCGAAATGAATAGCACCCAAAAAATTGTTTTTGATACCGCTAATTATGTCCCCACCATCATGCGACCACCCTATGGGAGCCTGGACAAAAAAGTCGGTAAAAATGTTGGGCTTCCGGTGATATTATGGACATTCTCTTCTGAGGACTGGATCATAGACAACGAATCTAAATTAATTAAGCGCGTATTAAAGAATATCTGTCCCGGTGCAATCGTTCTTTTACATGATGATCGGGACGTCACTGCAAATGCTCTTCCAGAAATGCTCGAT
>Ga0206944_1090_pt1 | contig 17169 bp, 20 predicted proteins | sample Alteio_BWOrgHeat_4_FD_152978 | JGI IMG/M metagenome (GOLD analysis project Ga0206944, IMG submission 152978) | Enriched cells from forest soil in Barre Woods Harvard Forest LTER site, Petersham, Massachusetts, United States -... | ecosystem: Environmental > Terrestrial > Soil > Temperate forest > O... | reverse complement strand
GGCACGGGATTTTAGTTTCGAAAGAAGTCTAATTTTAATTAAATAAAAACAATGTTTAATTGCTTGAGTTAAATATTTTATTTGCAATAACACAACTATTTCACACAAACGAAAAAAGTTTTTATTTGACATTGAATTATAATTGTAGTAATTTGTTTAATATACACACTACAAAACGGGGGTAAAATGAAAACACAAAAAAAATTGGCAGAAAACTTATCAAATACACATTCAGAAAAATCTTCCCTGACAAGAAAAATTCCATCGCTGCAGCTACAAGAAAAAGTTCAAACGGCACAAGGATGGAAAAATGAAATGGAAAAAAACAACCGATAAAGACTACACTATAGGGGTAGCTAACCAAAGTGAATATCTCTTGAAATACACAAGCCTTGCCCCATTTACCAAACATTTAGAAGGAGCCTTGCCTAATCACTTTGCAGAGCTGTACGTGGTTTTAAGCAAAGAGCCTTACGTAAGAGAAGAAGGAGTAAGGCGTTTGACGACTCTTCTTTTTCAAGATGCTAAATCAAGACAACTTGGAGTCTACTCTTTTGATGCCAATGAACATAAAGTCGATCTTATTTTAGAAGAACTTTTGACACTGACATTTTTTTCTATAAGGCGCGCCATCGTCATTCAAAATGTAGATAAGTTCACTAAAGAAGCCATGGGAAAACTCCAAGACTACTTCACAAATCCAAGCCAAGATGTGATCCTAATTCTTGTTGCTTCCACCATAAATCGAGCGACAAACTTTTATAAACAAGCAGAAAAAGTGGGCGTATTGCTCGATGTCCCAGAGGAAAAACCTTGGGAAAAAGAGAAAAATACAATCGATTGGCTAGTTAGCCAAAGCAGCCACCATGGCAAAATATTAAGCCATGCAACAGCTCAAAGACTTGTCAAACAACTAGGCACAGACCAACAACTACTCTCCAATGAGCTCCAAAAACTTCTCTGCTTTATAGATAATCGAAAATCCATCGAAGATAGCGACATTAACGCTATTTGCTGCAGCGGCAATACGGACAATATATGGCAACTGGCCGAGGCAATTTTTAAAAGAGATACTAGCGCATCGATCGTGATTGCAAGTCACTTACTTAAAAGTGGTGTCGCCATTATCGCGCTGCTCAGGCAAATACGCACGCAGTTTCAAACCGGGTACCAAATATGTTCTATTCTCGCAGGTGGTGGCACGTCCCATGATGTCAATCAAGAATATCCTTATATGAAAAATGCCATCTTAGAGCGCAATATCCAGCAATCGACTCAATTTGGAGCACACAAATTTAAAAGCGGCATATTGGCAATTGATGCAGCAGAAATGCTTGCTAAAAACAGTACTGGGGAGCCAGAATTCATCATGAACATCTTATTAGTCAAATTAGCAGAAAGGTAATCTAAAGATTATGGACGAAATAGACGAAAAAAAACCCAAACTCCTTTTACTGCCCAACGTACTTGCCGACGTTAAGTACCACCACCTATTTTTACCTGCTGCTGTAGATAAGGCTGTTGCCACATTAGATGGGCTCATCGCCGAAAGCGCAGGAGGAGGCAGAAGGTTCCTTGGCCGATTTCAAACAAAAAAGCCTGCTATCGACATCCCCCTTGCCCTTTTAAATACACACACACAAGATCACGAGATCGATTTTCTTTTAGCGCCCATCCTAAAAGGAGAGCGATGGGGACTTATCTCAGATGCAGGCTTGCCCTGCATTGCCGACCCGGGTTCAAAGCTAGTACAACGGGCAAAAACGGTTGGGATTGCCGTGCAGGCATTCGTAGGACCCTCTTCGATTTTTCTATCTCTTATGCTCTCAGGACTTCCCGGCCAACGCTTTAACTTTCTTGGCTACCTCGGAAAAGAGGAAAAAACTAGGGGCTCCGATATTGTAAAAGTGGAACAAAGATCAAAAATCGATCTTAGCACGCAAATCTTTATCGAATCGCCCCACCGCAATGCCCACACTTTGCAAACCCTTTTACAGCGATTAAATGACGCAACAAGACTATGCGTCGCCTGGGATCTAACTCTTCCCACGCAAGGGGTCGTCTCGCAGACGATTGGCCAGTGGAAAAAATCGCAAAGTCCAAACTTAGATAAAAAAGCGGCAATCTATTTGGTGTTTTCCGGTGGAATAACCCAAGAATAGACCCCATTAAGAAACAAAAAAAACTGGCTGTAAAATGGGCGCTTACGGTAAAATTTTTTTAAGACCAAAAACAATTTACCCCCATCATAGAGGAACATATGTCTAAAGAAGATCATCTCGTTGAATTGCCAGAATTTTCTGAAATTAAAGAACTCCTTGCGTCGACAAAAAAGGAGATCACCGATGAAGTCAAAGCTGATAAAGATTTGGCAGAACCTAGCAAATTATTGCTCAAGGTCATTCAGATCATCGAAGAAAAAATTAAAACGGGTAACACGGCAAAGCTGAACGACAATGAACGGATCGACTTAGCTGCGCACCTTAATTTCTTGCAAATGTTAATGGAAGATTTCTTCTTTGATGAAGACTTCGACGATTTCGATGATTTTGATGACGAAGACTTTGATGAAGACGAACTAGAGTTGGAAGAAGAGGAAGAAGAAAAACCTCACCGCAAATAAAAGATACTTCGCTCTTAAGTTTTGGCCAGCACCCCACCCCGCACTCCACATTGGACGTGCGGGCCTTTTACTAGCCCTGATAATTGTGTTGGCAGTAGATTTGGGTACGCATAACATCATCTAAAAGTAAGGGGACACATTTAATCACCTCTTTAAAGATTTCCGTCATCACTTTTTCCACATATTCGTGTGCTATTTTATTACGCAATATACGGGCGTGCACAAAAGAATCGGCATTCTCTATCAAACCTTTCTTCTCAGCTCTATTGATAATATCTCTAACGGTGCCTCCCGCTTCTAAATCGAGCTCATCTATAAGACGAAAAATCCTTTGAATCATATAATCAGTAAGTCTTGAAAACCTGCTAGACAATAGCTCTAGCCGATCTGTCTCTTCCATATCGACATTAGATAAATTAATTTCTTTACATTCGTTCCAAGACCTTTGAAGAGCACTAGCAGCACGGCTCATAAGCGCTAATTCACTTTGTAAAATCTTCAGCAATCTCGGATCGTTCGTCATAGTTGAATACTTTTGCTCAAAGCCAATTGCACAAATGGTTCTTGGTCGTCTTTCGCGATAAGAATATCTATTTTTTGCTCATCCATCTGTTCGTATATGCGTTTAAGAATTGCAATCGAATCAATTTCTTCAAGATATTTCGACAGAATAAGAAGATCGATATCGCCCCCTTTTTTGCTAGGGTCGATTCGAGAACCAAAAAGGAAAATTTTTGCTTCTTTATCAAGCCTTGCAACAGCTGCTTTGATGGTTTGAACTTCTTGAATATTTAACCTCATTCAGAGTATAGCCTCAACAAGATAATTCATCGTCTAAATTATAAGAGGTTTCCTTTCTCCTTTGCTGGAAAAAATCGCGCATGAGTTTTGCCGAGATCTCTTGCAACACATGGCAATCTACTTGCACTTTGTGTGTTGGATGCACTTTATCAAACACATTCACAAAGCTGCCATTGGCCCCATGCCGAATATCTGGCGCGCCCCACACAAGCCTTGGGATGCGCGAAAGAAAGATGGCGCCAGCACACATACAACAAGGCTCTATTGTACAATACAGCACAGTTTTTGCAAGGCGCCAGTTTTCAAAATAAGACTCAGCAGCCGTAATGGAAAGCATCTCAGCATGGGCAGTTGCATCTTGCAACATCTCCACTTGGTTATGTCCCCTCGCAATGACCCGTCCCTCATGGACGATCACAGCACCAACAGGAACTTCACCCTTTTGAAATGCCTTCCAGGCTTCTTTGAGCGCTTCTATCATGAAGCGCTCATCCTCATTTTGCGGCGCAATTGAAAATGGAAATGGCGACGGTGTCATCTATAGAAGACCTCTTTAAGAAGCAATTCCAGCGCTTTTTCTTTGCAAATTCGACACTTTCTTTTTCAACATCTCTGTGTCCTGATGGTACATTTTTTGCATTCCAAGAATTTTTTTCTCATACCTTTCTGTAATGCGTGCTATCTGCTGCTCGTAACTTCGCCTTAGATCTTCTAGTGATTTAAGATCTTCTTTTTGTGCCAATTCTTCCTTAGCCTGCTTAAATGACGTCTTAGCAGATGCTTCTAACGCATCAAACACCTCTTTTGGAAATACCACGGAATTTAAGACACAAAAAAGATAAGTACTAAATGCGCCATACTCTTTTACAGCTTTTTCCATGATCACTTTAGATGGGGCAAGGTCAAGTACTTCTAACTCGTAAAAATTTGGGCTGATTTTGACAAGCTCGTTTTCGAAAAAATGGTATAGATCTGTATGCTTTAAGAGCCATCTGTTAGCGATAAATTCCCCTACCTCTTCACACTTTTCACCAAACTCTATACTATGTTTGTACGCAGCTACAAGCTCTTCTGTCGTCAGCTTGCTGATATTTTTACCTGCGAAATAGTATTTGACAAACATCCAATCCTTTTTTAAATGTTCGTTTCGAAGGTCTTTTTTAATCCCTTCCACGATTTCCACAAGCCATGGATCTAATTTTGCAAATTTTTCTTTATATGTGGCATCTTTTAGCATAATATGTCTCCATATTGTTGAGGTTGTTTAGCAAAGAATTTAGCACTTCTGCCAAGAAATTGCAAGGAAGATTGATTACATGTCACACGCACACCAATTTTTGAGGTAATTTGTGTATAAACCTATCATTCGCAACGAACAACAAGAATATGTTAAGAACCTGCTTAAAAAATATTCTCACATGCCGGTAACCGATGAACTTAAAAAAAAAATTTGGGATGAGTTGCAAATGGAAAAGCATTTGGGCAATCTCACAATCCCTTTTAAAATAGCTGTACGATGCGATCCTTATCAAAAATTCCCGGACTACATCGAAGTCATTCTCGACTCAAAAGTATAAAATTTCCTAGCTTTTCCCTTTTTTTACTTGATATATAATGGTGAGAATGATAATATAGACCTTTCGAGTGAAGAAATTAAAAAATTACATGGTAAAATAAATACGGGGGATTAAGCTAAATGTCTCTAGATAAGGGAACAAAAGAAGAAATCACAAAAAAGTTTCAGCTCCACGAAAAAGACACTGGATCCGCTGACGTTCAAATCGCTATATTAACCGAGCGCATCACTGAACTTACTGAACATTTAAAGCGAGCTCCAAAAGATCATGGTTCAAGACTATCTCTCTTGAAGCTCGTTGGACAAAGACGGCGCCTGCTTGATTATTTAAATTCAACAGACACAAGCCGCTATCAGTCTCTCATCTCTAAACTTAAGCTTCGTCGCTAAAGTTCACTCTCCCCGCACATACGTTTTAATGAATTTTTTTGCTGGTCTTATTCACTAAAATGATGTGCGCGGGAAGGGTGCCCATCTTATCCCCCTCGTTTTTTATATTCTGTTTTCTAGCTTCACTTATATTCTATTATCGTCTATCCTCATCAACAACACATCTACTTATTAGGTATTATTCATGTTTAACAAACACTCCACATCAGTTTTCATTGGCGATCAAGAGATCCATTTTGAAACGGGCCAAATTGCGCGTCAAGCCAATGGCGCAGTCATTGTCCGCTGCGGCGACACCATGCTCCTCAACACCGCTTGCGCAAATGCAGAAGCTGCTGATGATGCAGACTTTTTTCCTTTGCGCGTCGATTATCAAGAAAACTTTTCTGCCGCGGGCAAAACCTTAAGCGGCTTTATCAAAAGACAAGGGAGACCTAGCGAAAAGGAAACTCTCGTATCCAGACTCATCGATCGCCCTATAAGGCCGATGTTTGAAGATGGCTACTTCAACGAAGTACAGCTTCTATCCTACGTTCTCTCATACGACGGACAACACTCACCAGAGCCTTTAGCCATTTGCGGCGTCTCAGCTGCGCTTGCCATCTCAGACATTCCCCTAATTAAACCTGTAGGTGGAGTCAGAGTAGGTCTTGTGGATGGAAAATTTATCGTCAACCCGACAGTACCGCAGCAAAAAGTGTCACGCCTTGATTTATTGATTGCAGGCACACATGAAGCTGTTTTGATGATAGAAGGATATTGCGATTTTCTAACAGAAGAGCAAGTCATCGAAGCCATCGCTCTTGGCCACAAGGCCATTGTGCTAATATGCAACGCAATTGCAGAATTTAGCCAAAAGATCGGCAAACCCAAACATCGCACAAGCTTACGCACCATTAATCAAGAGCTGCTCAAACAGGTCGAAAAACACGCCTCTCCAACACTTGATAGAGCCCTTCGCATCCCAGAAAAGAAAAAAAGGGAAATGGCTATCGGCGCCACAACTGAAGCAGTTTACCTTGCCTTACACCAAGACATAGAAGATAAGAGATTTTCCAAAGCAGATGTGGCAAATGCATTAAAGAAAGTCCAAAGCAATCATATGCGCCGCATTATCGTAGAAGAAAATTTGCGCGCAGACGGCAGAAACTCTACACAAATTAGACCCATCGAAATCCTTCCCGGATTTCTTCCAAGAGTCCATGGCAGCGCACTTTTCACCCGCGGAGAGACACAAACGATCGCCGTTTGTACTTTAGGGGGAGAAAGCATGGCGCAGCGCTATGAAGACCTCAATGGAGAAAGCAGCCATCGCTTTTATTTACAGTACTTTTTCCCTCCTTTTTCAGTTGGCGAAGTGGGAAGAGTCGGAAGTCCTGGAAGACGGGAAATTGGACATGGAAAACTCGCTGAAAGGGCGCTTGTGGCAACGCTTCCTACAAAAAGCAATTTCCCCTACGTGATCAGGTCTGAATCAAACATTACCGAATCAAACGGATCGTCCTCAATGGCGACTGTTTGCGGGGTATGCCTTGCGATGATGGATGCAGGAGTGCCCATTAAACGCCCAGTTGCTGGCATTGCCATGGGCCTAATCCTTGAAAAAGACAAATACACCATTCTCTCAGATATCTTAGGAATCGAAGATGCCTTAGGTGATATGGACTTTAAAATTACGGGAGATCACGAAGGGGTGACGGCATTTCAAATGGATATCAAAGTGGAAGGGATCACTCTTGAGATCATGGAAAAGGCGCTAAAACAAGCCAAAGCTGGCCGGATCCATATTTTAAACAAAATGCTTGAAGTGTGTCCTTCATTTCGAGATCAGATGTCTGTATATGCCCCTCGCATTGAGACAATACAAATTAAACCAAGCAAAATTGCCACAGTCATAGGTCCCGGAGGCAAACAGATCCGCGCGATTATCGAATCAACGGGCGTTCAAATTGATATCGACGATAGCGGGCTTGTCAGTATTGCTGCAGCTAATTTTGAAGGCATTGAAAAAGCAAAAGCCATTATCAATGGCTTAACAGCTGAAATTGAAATCGGCAGAGTCTATACCGGTAAAATCACCTCAATTATGCCCTTTGGTGCATTTGTGGAAATTTTGCCAGGAAAAGAAGGGCTTTGTCATATTTCAGAGTTTGATAAAATGAGGATTGAAAATCTAAACGACTTTGCAAAAGTTGGCGATTTAGTCAGCGTTAAAGTTCTTGACATCAACGAAAGAGGACAGCTAAAACTCAGCAGAAAAGCCCTTTTAAGCTAACTTAAGGCCACGTGATGTTTGACAAACTATTAAAAAAATTGTCGACACTTTCAAAAAGCGCATCCTTTGTCAAGAACAAAAGTCATGTAAGCGGCGAGCCTACTCCGCTTACAGACTATTTAAAGAAAACAACTATCAATGAGCGCCCATCCGGCATCCCCTCAATTGATTGTATTTATGTCATTAATTTAGACCATCGAAAAGATAGGTGGAATCGGCTATCTGAGCTTTTTTCTAAAATGAATCTTAACGTCAATCGATTTAGCGCCATTATTGGAAGTCAATTGACAACAAGACAAAGGCAAGAGATGTCAGGACCTTATCCAATTCTTTTATCAGGAGATGAAATTGGCTGTTTACTTTCTCACTTATCGATTATCAAAGATGCCTATGATAGAGGATTTAGTACGGTATGGATTCTTGAAGATGACGTCGAATTTTTAGAAGAGGCAAAAGCTCTTGTTCCCTATATCAAAAATTTATGCGCCATCGATAAGGAATGGGACATTCTTTACACCGATACAAACTCTAGGGATCCACTAAACGGATATTTTCACCCAATCGATGTGCCAGCAAGACCTCATCAACATCTACCCCCGTTTAATGAACTGGCTAAAAGAGTGCCCGTAGGCTTTGACCTAGAGCGCCTTGGCGTACGCTATGGAATGGGGTCGGTGATCTATTCCAGACGCGGCCTTGAAAAAGTCTACAACTATTTTGCTCACCTCTATTTGTGGTTTCCTTTTGATTGGGACATCCATTTGATTCCGGACATTAGGGAATATGGAATTACGCGCGATATGATCACAAATCTAAGACACGGGTTTGCGGGTAACATAAAAAGAGGGATGATCAATCAAATGCTTGAATATTTCATGTACCAAGATTTATTTCAGGAGAGCGATTGAAAATTTCAGTTGAAAAGGCAGCAACAGTTTTAAAAGCCGGTGATATCGTCGCAATCCCTACTGAAACGGTATATGGGCTTGCCGCCTTAGCTTCAGATAAAAAAGCAGTCGCTAAAATATTTGCTAAAAAGGGGCGCCCCTGCAGTAATCCATTAATCATCCACCTTGCCAAGGCACTTGATATAATTGCGTACGTTGAAGAGCTGCCACAGCTTTTCTTTGTATTGACAAAGGCGTTTTGGCCAGGGCCGCTCACTCTTGTTCTTCCCATCATTGAAAGTAAAATAGATCCATCCATTAGGGCTAATCTTAAAACAGCTGCTTTCAGGGTCCCGGATCACCCACTCGCGCGTCAAGTTTTAAACCTAGCAGGCCCATTAGTTATGCCCTCTTCTAACCCATCAGGTAGCCCCTCTGCCACAGCTGCCGTGCATGTGGAAGATGACTTTGGCGTAAATTTTCCCGTATTAGACGGTGGTGACTGCCTCTTGGGCCTTGAATCGACTATTCTATATCTTGACGAAAATGAATGTTGGAAAATCATACGCCAAGGCGCCATTTCACAAAGCGCGCTTGCAAATGTGTTGGGATATACTCCTGAAATTGAAATCTTAAATAAAAATCAACAAACTCCCCTTTGTCCAGGGCAACTCTTTCGCCACTACGCACCAAAAGCTAGGCTGCACCTTATCGAAAAATTTAATGTCGAAAAATTTAATCTAAATGAACAATTAGTCATCATCGGTTTTGAGGACCGCAAGTACCCGGATAATAGCCGTCTTTATTCTTTAGGCAAATCTAATGACGACAAAATGGCAGCAACGAGGCTTTACTCGGTACTAAGAAAGCTAGATACTGATGATGTGAAGATCGCCCATGTCGACATCAATTTCCAAGATCATGGGCTTTGGAAAACAATAAAAGAGAGACTGATAAAAGCTTCTCAACCCTAAAGAGGCTGATAATAAATCTCTTAAGTCCCGAAGGGATGGAATACTACAGCCTAGGTCGTAGTGAGCGCTAAGCGAACGGAGGCCTAGGTAGACTTGAGAAAACATTGAGCCCTGTAAGTGGCGACATAATCCTTGAATTTGAAATACTTTCGGTATATACTCGTTCTAATTGAAACCTGGAATTTTGGTAGCGTCGGCTTGGCTGCAAGTTTTTGGTCTTCGCTCGCGCCTTGCCGTCCGGCAATGGTCGCTCGCTCCAGACACAAAAACTTGCGCCGCCTCCTTGTCAAATTTTCCAGCTTTCAACTAGAACGAGTATAGACCTAAAAAAGAGACTTTGCTATAAGTTATAACGAAAGTATTTACACTAGAAACCTAATGGAGTTTAACATGCTCATTAAAAGCTTAATGGCGATCACACTCGCCACATGTTCAATGCACTTACAAGCTTACCTTTATCCATTTCAAACCCCTGTCACCAACTATCTAAAACCTATAGCAATCACTGAACATGACTCTGGGTTACCTTATATCGATTGCATCTATGTCATCAACCTCGACTCGCGCGCTGATAGGTGGCATCGCCTGCAGCCCGTCTTTGAAAAGATGGGGATAAGTCCAAACCGCGTAAGTGCATATGTGGGTAAAACGATCACAAAAGAGCAAAAACTCGATATGTTTGGCCCTTATCCTATTCGCATGCCAGGGCCTGCCATCGGCTGCCTCTTAAGTCATTTATCGATCATCAAGGATGCTTATGAAAGAGGATTTAGCGCAGTATGGATCATGGAAGATGACGTTGAGTTTTTAGAAAATGCCGGTGTGATTTCAAAACTGATGGAAGACTTAACAGAAATTGATAGCGAATGGGATTTCCTTTATACAGACACAAACTGCAGAAATCCAGAAGGTGGCTATTATTATACAGGATCTTGGGAATTTGCCCGTCCAGATCAAAATTGCCCCCCTTATGAAGTCTTAAATCAAAGAATTAGTGTCGGCAGTGATTTTGAAATCACTAACATGCGCTATGGACTGACATCGTACATTCTCACAAGATCTGGGATTGAAAAGCTCTATCGCTATTTTACCCATGTCTTTTTATGGGTCCCTGTGGATGTGGATATCCACTATATCCCAGGCATTAGAAAGTATGGGGTCACAAGAGATGTGGTGACAAATAATCGCATTGACCTTGGCAGCGATATTAGAAACTCTGCTTGGGATAACATGTAAAACCTTTTAAAGACATATTAAATACCATGCCTAAATTTTTAGTTACCATTTTTTTATTAGCTGTTACAATACAGGCAGAATGCTATTTAACCCCTGTAATCTCTCCTCTTAAGAATTATCTTAAGGCCGCGGAAATTACGGAAAATGAATCGGGTGTCCCCTATATCGATTGCATCTACGTCATTAACTTAGATCATCGCGAAGACAGATGGAATCGCCTTCTTCCTCTTTTTGAGAAGATGGGGGTAAAAGCCAACCGCTTTAGCGCAGTTTTGGGGCGCAATATCACGCCAGCTCAAAAGCATGAGATGTTTGGCCCCTACCCCATTCGTCTAACAGGCCCTGAAATTGGCGTGATCTTAAGTTATGTCTCCATTGTCAACGACGCATACGAAAGAGGATTTAATCGGGTATGGATCATGGAAGATGATGTCGAGTTTTTAGAAGAGGCGGGCATCCTCCCGAGATTTATTGAAAATTTAACAGCCATCGATAAAGATTGGGACGTCTTATACACTGATACAAATTGCAGAAACCCCTACGATGGTTACTATTATCCAGACAGCTGGAAGCCGCGTCCAGAGCAAACGCTTCTCCCCTTCCACATTCAGACGCAAAGAATTCCTGTTGGATCAGATTTAGAGCGCATGGGAACGCGCTATGGAATGACGTCGGTGATCTTATCAAGGTCTGGCCTGGAAAAGATCTACAATTACTTCCAACATATTTACTTATGGTGTCCAATCGATTGGGATATTCACTATATCCCAAATATTAGGGAATATGGCATCACGCGCGATGCCATTACCAATGCCAGAAATGGCCTTGGAAGCGATATCCATTACATGCCGCTATAATGAAGGAGTAGCAAGATGACAATCATCGAACAAGTCAATAATGGCATCAAAGAAGCCATGAGGAGCAAACAGCAACTAAGGCTTGATACCTTGCGGATGCTCAAATCTAAAATTTTGGCAGTGGACGCTCGTGGCAATCTTTCCGATGCTGACATCCTTAAGCTCTTTAAAACCTACTATGGCAACCTACAAGAGGCCTACGACCAAGCCAAAACCATCAACCGCCCAGAACTTGTCACAAACCTTGAAAGTGAGATGGCCATCGTCCAGGAGTTTTTGCCAAAATCGCTCTCATCTGATGAGACAAAAATCATTGTGCAGCAGGCAATTGCCCAAGCGAATGCAAAAACTAAAAAAGATCTTGGCTTTGTGATGAAAGAGGTTATGAAGATAAATAGCACGGTCGATGGCAAGCTTGCTAAAGATTTAGCAAGTCAATTGCTTGCCGATTAATCGTATATACTGCTTCCAGTTGAAACCTGGAAAATTTGGCAAGGAGGCGGCGCAAGTTTTTGGTCTGGAACGAGCGACCATTGCCAAGAGGCAAGGCGCGAGTGAAGACCAAAAAATTGCAGCCAAGCCGACGCTGCCAAAATTCCAGGTTCCAGCTGGAAGGAGTATATGTTCATCAAGGGACACAAAATACACCAAAAAGCATAAACGCTTTTTGGTGTATCATTTTGTACGTATGCAATCAATTAGAAGCTAACTTCAGCACCAACAGTTAGACCATGAGTAGAATAATTGCCTACATCAATTAAGGTCGGATTGCCAAGATCAAACCAAACATGTGACTCCCATCCTGCATAAATGCTGTAGTTGCATCTGCAAAAATGTCCTATGTACTTTACTCCAAGAGCATAATCAAGCGTTGGGATATCTTGATTGAAATGTTGTCTATAATCGGATCGATCAATGTCAACAGAGGTCGTTCCAGAAAACTGCCTGCTTAAGTATGTGTTGTGATTGGTGATCTTTGTGTGCAGAATAGAGCCGCCTACATGGCCTGTCACTATAAAGTTGCGAAATAGAGTCCATTCAGCACATAAGCCCCCTTCAAGGCCATATCCATGGTAGTGCTCTCTATCCATTTCCAAGTCCTGCTCTAAGTCTACATCAACAGGGACATCGGGATTGACTCTTGTGATAAAGGTGTGTTGATGACCCCACATCGCCCTAAAGCCAAAGTGAGGGCGAAGGGTAAAACACGCTCCGCACTTAAAGGATCGCGAAATATCCACATCAAGGTATGAAAGCTTACTCCTCCAATGGCCAAAGTATTCACTATATTGGCCAAAATCAATTTCTTCAACGGTATCACTAATTGAATCAGCACTTACCGCCCGCTTTGTTGAGGCTAGCTCATTTTTTGGTTGTATCTGCACCGGTTCCATGAAGAGCGCATTATCAGGAGGTGTCTCACGAACAGAACCTGCTACAAAGTGCTCGAAATGACCTTTTCCTGGCATATATGTGTATGCACACCCAAGCCCCCATTGATCGCAAGGCAACTCATATGTCCCATAAACTCTAAAGCCGCTATCGTATTTAAACTTTGGATTGATGATTTCGACCTCTAAATTGCCCGCGGCCGTCGTAAAATCTGTTGCATCTTCGGCTATACTATCTTGCTGTGTCTTCCAATACAGATAATCAACGCCGATTGCATAAGGTGCGCTACATGTAGAATACTCATCGCATGGCGCCCATTCGCAGCCGCTTGGTTCATATTGTGGGTCACAGCAATATGTCGCACTTACTGTAGAGACCACCGCACTTGACATAACTCCTATGCAAAGTGCGTTATGGACAAAATTTTTCATATTGTTCTCCGGTATATTTTTGAAAAAAGTTTTTTTTAAAACGTTGTACGAGGTTAATAACGGCCTTCAATTTTCTGACCTCATATTAGACTCATGTGCTTGAGGTGATGACACCGTAAAATGGGCTGGCGAGGTCAGCGCCCTGGCTCCTGGAGAAATACAGCCACTTCCTGGCGCCGTTGACCTCACATCTGCAACTGTATAAGTCTTTCCAGAGAATCCTGTGAACTCCCCAACGATAGGATTCCCATCAGCATCAAACCTATTCTGACAAAGATCGGCGTTCTCTTTTGCACTACCGTCGGTACCGAAAGTCCACGCCTGGTTAGATGCGCCAGCCACTAGATTGCTGATAGTCTCGCTAAGTTCATGCGAAATTGTGACACACAGATCATTAAACGAATTTACCCCATCTCCACATGATTTAAACCCTATCTTATTTGGATCTCCAGCTTTTTGAAAGTTATTCCAACAATTGCCTATGACAGTCAACATATATGTTGTGCCAGATGGAGTCACATGTGCGTCGTGATACCCACAAACCCCGCCTGATCCGCACGTAGGTCCAAGTGACGATACAACTGTAAAGTCGCTGGGCATTATCACTACATATATCGTTTTGGGATGCCCATGAGAATCTAATTTTGGCGATGGCAATCCTCCTGTGTTCATTCCATTCACTGGAACTATCTTAGCGCCAATTGCCATGCCCACTAACGTAGAAATCTCATCACCTGTAAATGACTTGGGATGTTTTTTATTCTTAGTATTTTTGCTAATTTTAAGGTTATATTGCCCAAGATAGATCGCTTTGCCAGGGTTAATTGTCTGCGCGGGCGTGTTGTATTGCACATAACTTTTCATCCACGAGCTCTGAGGCTGCCTTTTAGCTTTCTGAGTTGCCGTAGCTGGTGTTATCACAGAATTTCCGAGCAAGTCCCTAAAAAATTGGGGTAAGTCGGCAGGGGAATTACGGATGTAATTTCTAGTGAGATTTTCAGTCCCATCTGGATTAAAAGTCCCATTTGGCACATCATTTGCAGTAACGTTAAGCGCTGCGTCTGTTATAGCGTGGTCATTGAAATACACACAATAAACTTCAGGCTCTGCAACGACAAGTCCACCTTTATATGAAAGGGAAGGAATGGATTCGCTTACTTCCAACGCACCGAATTTAATTTTTTCCCGGCAAGAGCACTTCTGCTTATCGCCTGCATTGTCTGTATCAGTCCCTTGCAAAGTCATGTTGAATGCCATCAAAGTAGTTAAGAAGATTAAACATCTTTTCTTCATCGCGTCTCCATGGGTAAGTGTTTTTTTTGAGACTATAGATCAAGGCAAAAATTAATTCAATAAAAGTGTTGCATAATCAGGGGCTCCCGTAAATATTTTTTTTTAATCGAGAGTGTGGAAGTAGTTGTTTTGCGAAAAAATTGTTAAAACTATACCAAAAGTGTTTCAACACTTGGTTTTTGGCAAAGAGAAAATCCTCGGGACCGAACGATCGGAACCAACCCAATATTATAATATGGGGCGGGTTCCGATCGTTCGATTGCGGGTTTTTCTCAAAGCCAAAAATCCAAATTTTGAAATACTTTCGGTATAACGATGTTTGTCTACGAAAAAACTTTTAGCGGGAAGGATGAAAGAGGTGAATTGGGGTTAGATTGCTGCCAGTTCCTCTTGCATTTCAAGAATGCTTCCTCGAGTGTGTCACCTGAATCAGCCGGGTTAGCATGAAAATTTGAATCATCATCTTTAAAGGTGACAGCGGCAAACTCATCGCTCCCCTGTCCAAAATCGCTTGAACGATAAGGTAAGACGTTAGCGTTATTTTGTACTCCAGAAGGCATCCCAAAGTAAGAAGCTTTTGTTCGATCGATCTCAGCAAGACTTTGCGGCACAGGGCGCCCACTTTCCTTTCTTGGATCTACGATATGAACATGGTTCCTTGCTGCTTGCCTTTGCCCTGTTCGATAGCCTTTAATTTGGTTATAAGCAATGGCTAGCAATACAGAAGAAGAACAGGCGATAAGCGCAATCCCAAAACCAAGGGTTGCAGGGTTAAACAAAAGAAACACACCCACTGCAATTCCTGCAATAGACAAGGCAACGGCTGCGATCAAAGAATAAGTCTTTAGCAATGCAATTTTTCTTTGCAGATTGGCAACTGCTTGATCGCTTGTATTTCGCGAAGCCTTATATCGATCTAGGAAAGCGCCTGCAACTCTTTTCACACTAGCCAGTTGATTAGATACCTTCACATCGTTTGCTGAAGCAATAGGAGTAAGAGCTTCAGGCCCACTGCTTATCCCGCAAGGGGCGACAGTTAATGTATTTTGCATATCCACCTCTTAATTAATAAATTAATTGTACAATAATTAGACATTATTGTACACAATAATATTTAATTAAGATTTAAAAGCTCTTTTATAACTACATTAATCGAAGAAGGCGATGGGCTACATGTTGTCATTGTAAGGGCAACTGTTTCAAAAAGTTTGGCATCTTGCGGATCTCTTAATGCCACTAGGACAATCAACTTTCCATATTTTGTAAGCTCTTGAATCATAGATAATTGCGATGGTGTTTTCCACGCATTAGAGGAAAATACAAGCGCCACATCTGCCTCTTGAACAATTTTAAGGGCTCTTTTTCTTTCTTCCTCACTTGGCGATACAGTTGCCATAAACAGATGAGTTTGACTTTTTCCAACTTTGTGAATCGCCGTTTTCAAGAGGGCATTTTCGATGATCGATGGCGCAATGATCGCAATCGACTTATCTCTTAAAGATATCGGCTGATTTTGTTGATAACAAATTTTTAGGGCAAGGCCTGCTATCTTTTCGGCAAGCTCATGATTGTCCTTTGTTGCAACATCAGCAAGTATTGCCGCCTCTCCTAAAGGTTTTTGCCCCTCTAGCTTGTACTGCTTCTTTAAAGCTAAAATCCTTTTCACTGAAGCGTCTAATTTTTCTTTAGAAATAATCTTAGCCTTCACAGCTTGCACCATGGCGTCTGCCACTTTTTTCACATCGCTTGCATTGAGTTCTAATTTTTTTTGCCGGTATCTAGCAGCTGTTTACCTCCTAACATGATGATATCGCAGCCTGCATTTTTAAAATGGGAAGCTCTTCATGAGAATCGGTAACGACATCGCCGTGTCCTGGAAAATGTTTAAGCGACGTGATGCACTCACCTGCCTTAAATCCTTTAAGCTGCGCCTTTGCTACTTTTACGACTGCTTCCGCAGTATCTGCCGAAGCCCTCACTCCAATGTAAGATTCTTTTCGACTTGCTATGTCTACAACAGGAGCCAAGTTAAAATTTACACCGACCGCCTTTAGCTCTTTTGATGTCGCTAAAGCCGCAAGTTCTGCAAGCTCCATATTATCTGCTATGCCTAAAGCCAAATTTCTTGGGAACACTGTAAACCCTTCACTTAAGCGATTGACGACCCCCCCCTCCTGATCCACTGCAATCAATAGCGGAATGTGCGTAGAGCTTGAAGCTGCAAGTTTTTGCAAGTCATTGCTCAGCGCTTGTACTTGCCTTGGACTCGTTAGACCGTTTGCCCAATTGTAATGCTGGATCCCCCCTACATGGATCTCTTGCACAAGGGTTTTTGCATCTGCATTGACCTCTTCGCCATTAAAATGCACCATTAACCTAAAAACGGCAGTTGGAGACGGCAAATTGACGTAATCTTTTGAGCTATAATCGCTTC
>Ga0206944_1089_pt1 | contig 17253 bp, 6 predicted proteins | sample Alteio_BWOrgHeat_4_FD_152978 | JGI IMG/M metagenome (GOLD analysis project Ga0206944, IMG submission 152978) | Enriched cells from forest soil in Barre Woods Harvard Forest LTER site, Petersham, Massachusetts, United States -... | ecosystem: Environmental > Terrestrial > Soil > Temperate forest > O... | reverse complement strand
AAAGCCTCTTGCTGAGTGCCTCCAAAATGGCGAGCATGGGTTAGAATCCCTTTCTTTAGAAGGGGATTGTTTTGCACAATGTCTTTCAATCTAGTCTGTAAAGCCAAGGTTTCCTCTTCCGTAAAACAATCCACACCCATGAAGAGTTTGGCAAGAAGCATATTGGAAAAAAGAGTCTTATTCTTTGCAAAAGGAGGAGTATTGGGGTCTTGCACAATCCGACTTGATCCATCCGTTTCTCCCGGCATTAATTGTCGCCTTTCATTGTGCATAAATCCATGTGTTTCTGGATATAAATGAGTGGGAATCGGAGTATAAACATCTCGTATCGCATCTAAAACGATCTTTAGCCCCTTCACACCGCCATGATAGTCTAAGCGAGACAATAGCCAAATGCAAGAGTAGCTTTCTGAATGGCTTAAACTTTCAACACATAAGCGTACATGACTTAAAGTCCCCTTAAATCCACCTAGGATACAAAACAGTCCCATTGCATTGGGGGTAATATGAAGACTGCTTTTATTCCAAAATGCAAAAAAAGCTATAGACTCCTCTTGTGATAAGTGCAATGGATTTGCACTATTAAAGCCAAACCCTTGCTTACTATTGACCTGTAAAAAGGTATTGAAAGCCTTTTCCATCTCTTCTGGAATTGGGTACGATTTTTTAAATTGTCTCTTTGTAAAGCGCCCTTTTTGTTGCTGCTCTTGTTCTTGAACTTGCACCTGCTGTTGCACTTGCACCATGGTTTGCTCTTGCACATGCACATGGGCTATCGGAAGCCCTCCCCCTAAACTTGGAACTTGGGTGGGAATGGGCGCTTGGGCCTGCATTTCCATCTGAAGAAGATGGATCTCTTTTTTTAAATCCTTGCGCTTTTGCTCTAATTTTTCTTCGATGGCGCTTACTCTATTTTGCACATGAGGAAGTACCCCGCTTCTTAAAACGTTTAGAAAAGGATCTGTTCCTAACACATGCTTTAACGCCTGTAATTTTTGATCCTCATTTTGGTAGATGTTCATATAGCGCTTTAAGGTCTCTTCCATTTTCGCGCCTGCCTTTTCCTCATCGACACTTACGCCCTTGCTTTCATAAAGCCACTGATCTGCCACATTACCCAAGACGTACCTTAAATAACTATCGAGTATGCGAAAAGCAGGTGAGCCGATCGACCAATAATTAGGGTTATCCATCTCTTCATTTAACCCCTCCAACACCTCTCTTACTCCCATGTGGCTAATTCTTCTCAACGACTCTGCTGTCGCCTTTAAATTCTTGGCGCCTTGCGTTGGGATCGAAAGGCAAAACGTGTCTTTCACCAAATGGGCGTACGCGATCACATCCGCTTGGATTCGATCTTGAACCCCTTCAGAAATGAGAAAATACTTAAATCCTTGGCATTTGCCAGCATCTCTCATTCTGCCAATGAGCTGCACTAAGTCTTCCTCTTGACACTTATCGCTGATCATCCCGATGGCATACCCACCAGGCAATCTTACATCCACTCCTCGATTATCTGGGGGCGCAAAATAACAAAGGGCTTGGGCTAGGTAGTTTGGATCTTTTAACTTCTCATCGAGGGCCTCTTTGCTAATCTTAAAGGGCATAATCTCTTCAGGATACCAAATGCGAAATGTGCGATCGAAGGTATCGATAAAGACATAGATTCTCGATGGAACCTTTTCCCGTAACGTCCTAATTAAATCTTGAACATGGGCGCACCCAAAGTCAAAGCCTTGGTTAATGATGGCTTTACACTTATTGTCTTCAATTATGGCAAAAAGTCGCATTAACATCGGATTGTCTTGCAATGAACAAGGAGATGGATGCGTTTCGATGATAGGCGCAGATAACAACGCTGCTTCTAAGATCACTTTCGCAGCCACAGTCTTTGGTTCCACTTCTTTTGGTTTTTCTGAAAATCTGGGTAAAGCTCTACGATTTCTTGTTCCAGTCATCCCCCCGCATCGCCTGCCATAAGAGATATCTTGTACATTAAAGCGGATCTGCTTGGAAAAAATCTTAATGCATTTGGGTCTAATCACACTTTTTTCTAAAAGGAAAAGGCGTATCTCCCAATTTTCCTTAAGGTTAAGATATTGCAAAAGAGTAAGACCCATTAGTGCCGCTTGCTCCTTCCAATAGATCGCATCCCCTTCTTGTAATGTATCCATTTTTTTAAGGTCATCCTCAAAAAAGTCAGAATGGGGAATCGCCTTTAAATAAAAGACAAAGTGGTTGGCTAAAATATCGCAAGGATCGCCAAAGATCGCATCTTTATCCACCCCTGCAACCCTTGGGCCTACCTGAAAACCATCGAGTTTTATCCCAAGCTCAATGCCTGGATTTTGATTCAACGCAATTGGAAGTGAATGCAAGAGAAGATGCTTCATCGTCGATAAGTTGCGAGCGCATTCTTCGGAAATCTGCTTCCACTGTTGATGAGTGAAGAGGTCAACCCCTTCGTATGAACAAAAATAGCTGACAATTTTGTCCATTGGAACATCTGTAAAAAGATTTTGAATACCAAGTCGACGAAGGAAATGTGGGTCATTAAATGCAACTCTTACAAGAGATGAAAGATAGTGACCTCTCATGATACTTGGATCAATCGAAGAAAGCCCTCCTGCTGTCATTGCAGTAAAGATTTTAGCAATCCTTTGTTGGTCTTCATTTTTTTTTGCCACTTCCTTTGTCTTCATACCCACTTTAAATAGCTCCAAGAGAACTTTTCCGATCTCCATTGGAAAATGCAGCGCCTCCCCTAAGCCGACATTATTTTCGTTTGTCACCTCTTGAACGTCATCAATTTCATCGATCATCAATAAAGAAAATAAGGTGCGGATTTTTGCCATATAATAAATCTGCAATTGGATCTCATTTAAACTCATATAGCTTTGAAGCAGTTCTGGATAACCAGTGGATATGTTTGTTAAAAAGGAGTGATCGACATGCGGATTTTGGATGGCGCGCATTAACACGTCTGGCAATTCCTTATATTGCTCAAACATCGCTTTGATCTTTTCAGCCTCCTCCCCTCTTAAAAGCTGCAGCTTCTGATCGATTGCAAGAAGAGATTCAGACGTTGTAATGATATACCCTTGCTCTTGTTTTAAAGCGATTAACTTTAAGTAATACTCCTGAAGTGATAGGGCGCTATACTCCTCTTGAAATTTTAAGGAAAAGACAACACCTGCCCCTTCTATAAGCTCTCTTGTAGAGCTATCTAAAGCTTGAAAATTTTGCTCTAAAAGAGACTCTTTCACAACCGCAACAGGAAACTTACCCTTTTCGATGAGTAGCATTAGCAATAAAGGAAACACAACAGACGTTTTGCCAAGACCCACTTTTAGCTCATACACATCTGTTGGGTTTTCCACCATCTTCTGCACTAAATCCAGCTGCTCATCAGTCAAGATAATCCCTTTTTCAGCTTCCATCACAATCGCTTTGCGGTGTAAAGGGGGATTTATCAATCTGCCATCTGGCAAAAGGTAGCGGCCATGATGAAGCGCCCTTTGTAAAAGATCTAATAACTTCGTTGAAGCAACGATCCACGATAGCGGATCCACATCGGTGTTGATTAAACCTCTTAGCTCCTCTAAAAGCGCATGCCCTTTGCCTTTAATAAGCACTTGCAAGGAAGCTTTATGAAGCAGTAAATGCGTCATTGCCGTATCGATTTCAACAAGATAAGAGAGCGCTCCTCTCTGATAGCTTTTGCGAAGCGCCTGATAAAGACAATCGCTTCCAACTTCTTTTTGCTTGATATAGGCCTTTTTTACGTCTATTGGAAGATTTGGAACTTGAGAGAGGGCCTCTTGTAAAAACTTCCATTTTAACTCTGTCTCTTTCTCATGAAATGCAATTTCCTCTTGAATGAATCCAACAAGCGCACTCCATTTTTCCTTTTCAAGTGATCGCCTTTGACTCACCTCTTCTAAAAGCTCATCCCTTGCGCACTGAACCCCTTCCATGAGTTGGGTATTGGCAAAACGCTTGAGCCCCTCCATCTCATTTTGATGAGGAGATGGTGTTTGAGCTTGCAAAGCTTCTGTGATATGACTGCTTAATTGATGCAGATGCCTCTTTTGCTCTTTTGTTTCTGGAACTTCCTTCCACCAAGCAATCTGCTCATCCGTAAAATGGGAGTAAGTGACTCTCAAAGCAGGGTTCATATCCTTGTAGAGTTTAAGGGGCTGTGCATTTTCTAAATGCGCAATTCTCTCTTTATTCTTCCAAAGCCTTGCCATCTCGATGACATTGACAAAAAACTGCTTCTGTAGGAATTCAACGAGCATAGAAAGCGGGATCACCCTTGAGATTAATCCATTGATCCCTTTCCACTCATCTCCTATAATCTTTAGTCCTAATGTAAAAATAGCAGTTAGATCGGGACCCAATGTCTTTTTTCCCTCACTAGATTTAATAAAGGTAGTAAGATGCTCGATGTCCACACCTCGGCTATCTTTCATCATCTCTTTATAAGCATCAAGAGGGTTAAAGGCTTCATTTAAGGCAGCTTGAGAAAGATAAGAATATGAGACAGCTTCCCCTCCCATTGTCTTTATTTTTTCGCATAAAGTGTGAATGGAGGCTAAAAGCTGTCTTTCCCCCTTTAATTGAATTGAAAAAAAACGTTTAATGGCAACCCATCCCATTTTAGAGGCTATGGAGGGAAGTGATTGGGGAAGTTGACGATGGATCTCCCAAACAGCTTTTAAGTTTATTGGCTCCCCCCTATCTTCTGCAGGCTTGCTTGCAAGTGTTAAAAGGGCCCTTCTTGTTAAATCGATTTGAAAACACTTAATGAGCTCTTTGCCCTTACCGAGCGATGGATCGATCTTTTGGCTAAATTGCCTTTCTTGAATTTGCCTTTCTTGAAAATCGTAAGATTCTTTATTAAAGCCCCCTGTTGCAACTTTTTCAAACGATTCCTTTGCTAACCCCTCTACAAAATTTGTAAGCTCCCCTTCTACCGCATGACTGCGCGGCGGAAAAAATAAGGGCAGCAAATCTTTAGGCTGTAGCTTTTCAAGGATAATCGCGTTCCATAGCTCAAAAAAATGAGTGGTGATCCTTTCATCAGGTCTTAGCTCTGCAAGAATAGTGCTTTGGCTTTTATGGGATTTTTCCATCGACAAAAGCGACATTTGAGCAACTAAGCCCATCTCCTGTTGCGTTAAAAGATTAAAGCTTAATGCTGTTTCTGCTGGCAAAAGAGCCCTTTCACCTCTTGCTTTAGGATAGGATGTGATCGAAATAAGCGATTGGAAATAAAGGGTTTGCAAATGCAAAACCTCTTCATCACTTAATTGTACCTCTTTCTCACTTTCTCTTAATCTTTGCCAATATCCGTCTTGCGCATACATCGAATCATTCACCCGCTGCATGTAGCTTTCGTACCGCTTGGCTAAAAATGTAGTCTCATTTAAAAACTCTTGCCATGGCATAGCAAAGGACTTGCCACTCAACTGCTCATTTTGGATGCGAAAGATAGCAAGTAACCCTTTTAATGCAATGGCATTGGATCGAAGCGTTCTTGTGGGAAGCGTTTGGAAATATAATTTTAAAAGATGTAAGATCTTTTCCTCTTCCGGATGATTAATTTTGACAAGAGCCCCTTTCTCAATATAATGGCAAGCCTTGACATAGTCTTTTTCTTGGGCAAGCAAAAATCCAAGAAGCAAAAATGCAGAAGAGCTCCCCTGCATTTTGCCCTCTTGATCCATTGTGAATATAAGCGGCTCAAGCCCTTGCAGCTCCTGTTTCTCTGCTGCAATTATCTCTAGATTTTCTTTAAGCTCTTTTCTCTCCTCAATGTTCACTCGATGTGGCCAAAGGACGAGATAACACATCTGCCCTTTTTTCAAAGTGAGCCCACACTGATCAAATGACTCCTCAATATTTTCTAGTAACTTTCTTATTGGCTTTGGCGGCTTGGTCCCGATCATCAAAGTCGCATGCTCTAAACTAGGATGTCCGGTAAACGTCCAATCCGATACGCGATCCTTTCTTTTCAGTGAAAATGGAAGATCGAGAAAGCGGATCTCACTGATCCACTCCTCACCTTCTTTAGCAAGATATAAAAGCTGATGGGGACCCACTGGGGTAATGATGGGGTTTAAAGGGACAATGATCCGTTTTCCATCGCAAGTCGTTGCCTTTACAAGCTTTCCATTTTTATCAAAATGCAGCGATACAGGATCCTGAAATGTTTTTGGGTTTAAAAAGGCATATCCAACTTTTAAGCGGGAAGGATCTAAAAAGACGCCGCAAGAGATTAACCTCTCTTCAAATCCATTGGCAGATATGACGAGAGAAGCTGTAGGGTCTGTTAGCTCTTTAACCTTAAGCTTAACTTCATTTGGGGCAAAGCGGCCCCAAAATCCCAAAGATGGAGTCTTCACTTCAGGAATTGGCATCTTTGGAAGTTGAAACTTAAGTCTTTTCCTAGCCTCAAATTCCCTTTCAATCGTCAATGTGTGATTGCAAGGGCAAAAAGAGATCCAAAACACCCCTTTTGTAGGCACTTCAGTGCGATAAAGGATTTCATTTGCCTTGCCACTTGGCTCTGCAGATCCCATTAAAATTTCGTCTGCAAAAAGAGCGCGATAGGTGGGGTGCTCACGCACTGCTTTTGGCAATGGCACAACTATTGCAGGAAATGCCTCTCCATTGACTTTTAGTAGCTGCAACGTGCTTAAATCGAGGATATTGTCTTTTCCAAAGGCGATTTTCGAAAACCTGCAAAAAGATTCTTCATCTCGCGTCCAAAGAGGGTAAGGGGAAAGAGCCGCCCCATTTAGTTGCATAAAGCCATCTAAGACTTTAGAAAAAAATTCATCCGTACATGCAAACATTAAGTGGGGGACTAGTTGCTCCTTAATCCAGCACACCCCTTCTCTTGCATTAATGGGAATATCAACCCCTTCGCCTAAAACACTTAACATCTGCCCCATCTTCAGCAAAGAGGCAACCCTCTTTTCATTTTTTAAGGATTCAATCTTTCCTAAATCCTTGCTATTTTCATGGCAATAATAAGCCATTAAGAAGGCGCTTGCAATGGCATTTTGATCATCGGATGAAATAGATGGATTATAAAATAGCTGTAAAAGGTGCTCAGACCAAACGGGATCATGAAGCGTTGGCCAACCAGCTACTATTTGTTGCATATGCACTTGAATAATCGTCGTAAAATAAAGAAGGGATGTTAATCGCAAAGTATTGCCCTTCTCTTTTGCCTCCATCAATAGATGGCAAATTAAAGGAGCTCTTTTGAGAAATAAGTGAGGATTTTCTTGTCGCATATCGCAAATGACGTCATGTCTTGTGAGAAGCTCGTAAAATCTTTTAAACATTATGGTTTGATCTAAAAGATCTCTTCTTTGCAACCACAAGTCGATCACCTCTTCGACATTCTTGTAGGAATCTAGGGTAGCATGTAAAAAGATCTCTTTAAATTCATTTTTTTTATGATACCGGACAAATGTGGCCCCATATTGCATAACGCGCAGGGTCTGCTTGATCGCTAAAGCGGCCCCATTTCCTGGCAAATGCATGGCTTTATCGGTCAGTTGCAACTCCTCTTCATTCCCCATTTCACTCCATTTATACTTACCAAACATTTCACCCTTGGAATTATGGAGTCGACTAAGGGCAATTTTTTTTCCATAAATCGTTTGAGGGGACTTTGTTTCGCTCTCTCCTACAGCATCGGAATGATCGGTTAAAAAAGGGGTAAATTCGCTTAATGTGTAGAACTCAGCAACGAGTGCTTGATACCGACAATCAAGAACTACCCTTAACTTTTTAGAACCTGAAAAGTTGGCGGCCACAATTTCTCTTTGCGCAGTCCACCGAGTCATTGCAAATTCAAGTCTTAGCGGCTGTTGCAATAACTGTAATGCTTTTAAATGCGACGCGTAGAGTCTTGATCTTGACCTTGACCTACCGGATGAGAAATCAAACGCCGTTTTAGCGATTTGTACAACATAGGTTGGAAATTTCAACACCTGAAAAGTGGGTTGAATGGATGTTTGGGACGCCATAAAAGCAGTGATCACTAAATGGTGATGCTGCAACCTCGCAAGGGGGGAAAGTGCCAAAGCCACTTCATCATTGTTTTGACTTATTCTAGAACTATAAAACGATTTAAGGATATTGTTCAAATCCCATCCATTTAGCTGCCGCCCAAATGCTTTTGCAGCCTCTTTAATCCACAACGCATCTCCCTCCTTATACCTTTCGGTTGGTAGCCGCATACATTCCTTTATATTTTCATTGCCTACACACATCTCAAAAGAAGCGAGTACTGATTGCCCTTCTACACTTTGTGAAAAGCTTAAATGGTCTTCTTGTGTATAAGCGTAAATAAAGGAAATGATTACCGGATCGAAAAGATGCTTCCTCGCTTGTAATGCATTTAAGAGCGCTCTTTCCATGACAGGCAAATCGTTGGCATCAACACTCTTTAACAATTTTTCATGCTGACGGATGGTAAAAAGAAGGGAGCTTTCCGATTTTAAGAGCTGTATCCACTCTGTTGGCGTAAGCTTTAAATCGCTTTGCTTAATCTTAGCTTCCCAAAAGTAGTGATTGAGCCTCTCTAATGTAAAGGAGAGTTCCCTAAAAGCAGTAAAAGATTTTTTTTCAATAAGTGAGTGCCAAAAGGAATACCCCTCTACTGCACGATTTGGATCAATTGGAGCTGGAAAGTAGGCCATCGCCATCCGATACATTTGAGTTGCAGCCGGATAATTTCTTGTTTCAATAAATGCGTCGCACGATTTTGTAATCGCTTGCAATGAAGCCATCGTCTCATCGCAATCGATTGCGTTTTTAAGCTTTTGCACTTCCATAAAGTGGTGAAGCTTTAACCCCTCTGCCTGGAAAGCGCTTACATTTGCCACTCCTAAAGCGATCGGTTTTTCTATGATCATCTGAAAGGGCAAAGGTTTCGGAGTATTAAGAAAAGACGCCTTAAGCACTTTCGTGCTATCTTTTCCCATTTCTTCTTTTAAATGGTGCTCAAGCCTTTGTAAAAGGGAATTAAACCGCAGCGTCATCTCCTCAATTCTTTCTGCACTCGGCAGCTTATGAAATTGCCTTTGAAGGCTTTGAGTGCTTTTATGCATGAGTTTAAGCAATGTAAGCCTTTCTAAAGGCTCGCATTTTTCAAAATGTAAAAGGGTTGTCTGTAAGTGGTTGTTGAGTAAGCGATAGGTAAATTCAATTTTACTCGCCATAGGAGCGTCTTTTGCAATCGAGCGCAGCATCTCGTGAATGAGGGTAAATGGGTTATCCACGACATGGGGCCGCCTTTTTTCAGAAGGGCTTCCCTGCTTAAAGCCACTACTTAATACTAAGTTTTCCCTTAATTTGGGAAAGTCTAAAAGGGGATAAAGGGCTTTATAATTGATTTTGCTTGCATCCATTGGATTAAAAGATGCGCCCTCAACTGTCGACGCTGTTGCGCCATGCAAGAAGGCAAGATATCCTGAAGAAATCACCTCCTGTAAACAAGAGTCTGGGAGTTTTTCTTTTTTAAGGCTGAAAAGCATTAGCTGCCCAACCATCTTTTGTAAGGTATGAAGACTTGCCGTATCATCAGGATTAAAGTTTTGGTATTCATAGTCGCGAAGAAAATCGCGCGCATGATGAGAGCCAAATTCCTTTAAAAGCAAGCTAGAACCACTGCGGCTAAAGGTTAAAAGAGTAGCTTGAAATTTTCCATCCTTTTCCCAATACCCAGTCGGAATAATTGCTAAAATATCTTTGCCTTCTTTAAATCCATCTGCAATATGATTGATCCACGACTTGAAACATTGTTCTTGATCTTTAGCTTTCAGCGTTTTCCAACTGTGATAGGCCTTTAGACTAAAGTTTAAAACTTGCGAGATAGGGTCATTGGGTTCAAAGAGATTGCCTTCTTGAATTTCTTTAAGAGCGCTGATGAGACTATTTTCCCCTTTTGAATCCTTTACAAAAGACATCTTCGATGTATCTAAGACGTATCCTGGGTGTAACAAATACATAAGACGTGTGAGCGGGTAAATAAGCACTTTCCAAAGAAGCGAGATGATAGGGATTTTGGATGGCCACTTGAGAAGCAGTGTAGTTTTTATCTCGCTTACCGTGCGACTCCTTAAGGGAATACTTTTATTGGCAATCGCAATCATCTTTACATCGAGATTAGAAACCTCGAGATTAGAAAAAGAGCCATCCGTTGCAAGCTTTTTAAAGCGATGGCTCTTATCGACCTTATAAGCATAAGAGGCAGCCTTATGTTTTTTAATGAAGACTTCATGTGTTTTTCGTATGGAAAAGTTTGGGTCCGTTTGCTGGGTGGCGATGATGCGGCACATGGCGAGCCCAAGCTCTTCTGCAGACATCGCCTTATCTGTATGCACTAAAACTGTCTGTTTGTTCTCACCGACTGTAACTTCGCAAAGCACGCGATTTATCATTATTTTCCAACCTAATTTAGAAACAAAACTATAGCAAAAAAATAATTAAATTATCAACACAAATCACACATAGCAAATTATAACTTTACAGTTATACATTCAAGAGTGTACTATTGACATGGAAATGGTTGACGAACCTGTATCGTTTTGACCATCCAAAAAAACCTTATCGTTAAATCGTTCCATCGTTACCATCGTTGATCTTGCCGTAAGAGATAACTTTGTTTCTATCATGGTCTTTGGCTAACTTTTGAATTTTCTTGGGTATACATTGCATAGGGGCAACGACTTTAAATGAATATAAAAAATATATCGAAAAAGACGCAGCTTTAGAGAAGCGCTTTCAAACAGTTTTAGTCGATGAGCCAACGCAAGCATTTATTATCCTAGAAACGGCAGTTCGAGATGCTAAATTGGACACACTTTAAGATTTAGTTTTACAGCCATTTAAAAAGTCTGATCCTCTTTCAAATTGACAAATAGTTACTGAACGAGATAAAGTGAAGTTCAACTTCAATTTGTACGGTTCGCGTGTATAAAAGAACATTAGACACTGAAATTCAAAAACTTGCAAATGACTATCCGGTGGTCACTATCATCGGGCCGCGCCAATCAGGAAAAACAACGCTTGCAAAAGCTCTTTTTCCAGATAAGCCATATGTGAATTTAGAAGCTCCTGATACTCGAGAAAAAGCACAGCTAGACCCAAGAGCATTTTTGAATCAATTTCATACAGGGGCAATTCTCGATGAAATTCAAAGAGCGCCATGGCTTCTCTCCTATATTCAGGTTATCGTCGATCAAATAGGAAAAAATGGACTGTTTATTTTAACCGGAAGCCATCAGCTTGAGCTTAATCAGGCGATCACGCAATCGTTAGCCGGAAGAACTGCACTCTGTACATTGCTCCCTTTAAGCCTTGATGAACTCTCCCAGGCAAAACTTCACTTTTCAATTGATGAATATATATTAAAAGGCGGATATCCTCGCCTTTTTAAGGACCATCTGGAACCTACAGTATTCTATCGAAATTACTTCCAGACATATGTTGAAAGAGATTTAAGACAACTTATTATGGTCAAAGACTTGTCCTCTTTTGAAAAATTCGTCAAATTACTAGCAGGAAGAACTGCTCAAATTTTAAATCACGAATCTCTTTCTAACGAAGTCGGTGTTTCCTCCCATACGATTAAGCATTGGATTTCCATATTAGAAGCCTCCTTTATTGTAACACGGTTACAACCTTATTATGAAAACTTTGGGAAACGGCTCATCAAGTCGCCAAAAATTTACTTCAATGATACAGGGTTTTTATGCTATCTTCTTGGGATTGAAACTATTACACATTTATCAAGGGATCCATTAAGAGGCAATATTTTTGAAAATCTTGCAGTTATTGAGTGTTTTAAAGCGCGATTGCATCGCAACTTAGAGCCAAAGCTCTATTTTTTCAGGGATACTCAGGGGCACGAAGTCGATTTACTTTATGAAGAGGCACGGTTACTTATCCCAATCGAAATAAAAGCTTCCTCAACCTTTCACGGAGATTTTCTTGGAGGAATTGTTTATTTTAGGAAAATAGATCCACAAAAAACATCTCAAGGGTATCTCATCTACTCTGGCGAGGAAGGCTATCTTAAAGACACTACTCTTCTCAACATTCTCCAGGCAAAAAAAGCGGTGGTTGAGAAAAAAAGCGGTGATTGAGAAATGATCATAAGCTTAAGATAACCTCCTGCTCAACGTAAGCTTTATTTTCACTCTCCCATTTTCCAGCTTTCAGGTGGCCTTAAGTATATGAAGAAAACCTTTTAAGAGACGCTCGATTCACCTTTATCACAAAAGGAGAAGGTCCATCTTTTAATATAAACACATCTTGAGTGCCACCCCATCCAAGTTTTTTCATTTTGGTAAGATCAAGGTAAGCGTTGACAGGGTAGTTATTTTAGGCACATATCATATTCGCGACCAAAGTCGGAGCGTACTCCGAAAAACGCAAGCATTTCCGGAGTACACTCCAAAAAACACATCAAAACCTTTTATAATTAAAGCAAGGTCGGAGTATACTCCGGAAAACGCAAGCATTTCCGGAGTAGTTTATGTTTTTACGGTTTAGAAAGTTTTCAATGAATCATAGTTTTTTTCTATTTGGGCCACGAGGCACGGGTAAAAGTACGCTGTTAAAAAAGAAATTTGATCCCAGCAAATGTCTATGGCTTGATTTATTGGACACAAAAGTTGAAGATCGTTTTCTCCACCATCCCGAAGATCTGTATGCTGTAGTCAATGGACTTGATGAAAACATGACTCATGTCATCATTGATGAAATACAAAAAGTGCCTAAGTTGTTAGATGAGGTGCATCGATTAATAGAAGAAAAGAACAAAATATTTGTTTTAACAGGATCAAGTGCGCGAAAACTCAAGCATGGCGGAGCCAATTTACTCGCTGGAAGGGCCTTTGTCTATTCTCTATACGCACTTTCTTGTTTTGAGCTTAAAAATACATTCGATTTAGGACAAGCGCTTCACTTCGGAACTTTACCTAAAATATTTAGTTTAGAGAGTGATGAGGACAGAAGTGAATTTTTGCGATCCTATATTGATGTTTATCTAAAAGAAGAAATTTGGAATGAGCAAATCGTGCGCAAGCTTCAACCTTTTCGTAAGTTTCTGGAAGTGGCAGCTCAGTGCAATGGCAAAATCATCAACTATGCCAATATAGCCAGAGACGTTGGGGTCGATGACAAGACAATTAAAGAGTATTTTATTATTTTAGAAGACACGATGATCGGGTTTTTCTTAGAGCCCTATCACCACTCCTTCCGGAAGCGATTAGCAGAAAAACCTAAGTTTTACTTTTTCGATCCAGGTGTAGTTCGTGGCCTATCCAGAAGACTTTCTATCCCTTTAACACCCAAAACAGCTGCTTTCGGAGAGGCTTTTGAGCATTACATTATAACAGAATTTGTAAGGCTTAAAGGGTATTTTCAACCAGATTATCGGCTTTCCTTTATCCTGACAGCGGGTGATGTGGAAGTCGATTTAGTGGTAGAAAGACCCGGCAAACAACTTCTTTGCATTGAAATAAAAAGCTCTGAAATGATTCATGATAGCGATATCAGCTCGTTTATTAGAATAACGAAGGATATTGAAAATTGCGAAGCCATAGTCCTTAGTCAAGACCCGTTTATGAAAAAAATTGATCACGTCACCTGTTATCCTTGGAAACAGGGGTTAGCTCACTGTTTTCCAGAAGTCAATCAGGAAGGCTGAATGTTCAGGGCAATCGCAATCTTCGCGTTTAAAATTTTTTTATTTATGGGAATTGCTTCCAAAACTAAATTCATGTTATAATGTGACTATAGTCATAACTATAGGAGTTAAGTATGGCATTGCCTATTCTATTTAACATTGTATCTATGTCCGGGTGTTGTAGTGGTTGCCGACGTAGATAGAATAGGATTCTTGCCTCACAACAGTAATCAGAATGTTTGCGTTAACGTTTTAGAATACATGCAAACAGATCGGCGCGGAAAAGAAACCATTACTTGACGTTGCTATATTGCAACTGATTGCATTTTCACTTGGTAAACTCGGGTGCGATATCCTTTATTCCCATTTTTTTTAAAAAACGAAAATGGGAACGGGCGGCTTGAAAGAGTGTCTTATAGCAGTGATAAGGAATGCCAAATTCCTTTGCTGTTTGCTCTACGATGGGCGCGATTTTTGGATAATGAACATGGCAAAGGTGGGGGAATAAATGATGCTCGATCTGAAAATTTAATCCACCAACTAAAAATGATAATAATTTGTTGTCTGTCGCAAAATTGGAGGTAGTTCGCATTTCATGAACAGCCCAATGATTGTCAATAATGTTCTCTTGGTCCTCTGAAAAATTAATCATTTCCACATTTTCTACCACATGAGCTAAACTGACGATAAAAGATACACAGCATCCGACAATCCCCATCATCACAAGATAACTCAGACCAATTTGCCACCATGCAATAGGTAAAATCAATAAGGGAATTATTAAAAAAATAAATACGTGTAGCATTTTAATGAATAACGAAATACACAAAACACATTGTTTAATACAATATTGATTTTTATCAAGAGAAACATAATCTTTAAAGTCTCCATAATAAAGGCTCTGTTCCACAAAAAGAACAACCTGGATTATTTTCTAGTCTATTGAAAGGGGAGAAGGCAAACAATGGAAAACACACAACTGAAAGAAGAAATAAGGACGTTAATAAAAGAAATTGAAGAGGAATTCCCAGGTGTCCTTATAAGAGGGCAACCAAATTTTATGAAAGGCCTTCACCACATACACAATGACGATGTTTCTACAATCCCCAACGACAATATAGATTCCTTCGTCAAAATTTCAAAAAATTATTTACCCCTTCTAAACAATTCAATCTCAATGAACAGACAGTTTAAATTTCTATTAGAAGAAATAACGTCTAAAACCGAACAAATACAAGAAAAACTCAACAGCAATACCATTTTTCCAACAGATTACAAAAATAAAATTTTAGAAACATCTGAAAGAATAAAATTTTCCATCAACCAAATGAAAGAAGCTTACAATTCGGAACAAGACACTGAAGTTATAAGAATTCAAGAAGAGTTACTTCCAATCTTAAGCGGTTGGCGCACCGAGCTCGCAAAATGCGACGAGGCGTTAGATACATTTCGTTTGTTAGACGAAAAGGTCGGCTTTGTAGAAAATAAAATAGAGGGGCTAAAAGAGTTGTTAGCTAAAGAAAGTCAACCTGAAAATGTAAAAGCGCAAATTCAAGCGGTTATCGCAAAAATTCACGAGATCATGGCGCAGAAAGACATTCGAAAACGACTCTTCTTAGAAGAAAGCGATGACGAGCAGTAACATTTTCGGGAGACTTTGGAATGAACGGTTTTCCGCAGTATAAAGGGGTGTTTCCTCACGAAGTGAGGAGATCCTTTTATAGCCCACTGCAAGCGAAGCGCCGCTGTGGAAATGGATGAGATATAAAGATGTCCCCCTGAAATGGGGGACATCAAAGCACGCGTTATACAGGAAGATTCTGCTGTGAATGGCTTAAACGTCCTCACAGCCACGCTTAACTACCGCGAACCTGTTTCAAAGTTTGGTTTTTGGCGCTGAATTTCCACAACTAACCTTGAGAGCTCTCCAATCATATATAAAGGGAGGGAAAGGATATTATCTGTAAGTGAAAGTGTGGCAAGAGATATTCGCACGCCAAGTTTTGCTTGCTTTTCTGTCATGAATATTTTCAGAGACTTCATTCGCCCTTTCAATCCAGACTTAACTTCTATTGGAATAATTTGTGAACCTATGGTGATCATAAAATCGACTTCTGCACTGCTGTTTTTCTCTTCGCGTACCCAAAAAAACAAATGACTATCACTTTTTTTGTCAGAATAAGCAAGCAGCTCCTGCCCTACAAATTGTTCTGTAAAAAGCCCACCATTGAGCAAAATAATATCCTCATGAAAAAGAGCTGAAATATCTAAAAACGAAGCCCTTTTTGCAAGTCCCACGTCAAGAAAGATCAGTTTAAATTTTTTTTCGTTTTGAGTCGTAGTTAAGGGTAATCCAGAAGCTGATGTAGAATTGATTTTATAAATCAGACCCGCAAGACTAAGCAGCTGCAAAGCGATTTTCATCTCTCTTGGCTGGATATCAGGATCCACTTTACTGTATTTAAACCACTGAGCGATAAGTCCCGGGGCTTTTTCGAAAAGAAGACTCAATATTTTATGCTGAGATATTTTGGCATATTTACCAAAATCACGCCTATAGGTAGAAAGAATGTCTGATTGAATGTCTTGACATTGCAGAACACTTTTTGTTTGAAGATAGGCAGAAAGCACAGCGGGCATTCCACCCAAAGCCATATACTCCCTAATCAATCTAAGAAGCTCTTCGTGAATAGGGGCTGGGACGGTAGAACCAATAGATAACGTGTTGAGATAGGCCACTAAATTCTCACGCTTCATCGCCCTTAAAAATTCGTAAAATGAAAGTGGATACAAATATAAAAATTGCACTCTCCCCACAGGCATAGAAAACTGATCATCATTTAAAGCAAACTCTAGAAGTGATCCCGCTCCAATTACATGAAGAGCTGGCATTTGCTCTTTAAAATAACGCAGCGCCATGATAGCGCTCGGGCATTCTTGGATTTCATCCAAAAAAAGAAGCGTCTTTCCAGGAGTGATCAAGGAAGACGTTAATAGCTCTATTGCTGATACAATTTTTTCAGGAAATAGTGTATCAAAACACGCTCGTGCGAGCGGATTTTGTTCAAAATTCACAACCACAAAGCTCTCAAAATGTTGCCTGCCAAATTTCTCCACCACCCAACTTTTTCCTACTTGTCTTGCCCCCCGCAAGAGTAAAGGCAAGCGCAATATAGAGTTCTTCCATTTGACTAAATCTTTTTCGATGTCTCGTTCCATGCGAAATCTTTTTGTTAATTTTCTTCACGATACTACACGCTTGCATTTTTTCCAAGGTAAAAACATGCACTTTTTGCAGAAAATCCAATGTAAAAACATGCTCATCTTGCAGAAAATCCTAAAAAATCCAGCAAAAGTAAGCAATTGACGCCTGAAGAGAAGAGGGAAAATCAAAAAATCTCTTCAGAACGGGCGGTAAATGAAAATGTAATCGGTAGTTTAAAGAGATTCAAGATCCTAAGCGATAAATACAGAAATCGAAGAAAAAGGTTTGGTTTGAGATTCAATCTTATTGCAGGGATCTACAATTT
>Ga0206944_1088_pt1 | contig 17565 bp, 10 predicted proteins | sample Alteio_BWOrgHeat_4_FD_152978 | JGI IMG/M metagenome (GOLD analysis project Ga0206944, IMG submission 152978) | Enriched cells from forest soil in Barre Woods Harvard Forest LTER site, Petersham, Massachusetts, United States -... | ecosystem: Environmental > Terrestrial > Soil > Temperate forest > O... | reverse complement strand
TTAAAACAATGCCTGGTAAGAAACTATTAAACATAGTAATTTTTAGTTTTTTTTGGTTTGGTTAACCGGGTACCTAAGGGTACCCGTTAATACTTCTTCAATCAAATAGTCGGGTGACCGAGTGGACAGGTGATGGTCTGCAAAACCTTTTACGGCAGTTCGAATCTGCCCCCGACGTCAAAAAAATATACCCGGACCCTTATAAATCTCCGGGTATATTTCATCTTGCCCTGGTTAATTAAAGTTATTTTTCGGAGGTGCAGGAGTTACATCTGTCGGAATAACACCTATCTGCTGAAGGAATCCCAGTCTGTCGGTCTGAACCCAGGCGCTAATAATTTTGTTGTCATTAAACTGGAATATCCCTACCCCGGTATCATGTACAGCTTTATTACTGGCCGATATACCTCTGAAAACCCCGGTATGTGTGCCCGTCCACGAATGTTGTATCACCACCTTGTCACCCTCCTGCACAAGATCATCCACTTTCCATTGAATATCAGGGAACGCCAGTATAAGCGGCTTAATGCCTTGTTCAAAACCTGCCGGCCCCTTTTCGCCATTAGCTCCTGTATACTCATCAGAAATAATCTCTTTTAATAGCTCGTAATTTCGTTTGTTCAGGCAATGTTCATAAAGTTTGCGAGTAGTTTCCTTGTTTTGATTTGTGCTCATTTTTACTTCTTTCCTTTTTGAATAATTAATCGGCTGTAATTTTCCATGAGCCAAACAACAATTGCCTATCAGAATGACACATCCAAGTGTCAAACAGTATTTATTAAAAAGTTTCATGACTTATGATTTTCGAAATAAAGCTACCATTATGCGAAGCTCATGAATTGTAAAAAATCATTGATTTATCAAAAACACCAGGGACTAAAAGCTCAGCGGCTTTATTAGTAATATTAAGATTGTGTATATTTAACACGAAGTTTACATATTATCATATATATTTCGCCGTAATTCTTGCTACAAAATCTAATTTGATTAATATTGCAAAATCAACCGGCATCAAATCCGGTTAGAATAAACCGTGCCATTGAAAATTACTTTAATCAGATAAAAAAACAAACATTAACAAACTATAGTTATCGTAATTTTGTTGGTGTTTAATAACCACCCGATCCTATAAATCAGCCTCATAAACAGATAAAATCCCATCGATAATTTCATGAAAAAAAACCAGATTGCCTCGCCCAAATTTCTTTCAATTGATATTGGAGGTTCGCATATTAAAGCTACTATCTTAAATGATAAGGGCGCTTTGCAAATGGATTATGATAAGATACCGACACCAGCACCCGCTACCCCGCAAAATTTAGTAAACGCGATAAAGACACTGGTAAAATCGTTTGCTCATTATGATATGATCTCCGTAGGATTTCCGGGGTATGTGAAAAATGGGGTAATAAAAACGGCACCAAACCTGGGCAGTGATTATTGGAAGGATTTCGACCTGAGCAAAACGCTGCAAACTGAGTTGGGAAAACCAACACGGGTTGTAAATGATGCCGATATGCAGGGGCTTGGCGTAGTGAGCGGAAAAGGGTTGGAAATGGTGATCACACTGGGAACCGGATTCGGGACAGCATTATTAGTTAACGGCCAGTTAATGCCGCATCTCGAACTGGCGCACCATCCCTTTGCTAAGGGTATGACCTATGATGATTATGTGGGCGAAAGAGCGCTTGAAAAGGAAGGATTGCAAAAATGGAATAAACGTATGCGCAAGGTTCTGAAAGTTTTAAAAACAGTTATCAATTATGATGTTTTATACATAGGCGGCGGCAACTCGGATAAGTTGAAATTTAAACTGGATAAGGATATTAAACTCGTTTCAAACCAGGATGGGATAAAGGGCGGAACAAGGTTGTGGCTTAAAGATGAAAGGCACGATCTGATTACCTCTGTACCACCAATTTTAGCATAAATATATTTCTATTATTAAAAAATATGGATTCAACAACAAAGAGCATCGAACAATTAGGTATTGATACCGTAAGGATACTTTCAGCAGATGCTGTACAAAAGGCAAATTCGGGGCACCCCGGTACCGCAATGGCATTGGCGCCGATGGGCCACGTATTGTGGACGCAGTTTTTAAACTACAATCCTAAAAACCCGCATTGGGCAAACCGCGATAGGTTTATTCTATCATGCGGCCATGCTTGCATATTGCAGTACAGCTTTTTATACCTTACCGGTTATGACCTTAGTTTAGATGATATAAAGGCTTTTCGCCAGTTGAACAGTAAAACTGCCGGTCACCCCGAATACGGCCTTTGCCCGGGTGTTGACGTAACTACCGGTCCATTGGGACAAGGCTTTGCCAACGGTGTTGGCTTTGCAATCGCACAAAAGCATCTGGCTTCGCGATTTAACAAGCCTGGTTTTGATATATTTAATTACCACATTTACGCTATTTGCAGTGATGGCGATATGATGGAAGGTGTAACTTCTGAAGCGGCATCACTGGCAGGTCACCTGGAACTGGGGAATATTATTTACTTGTATGATGATAACCATATCTCCATTGAAGGTGCTACCGATATTACTTTTAATGAAGATGTAAGCGAACGTTTCCGCGCCTATGGCTGGCATGTGCAGGAAGTTGCAGATGTAAACGATGTGCATGCCTTGCAACTGGCCATAACCAATGCCAAAGCCGAAACGCAAAAACCATCCATGATCCGCGTACGCTCGCTGATCGCTTATGGCAGCCCGAATAAATCAGGAACTGCCGGTTCGCATGGTTCACCATTGGGAGCCGATGAAGTAAAACTGGTAAAACAGTTCTTTGGCTTTGATCCCGATAAATCATTTAACGTTCCAGCCGAAGTATTAGACTACTACCATAAGGCAGGTGAAAAAGGTGTTGTAACAGAAGAGAAATGGAATAAGCTATTCAGCGACTATAAAGTACAATTCCCGGAACTTGCTGCCGAATACGAAGCCGCCAGCAAAGGCGAGCTTCCAAAAGGATGGGCTGATGACCTGCCGACCTTTAAAGCATCCGACCCTAAAATGGCAACCCGTGTTGCATCTGGCAAGGCATTAAATGCTATTGCTGCTAAAGTGCCCGGCCTGATAGGCGGCGCTGCCGACCTTGCCCCATCAACCGATACTAATTTAAAAGCATTTGATTCATTTACGTCCGAGAACAGGGGCGGCCGCAATTTCCACTTCGGTATTCGCGAACATGCTATGGGCTCGGCCCTGAATGGCATGGCTTTAACGCCTGGTGTTATTCCATTCGGTGCAACATTCCTGATGTTCTCCGAATATATGCGCCCCCCGATACGTTTGGCATCCATTATGCAGGTAGCACCAATATTTGTTTATACGCACGACAGCATTGGTTTGGGCGAGGATGGCACCACCCACCAGCCTGTTGAACAATTGGCTTCGCTGCGTTCGATACCAAGGATCACAGTGATACGCCCTGCTGATGCCAATGAAACTGCCCAATCATGGAAGGTAGCTTTAGAACACAAGGGCGGCCCGGTAGTGCTGGTATTTACACGCCAGGGATTGCCTATTATCGACCAGGATAAATATGGCAAAGCTACCGAACTGGCAAAAGGCGCTTATATTTTATCAGAAGCCAGCAAAAACCCCGATTTGATATTAATGGCAACCGGTTCTGAAGTTGCTTTAATTATGGAAGCGCAAACTCAATTGGAAGCTGACGGTATATCAACCCGCGTGGTAAGCATGCCATCATGGGAGTTATTTGAGAAACAAAGTGATGCTTATAAGGAAAAGGTGTTTCCAAAGGCATACCGCAAGCGTCTGGCAGTCGAAATGGCATCACCAATGGGCTGGCACAAATACACCACCGATGAAGGCGATATGTTGGGCATGACCACCTTTGGTGAATCGGCGCCGGCGGAAGACCTGTATAAACACTTTGGTTTTACAGTGGATAATGTAGTTAAAAGAGCGAAAGCGTTAGCCCCCCAGCCCCCTAAAGGGGGAGCCTGAATTGGGGAGGGGCATAAATATATTTAACATTTAAAACTCCCCCTTTAGGGGGTCGGGGGGCACATGAAAATAGGATTAGCAGCCGATCACGGCGGATATACTTTAAAAAAGACCTTACATTCTTTCCTGGTAGCATCAGGTTATGAGGTGGTGGATTACGGTGCTTACGAATTGAATGATCAGGATGATTACCCGGATTTTGTTATCCCTCTTGCAAAAGCGATTGTGAAAAAGGAGGTTGACCGGGGAATAGCGGTTTGCGGTAGTGGCGTAGGCGCTTCTGTTGCAGCTAATAAAGTCTCAGGTGTAAGGGCAGCTTTGATCAATGACCACTTTTCGGCCCACCAGGGCGTGGAGGATGATAACCTGAACATGCTTTGCCTGGGCGGGCGCGTTACGGCTTATGCGGCGGCTGAGGAACTAGTTGAAGCCTTTTTACATGCAAGCTTCACGGGTTTGGAAAGACATATGAGGCGACTGCAAAAAGTACAACTATTAGAAAAATAAAATCAATTTGAAAATGAGTTGATTTGAGAATTTCACATCCACAACATTAACCATTTTCAAATTAGCACATTTTCAAATTTTCAAATTAAAAAAGCATTATGGCAACCAGTAAAGTAAAGCAAATACATGATTATGGCCAGAGCATCTGGCTTGATTTTATAGACCGTGATATAATCAAATCCGGAAAACTGAAAGCGTTGATCGATGACGACGGTGTGAGAGGGGTAACATCCAACCCTGCAATCTTTGAAAAAGCCATCACCAGCAGTTCTGATTATGACGCGCAGATCAAAGAAAATGCTAAATCAGCATCAAGTACTGAAGAACTGTTTTTCAGTATAGCTATCACCGATATTCAAAACGCAACAGCATTGTTTAAAGGTGTTTATGATGAATCAAAAGGTGTGGACGGTTTTGTGAGCCTGGAAGTATCACCTTTCCTCGCATTAAAAACTGAAGAAACAGCTGCGCAGGCCGAAAAACTCTGGAAACAGGTTGGCCGCGATAATGTGATGATCAAAATACCGGGCACACAGCCGGGGTTGGCGGCTATCCGCCAATCAATAGCAAAAGGTATCAACATCAACGTTACTTTACTATTTGGGTTGCCACGTTATGAGGAAGTAACTGAAGCTTATATTTCCGGTTTGGAAGATCACCTGGCAGCGGGGCACAAAATAGGCCATATCACCTCGGTAGCAAGTTTTTTCCTGAGCCGTATTGATGTTTTGATCGACCCGATGCTCGATGCAAAAGGCTTGGGCGACCTGAAAGGTGAAGTAGCCATCGCGTCCGCAAAAAAAGCTTACGAAATTTATAAAAGAGTGTTCAGCGGCCCGCGTTGGGAAAAACTGGCAGCACAGGGTGCAAAACCACAACGTTTGCTTTGGGCAAGCACCAGCAGCAAGAACCCTGCATTTAAGGACACCAAATACGTGGAAGCTTTGATAGGCCCTGATACCGTGGATACCGTTCCATTGGAAACCATTGAGGCTTTTCGTGATCATGGAGTTTTGGCAGATACGTTGGGAACTGATCTTGATAAAGCTACCGAAACATTGGAAAGATTAAAATCGACAGGTATTGATATCGATCAGATCACCCAGCAATTAGAGGATGAAGGCATCGAAAAATTCAACAAGCCTTTTGAAAAATTGTTACAGGCTATTGAGGACCAAAAAAATAAATAAACTTGGAAGCAGCAGCATTAAAGATCCTGTTTTTTGATATAGGCGGAGTATTGCTTACAAACGGCTGGGGAAGAGATTCGCGCAAGGAGGCGGCCGATAAATTTAAGCTTGACTACGACGAAGTAAATGAATTACATAATTTCATTTTTAACGTCTACGAAATAGGCAGCATCACTCTGGACGAATACCTGGATACAGTAATATTCAATCACCCGCGCGATTTTACGCGTGAAGATTTTAAGGAATTTATGTATTCGCGCTCAAAGGAACTGCCCGACACGCTTCAATGGATCAAAGAGTGGAAAAAGGATTGCGGTTTCAGGATAATATCGATCAACAACGAAGGAAAGGAATTGAACGACTACCGTGTTAAAAAATTTAAACTGCATGACTGCTTTGACGGTTTTATATCATCCTGTGAAGTGAATATGCGCAAACCCGATCCCGGAATATTTAGATTGGCCATGGGGATAGCACAGGTTTTGCCGCAGCAATGTGTGTATTTTGACGACAGGATAATGTTTGTAAATGCAGCACAAAAACTCGGTATTCGCTCTTACCAGCATACCAATTTTGAATCAACCAAAAATATACTTGAAAAACTAAAAGAAGAAAACACACTACCAATATGAGCAATACAACTGATAAATATGATTTCGGCATGATCGGTTTGGGTACCATGGGCCGCAACCTGCTGCTTAATATGGGCGACCATGGTGTAAAAGGCGCCGGTTTTGATAAAGACGCCTCAAAAGGCCAGCTGCTTGAACAGGAAAGCAAGCACGACAACCTGAAAGGTTTCAGCGAAGTTGAGCCTTTTGTGGCCAGCCTGAATACACCGAGGGCCATCATGATGCTGGTACCTGCCGGAAAAATAGTTGATGACGTAATAGCAGAACTACTGCCATTAATGGATCAGGGAGATATCCTGATAGATGGCGGTAACTCGCACTTTACAGATACAAACCGCCGTGTAGATGAGTTGGAGGCTAAAGGTTTTCATTTCTTCGGCATGGGAATATCAGGCGGTGAAGAAGGTGCGCGCCGCGGCCCGAGCATGATGCCGGGCGGTGACAAGGATGCCTACAACGTGATGAAACCTATTTTGGAATCAATCGCTGCCAAAGTTGATGGTGCTCCATGCGTTACTTATATTGGTCCGGGCGCTGCCGGTCACTTTGTGAAAATGGTGCATAATGGTATCGAATACGGCCTGATGCAATTGATTGCCGAAACTTATGAGATACTAAAAAATGGACTGAAACTGGATAACGATGCCATCGGCAAAATATTTGCCAATTGGAATGATGGCCGTTTGCAGTCGTTTTTATTAGAGATCACCAAAGATATTTTCAATTACAAAGCCCCTGGTACTGATCATTTATTGATAGATGATATAAAAGATGAGGCTAAAGCCAAAGGTACAGGCAAATGGACATCGCAGGTGGCAATGGATTTGCAGGCACCAATACCTACTATTGACTCTGCAGTTTCGATGCGCGATCTTTCAAAATACAAGGAGTTACGCGTAAAAGCATCAGAATTGTATACAGGTGATACACAGATAAATGCAAATGCTGATGAGTTTGTTAATTCATTAGAACAAGCCTTTTATTTCAGCATGATTGTTTCATACGCACAAGGCATGCACCTGCTTGCAAGGGCATCCGAAGAATATAAATATGATCTGAAATTAGACGAGATTGCCAAAATCTGGCGTGGTGGCTGTATTATCCGGTCGGCATTTTTGAATGATATTTACAATGCTTATCAAAAGGACGCCAAACTGGCCCATTTGCTATTGGATGATAATGTGCATAACCTGGTTTCGGAAGCTGTAAAAGGTGCGAGAACGGTATTGTCAGCTGCGATAACTGCCGGCATAGCTGCACCATCATATACTGCATCGTTGAGCTATTTTGATAATTTCCGCAATAAAAGGATGCCATCGAACTTAACCCAGGCGCAACGCGATTATTTTGGTGCACACACTTATGAACTGATTGGAAAAGAAGGCGTTTTCCATACACAATGGGTGCCTAAAAGCCAGGATTAAGTTTAATTTTATTAATTAGCTGTTAAGGATTTAAAAATGAGCGCAAATACAAAATCAGACCCTACCATATTCGTTATTTTTGGTGGCACCGGCGATTTAACTTCAAGGAAAATTGCCCCGGCCCTTTATAATCTATTTTTAGATGGCTGGATGCCGGCCAATTTTTCAATTATTGGCACTGGGCGCACGCAATATTCCGACGAACAGTTCAGGACGAATTTGCTTAATGATATTAACCAGTTTTCGCGTAGCGGAAAGGCAGCAAAGGAAAAATGGGATGAGTTTTCAAAAAATGTTTACTACCAGGTATCAGATGTGAAGGATGCTGAAACGTTTAAGGAATTTGGTAAACGCATCGATAAGCATAATGCGGAATGGAAGGCAAAATCAAATGTGATCTACTACCTGGCAGTATCGCCAAACTTGTTCCCCATTATTGCATCGAATATTTCTAAAGCCAAACTTGCGGAGGATAAGCAAAAGACCAGGATAGTGATAGAGAAGCCATTCGGGCATGATTTGGATACAGCAAAGGAGCTGAATACATTGCTATCAAAGATATTTAATGAATGCCAGATTTATCGTATTGACCATTACCTTGGCAAGGAAACCGTTCAGAACATTATGGCTTTCCGCTTTGCCAACTCTATAATGGAGCCGCTTTGGAACCGCAATTTTATCGAGCATGTGCAGATATCGGTTACAGAGCAATTAGGCGTGGAAGAACGCGGCGACTATTATGATGGCTCGGGCGCACTAAGGGACATGATACAGAACCACTTATTGCAATTGCTTTGCCACGTGACCATGGAACCCCCTGTAAGTTTTAATGCGGACGAGGTACGGGATAGGAAAGTTGACGTATTAAAGGCGATGCGGCGGTTTACACCTGAAGATGTGCGTAACTCAGCAGTTCGTGGCCAGTATGGTAGCGGTTGGATGCAGGGAAAAGAGGTACCTGCTTACCGCGATGAGCCTAAGGTTGATCCGCAGTCAAATACAGAAACATTTGCCGCGATCAAATTCTTTATTGATAACTGGCGCTGGCAGGGCGTCCCATTCTATTTGCGTACTGGTAAAAGGATGCACCAGTCCTCATCCGTTATCACCATAACCTTCAAGGATGTGCCTCACTTGATATTCCCAACTGAAGCAGCAGAAAGCTGGCAGCAAAACAGGCTGATCATTAGCATACAGCCCGAAATGAGCATCCGTTTGCAGGTACAAGCCAAACGCCCGGGTATTGACATGGTTTTGAATGCTGTTGATATGGTATTTGATTATAAAGGTACTTACAGTCAGCAGGCCCCCGAGGCTTATGAAACCTTAATACTGGACACCATGCTTGGCGACCAAACCCTATTTATGCGTGGCGACCAGGTGGAAGCTGCATGGGAGCTTGTAATGCCAATTTTGAGCACATGGCAAAACAAAAAGAGCCTGAATTTCCCTAATTATTCAGCCGATTCATGGGGACCTGAAGCTGCCGAAGCACTGATAGCCCGGGATGGCTTTAATTGGTTTACAATACCGGTAAACGGCAAAAAATAAGTATTGATGAAGATAAATGTTTTTAATAATGAGGGCGAGGTACTTAATGGTTTAGCAAATTATTTTGTTGAAACAGCAGTCAGTTCAATTACCGATCATGGGCAATTTTCTGTTGCACTTTCTGGTGGAAACTCGCCAAAAAAGCTTTATGAATTGCTTGCGTCACCTTTATACAAGGATAAGGTGGAATGGAGCAAGGTTCATTTCTTTTTTGGCGATGAGCGTTATGTACCCCAAACTGACCCCCAGAGCAATTACCTGATGGCGAAAAAGGCATTGCTTGAGCCCCTTGACCTAAGTTTCAAACAAATATTCCCTGTTGATACCTCCGTAAGCCCAGAAGAAGCAGCTAAAAAGTACACTATTGATATTAATCATTATTTTGCAGGTTTTGATGTTCGCTTTGATTTGGTGCTGTTAGGACTGGGGGATAATTCCCACACTGCTTCATTATTTCCCCATACTACCGTGTTGCACGACAAGACTGCATCCGTAAAGGAAGTTTTTTTAGAAGATCAGCAGGTATTCAGAATAACCATGACCGCACCCTTAATAAACCAGGCGCATAACATCGCTTATCTCGTGTATGGCGAAACGAAAGCCATTGCTGTTCACCATGTTATTGAAGATAAAACAGATATTGAAAACTACCCTGCACAGCTTATCAAACCCAAAAATGGCGATCTGCAATGGTTTTTAGATAAGGCCGCTGCCGCAGGATTAGACAATAAACTTATCAACATATAATGTCTTTTCGCGGAAATTATATAATTTCATAAAACCAATCTGCCACAATTTTTCGTAAACCAAATATTATTGTGAGGCTGGTATAATAATTGTTATTTACCAATAATACTTAAACCATTACGTGGGAGAGATAAGTTAGCTATGTCTGATTTATTTGTTATTTTCACGTTTTATTTTTTTATTAGCCAATTAAATTTCATTCATCAACATGTCAAATTTAAGTTTATCAGGTTGTGAACCGTTTGAATTTGAATTAGATTATTGGAAGGAAAAGTTACAAGGCGTTACCCCCTTAAATCTGTCTTATAGTAATTCTGGTACTGATAATCAAAATAATGATAAAGGAAGTGTAGAGCTTATCGTTGATGATGAAATATTAAAGCGCTTAATACTTTTAAGCGAAAGTCAAAGCGTAACCTTATACACTACCTTATTATCAGCATTTAAAATTCTTCTGTTCAGGCACAGCGGCCAGGAAGACATTTGCGTCGGTAATGTTATATCGGGGTTTAAACAAAATGGTAAAGTCAGCACATTTACTAATTTATTGGCTCTGCGAAATGAAATAAACGGCGAGGATCCGTTCCCTGAGTTTGTTAAGAGAGTAAATTCTACAGTTTCTGAAGCTTATCAACATGAGAATGTTCCCTTTGAGAGAGTAACGGATATGTTGAAAGGGGGTGATGAGGATTTAAATTCCTTATTCCAGGTAATGTTTATCCTGCAAAGCGAATTAGAATCAAACGTTGATTCTAATATCGATGAATTATTGGCGCAATATCCCAATAACTGCGATCTCGTATTTAAATTTAGTGAGAAGACTGACGGTTTGGCCGGTATTGTTGAATATAATAAAGATATCTACGGCGATGAAGCTATTCATCAATTGGTAGATCATTACAAAAACTTACTCGGTTCAATTGTTGCAAACCCCGGCAGGATGATCGGTGAGTTTCCTATGCTTACTGAAGCCGAAGAGCATAAATTGCTAAAAGGGTTAAATGACACAACAGTAGCATACTCTAAGACTAAAACAATTGTGGACCTGTTTGAAGAGCAGGTTAAAAAAACACCTGATAGCAAGGCAGTTAGTTTTGAAGATGTTGAACTGAGTTACAGTGAATTAAATAACCTAAGCAATCAGTTAGGCGATTATTTAAGAAAGACATACAAGGTAAAACCTGACGACCTGGTGGGGATCATGCTCGAGCGCAGCGAATGGATGATCGTTACCATATTTGGGATATTAAAGGCCGGTGGTGCATATGTCCCGATAACACCGGATTATCCCCAGGAGCGTATTGATTATTTAATACAAGATAGCGGCTGTAAAGTGCTGATAGATGATAATGAGTTAGAGAAGTTTAAAAAATCGGTTGATAACTACAGCAAGGAAAATCAGCCGGTAGGCTTGCAGCCTCATCATCTGGCATATTGTATTTACACGTCTGGATCCACCGGAAATCCCAAGGGCTGCTTGCTTCAGCACAATGGTCTGGTGAACAGGTTGGAGTGGATGCAAAAAGCTTATCCGCTTACAGCAGATGATGTAATCCTGCAAAAAACCACATTCTCATTTGATGTATCTGTTTGGGAACTTGTTTGGTGGGCAATTGAAGGGGCAAGTGTTTATATGCTGCAACCTGGAGGTGAAAAAAGCCCGGAGGTGATTGTTGACACCATTGAAAAGAATAAAGTGACCGTAATGCACTTTGTTCCCTCAATGTTAAGCGTATTCCTGGAATACCTCGAAAATGATAAAGGGAAGCTAAGCAAGTTAAATGGATTAAAACAAGTATTTACAAGCGGTGAGGCCTTAACCATAAATCAGGCGGATAGATTTAATGCACTTTTCCCCGATAAATCACTAATGAATCTTTACGGGCCGACAGAAGCAAGCATAGATGTAACCTATTTCGATTGTAGAAAAGAAAACTTAAAGGGAACCGTCCCAATTGGTAAACCGATAGATAACACACAGATATATGTATTAGACCAGTTCAGGAACTTGGCGCCGGAAGGTGCAGCAGGTGAAATATGTATAGGCGGCATTGGCCTGGCGAGAGGCTATTTGAACAGGCCCGTGTTAACAAACGATAAATTTATAAAGAACCCCTTTATAGACGGCGAACGAATATACCTGACCGGAGATTTGGGCAGATGGCAGCCTGATGGTAACCTGGAATATCTTGGACGAATAGACGACCAGGTAAAAATAAGAGGTTTCAGAATTGAGCTTAACGAGGTATCGTCAGTATTACAAAAGCACCCTAAAGTAAAAGATGCGGTAGTAATAGCCGGTACCATTAACGGGGCGGACAAGGAACTGATAGCTTATTTTATAAGTGATGCCAAAGCCATTGATCTGAAAGAGTATTTAAAGGAGAAGCTCCCTATATACATGGTGCCTGGTTACTATGTGTGCATGGACTCGATACCGTTAACCAGTAATGGTAAGGTAAATAGGAAGACTTTGCCAACGCCACAGAGTACCGGAATTGTCGGTGAGGCATATACAGCCCCATCAACAGATATAGAAAGGACCTTAGCGAAAATATGGGCTGGTGTATTAGGCGTGGAAGCCGAAAAGGTTAGCGTAAAGGCTGATTTTTTTGATATTGGTGGTCACAACATCAGGGCGATACGTTTATTAGGGTTGATCCACAGGGAATTGGGGGTAAAGCTTTCAGTAAAGGATCTTTTTTCGGGGAGTACAATAGAGCAGCAGGCTGAAACAATATCTAAAAAGGAATCAAAGGTATTTGAAGGGATAGAGGCAGTAACGGAACAGCCTGATTACGACGTATCATCAGCTCAACGCAGATTGTGGGTAATGCATCATTTTGAAGGGGCGCAAAGTGCCTATAATATATCAGTAGGTATTGTATTAGAAGGTAAGCTGGATAAACGGGCATTAAAAAAGACTTTCGAAACATTGATATCGCGTCATGAGATACTAAGAACGGTATTTAGTAAGGACGAGGATGGTAACCCACGCCAAAAGATAAAAAGCATAAAAGAATATAGTTTTAAACTGGATGAAACGGACCTGCTGAATATTGATGACCAGGATTCCGTATTGAAACAGGTAGTGGATGAGGAGATCAATAAAGGTTTTGACCTTAGTGAAGGCCCGTTACTGCGTTGCCATCTCATCAGGCTCCATGAAAATAAGCATGTTTTGGTAATGGTGCAGCATCACATCATCAGTGATGGCTGGTCGATGGATATTTTCCGGAAGGAAGTTAGCGCACTTTACAACAAGTTTTCGCAAGGGGAGGAGATTCAAAACACCCCTATAAGGATACAATATAAGGATTACGCGGCATGGCACACCCGGCAGCTGGAAGCGGAAAATGTTGCCCCTCATAGGGAATATTGGCTAAAACAATTCGAGGGCGATTTGCCTGTGCTGGTACTTCCTACTTTTAAGGAGCGCCCTAAGATAAAAAGCTATAATGGGGCAAGCATTTCCACAACCATTAATAAGGCAGATCTGACTAAAATAAGTAAAGCAAATGGCGGTACTTTATTCATGAGCCTGCTTTCCTGTTTAAACACATTATTCTATCGTTATACCAACCAGGAAGATATAGTTATTGGCAGCCCAACAGCTGGAAGAGAACATCCTGACCTTGAAGACCAGGTGGGTTTTTATATTAACTCACTTTCCTTAAGGACCAGGTTTAAGGGGTCTGAAAGCTTTGAAACGCTTTATCAGCAGGTAAAGGAAGTTACACTGGGAGCATATGAGCATCAGCTATATCCGTATGACGAACTTGTGGATGACTTAAAGCTTGGCCGTGATATGAGCCGCAACCCGCTGTTTGATGTGATGGTTGCCTTGCAGAATTCAGCAGAACAAGATGCAGAATATACGCTTAATGGGCTTCAAACAAGTGCCTATGAAGCAGGAGAGTTTAAATTGGCAAAGTTTGATATTACTATTATATTCTCTGAATCAAAAAATGGGCTCAATATCTATCTGGAATATAATACGGATATCTACAACAGGGAACAAATAGAAGCCTTACTAGTACATTTCAATAATATTATAACTGCGGTTGCCAAAAATCCAAAGCAAAAGCTGGCCGAAATAGATTTCCTCACCCCGCACGAGCGGGAGGATTTATTATACCGTTTCAACGACACATTAGTGCCTTACCCTGTAGAAAAGACGATGGTGGACCTGTTTGAAGAGCAGGTGAGGCGTACGCCGGGGAATGTGGCCTTGCGCCAGCATGGCCGTGAGCTGAGCTACCGCGAGGTGAATCAACAGGCCAATCAAGTGGCAAACTACCTAATTAGTCGGGGGATAAACAAAGGAGATAATGTTGGGCTGATCGCCACACGGGGGTTCAACATGATCATCGGGATGTACGGGATCATGAAGGCCGGGGGAGCCTATGTGCCCATCGACCCGGAATACCCGATAGACCGCCAGGAGTATATCCTGCACAACTCCTCGGTTATCAAAGTCGTAGCAGACGGAGATTACCCTCTGGAAGGACTGATTCCCGCCAAACTATTTGTCAAACTGAACAAGCTTGATCTGACGGATCAAGCCAAAGAAAACCCTGGACTAAAGATAGACAGCAAACAATTAGCCTATACGATCTATACCTCCGGCTCTACAGGGAAGCCCAAAGGTGTAATGATCGAACACCACTCGGCAGTAAACCTGATCCTTTGGGTCAATACAGAATTTAAGATCAACTCCAACGACCGTATCCTGTTCATCACCTCGATGTGCTTTGATTTGTCGGTATATGATATTTTTGGGATACTGGCAGCAGGCGGCTCGGTAGTGATCGTAGAGCAGCAGGAGCTGATGGATGTACCCAAATTAAAGGATATGCTGATCAGTGAGCAGATCACTTTCTGGGACTCGGTACCTACCACAATGGATTATTTGGTAAGGGAACTGGAATCACAGGATACAGGCTATTTGCAGCATACACTTCGGGTAGTATTCATGAGCGGGGACTGGATTCCGGTGAACCTGCCTGACAGGATAAAGAAATATTTTCCAAAGACCAGGGTGATCAGTTTGGGGGGAGCCACAGAGGGCACGGTATGGTCGAATTTTTATCCTGTGGAAAGAGTAGAGAACAGCTGGAGCAGCATCCCCTATGGCAAACCTATTGCCAATAACTTTTTTTACATCCTGAATGAGCAATTGCAGCCGGCACCAATAGGTGTACCGGGGGAGTTGTATATCGGCGGTGTAGGAGTAGCCAGGGGTTATGCCAATGATAAACAAAAGACGGATTATTCGTTTGTAAAAGACCCATTCAATGACAAGGCGGGTGGTATGATGTACCGCACAGGCGACCTGGGGCGAATGCTGCCCGGACTGAATATGGAGTTCATCGGCAGGAGGGACGACCAGGTAAAGATAAGAGGCTACCGGATAGAGCTGGGCGAGATAGAGAGTGTATTACGTCAAAGTGAGCTGATCAGGCAGGCGATCGTACTGGCCCGGGCAGATAAAGAAGGGAAGAAGCGGCTGGTGAGCTATGTGGTGGGCAAGAACGGTTATGAACGGGAAACAGTGATTAGCTATTTGAGGAGCAAACTCCCCGATTACATGGTACCAACCCTGTGGGTAGAACTGGAGGCATTGCCTTTAACCTCAAATGGAAAGATCGACAAAAAGGCCTTACCTGATTTTGATGCTGAAGAGCAATTGAAGGGACAATACACCGAACCTGTAAATGAATCGGAGAAATTATTGACTAAGATATGGGAAGAGGTTCTGAAGGTAAAAAACATTGGTGTCAACGATAACTTTTTTGATATTGGGGGGCACTCGTTGCTGGCTGTTCAGATCGTTACTAAAATTGAAAACAAAACAGGCAAAAAATTCCCTATAGCTGTATTGTTTGAGCATCCAACCGTTAAACAACTGAATGAATTTATACAAAAGGAGGATGTTGAGCCAAACTGGAAGTCATTAGTCCCCATAAAGGCGTCGGGCAATAAAACGCCTTTATACATTGTACACGGAGTGGGTTTGAATGTGCTGAATTTCAGCAGTTTGGCTTTATATGTTGATAAGAATCAACCACTATTTGGACTGCAGGCAAGGGGCCTTGATGGCATTGAGAAACCATTGGATAGCATACCTGAAATTGCAAAGCATTATCTGTCAGAAGTATTAGAGCACAATCCAACCGGCCCGTATGCTGTGGCAGGCTATTCGCTCGGTGGAATTATAGCTGCCGAAATGGTTCATCAGCTTAAAGCTATGAACAAGGAAGTAAAGTTTCTTGGAGTTATTGATACCGATGCAGGTGAAACAACCAAAAGGAAATGGTACAGAGTATGGATTATGCGAATACATAGATTTTCCCCCAAGTTTTTAGGCGGAACGCGGTCATTGTCAAAACAGTTAGGAGAAGTAGCAGAAAAGAAGCTGAGTAGAGTGTTAAAGAAACTTGGCCTATCAAGACAAACTGCTGAAGCCAAGGCATACTACTTGATTTTGGAGAGAGTTAAAACCCAACTAATGATAGGTTATCATGATTATAAACTGGCCCCATTAAATGAAAAGGTTCATTTATTTAAAGCCAGGATATGTATACATTATAATGACGATGAAGAGTTTTTGAGCTGGAGAAAATATTCGCTGAAAGGTGTTGAAACCCACGTAGTTGAAGGTGACCACAAACAAATGTTGTTGCCCCCGAACGCCAGTGGATTTGCCCGCATGCTTCAAAAGGCACTGGATGAGTCCTTGTAAAGTTTATCGGGTGCCTTTCAGATCGATAAAAACGTCTTAAACATTTAAGGCGTTTTTTTATTTAACCAGTAAACGGGTATAATCGTATAAAGATTGATACGAGATTTTTATAATTTATTAGTTTTACTTTTGTAAGTACTTGTTAAATTTAATTTCAAAAAATGCTGGATTTGGTTTTGCCTGACAAGAATTCCCTTGATATTGAAATGGATTACTGGAAAGTAAAGCTGAATGGTGTTATACAATTACATATCCCTACCGATTTTACAAGGCCAAATGAACTAAGCAACAACCGATCTGCGATAAAATTTACTATAGAACAGGGAGTTGTTGAACAACTAAGTTCCTTGAGTAAGGGACAGGGTATTGAACTGATGGTCACCCTATTATCAGCATTTAAAACACTGCTTTTCAGATACAGTAACCAAGGGGACATATGCGTGTGTAATATTATAAATACATCGCTAAAGTCTGACAATCAACGCTATAATACACTTGCTTTGCGTAGTGGACTAACAGGCGAGGATCGGTTTACAGATTTATTGGCCCGTGTAAATACTACTATAAATGAGGCACATAAACATCAAAACATACCTTTTGAAGAAGTAATCAATTTTGTTGACGCCATTCATGTGGGGCTATTCAGGGTAATGTTCGCCTTTAAAAATAGCGAGAACGTTACACCGGAACCAGAGGCCATTTTAACACAAGCCTTAAAATACGATATGTCTCTTATCCTGACTGAAACAGCATCGGGAATAGAGGGAATGATAGAATACTCCGCA
>Ga0206944_1086_pt1 | contig 17800 bp, 20 predicted proteins | sample Alteio_BWOrgHeat_4_FD_152978 | JGI IMG/M metagenome (GOLD analysis project Ga0206944, IMG submission 152978) | Enriched cells from forest soil in Barre Woods Harvard Forest LTER site, Petersham, Massachusetts, United States -... | ecosystem: Environmental > Terrestrial > Soil > Temperate forest > O... | reverse complement strand
GACGTTATCAATGCTTCAGAACATTGAGGGTCTTAGGGGTGCGGAATAATAGCTACGATTGTAATTTCGTTTTTTTTAGGGCCATACCGCCAGAATATGCGGTATGCTCCTGGCATTCTGTTTTGCGCATAAGACTCAAATACCTTATACCCTCGCTCGCGACTAAGACCAGTATGTTCGTGAGTATTTAGCGACGGATGTCGCAAATTGTTTTGCATAAAACCTAGAGTTTTGGCCACCGCCTTAAAAATCCCTTGTTTAGAGGGGGTGTTTTCCAAATCTAGTAATTGTTGCTCTGCGTCGTCTGTGTACGAAAATTCAAAGTTCTTCATCGATAAACTTTTGAAAATCCCTCTTCAGTTTTTTTACTTTCCCAGCTTCAGCTTGATCTAATCCTTGTTGCACAGCTTGATAGTGCTTAGGATTTTTATATAGCCAAAGCTCGTGAGCAGGCATTTCAGCCATTGCCTCAAGAATAATTTTATCATCTTCTACATAAGCTTTAAATGAACTAACCTCATAATTCGGTAACAACTTTGACAAATTCACCCGATTTCTTCCATCCAAAGTTAAACGGATCTCATTTTCGTGATGTGATTGTTTTTCTAGTGCCATAGCAGATTACCTCCTGTCAGCTTGTATTATCCTAGAAACGGCAGTTGGAGACGGCAACTTAACGCAATCTCTTGAACCAGAATCATTTGCAATGGGGTGGTCCTTCACCATTTGGGAATGTCCCACCCCATTGCAAAGTGATTCTAATTCAAGATCTTGCATTAAGTTGCCGTCTCCAACTGCCGTTTCTAGGATTATAATGGATTATGATACAATGTGTCAATATAACCTTGTACCAATGAAACAATAGTCTTCCTATCTTATGCTATCAACCATAGACTTTTTTTAAAAATTGTTTTGATTGAGAAAATCTCACAGTTTAACGCCTCTTTCATGGCGCAACATTGACCATACCCTCTTGAAGGGCATCGCTCCATGGCTTAGAGGATGGGGCATGGTGAGGCTCCTCAATTTGTGTGTGAGGCATTTCCCCTCTTGACGGGGCGCCTTTTATAGGCGCATTTTCCTTTCTCATTTTTAGCACATTTTGCCAAAGATAGGCAATAATGGCATCTGTCCCTTGAATCCCTCCTTCTTTAAAAGAATCAGCTGCCTCTTGAGTGGAGGCGGCACAAAAAAGTCTCATTCCGCCTAGACTTCTTTTTTGCATAAGTTTTTTAATATTTTCTTATTTCATAAGATGATAAAATTACCCGAAACAAAAACGAAGGAAGAAGTAATGGGATCAGTGAGTACGAGTGGAGTCGAAAGTTTTCTTATCGGTCAGTACAAGGATCGCAGCCGCTCTGAAACTGTAGACCAGAGCAGCCGTGCAACTAGCCAAGCTTTAGATACAACACTGCCATCTAGTGTTGCAACTAGCGTCGCTATTGAGGAAACTCCACGATATAAGCTTGCGCCTCGCGTCACTTTTAAAGATACATCTTTATATAGCGTAGCTACTAATGAAAAAATATATTACAGCACTGAAGAGCATGATGCTTTTAATGACACATCTCAATCTAGTGTGGCTTTTGATCAAACACCGCATTCTAGTATGGCGGCAAGTGTAGCTTTTAATGGGACACCTCAATCTAGTGTGGCTTTTGATCAAACACAGCAATATAGCGCTGCAGTTAGCGTAACTTTTGAAGCCACACCGCAGTGTAGCTTTAATAAAGGACTTTCTGATCAAGTCCAATGCGGGCCGGAGTTTATTGCTGCTTGTAATGCCTCTATGAATAAGATAATAAGTGCAAAAGAAGATATGCCAAGAGCTTTTCGATCGATGATATGTCACAATAAGAGATGGGTGGTACTCTTTGAAGGTACCATTGGCAGCATTTTTTCAATTGTTGCAAAAGTGGCTCGTGTCGCTATTAAAACAGTTTTGATTGTTCCAAAAGCGGTCCGTACTTCTATTTTAGGATCGCGTTTTCACTACAAAGTAGAGGGAGCGACAAAAGAGGTTTTTAAACGCTATGCGGATGAATGGGTCGATTTAGGAGTGGCGGTGCTTACTGTGCCTTTTGCTCTTTCTAGGATGATCGTGCCAACAGCTTTTAACGATTCAATTGTTAAAATTGAACACTATTATGCAAAAAGGCAAATGAGAAGAGATGAGGCCGATAAAGCATGGGCTGATGCAAAAACTAAATTTAACCTAGAAACGGAAAGAGGGAAACATAGATAAGCGCAAGGCCTGCAATAGCTGCCACACAAAAAGCGGGCCGGCTAACCTTTGGGCTTTGGCGACGTGGCAGAGCATCCACTGTAAACATGATGGCCATTAAGCGAAGGTAATAAAAGGCTGCAAGCACAGCCGTAAGAAGAGCTAAAGCGACAAGCCACTGATAGCCTGCGTAATAGGCAAGCTTTAAAACGTAAAACTTAGCCAAAAAACCTGCTGTAGGAGGAATGCCTGCAAGAGTCAATAGGCATAGCGAAAAGGCCAAAGCAAGAAATGGCGATTTTGAAAATAAGCCTCTCACTGCCTCAAAGGAAAGCTCCTCGTCGTCTTCTCCAAGCGTTGCCAATACGGCAAAAGCGCCCATTGTGGCAAGCGCATAAACGATGAAATATAAAACCAAAGCAGAGATTGCCTCGCTGCTACCTGTGAGGATGGCAATCAACATAAAAGCTGCATGCGACATCCCCGAATAGGCAAAAAAGCGCCTAAGCTGAGTTTGCCGAGTGGCCACAAAATTGGCATATACTAGAGTAATAGCCGCAAGCGCTGCCATACAAAAAGATACTTTGTTATCGATATTTGGCATGGCGATAAGAAATACAATTGCAAATGCAGCCATTGCGCCAAGCTTAGTCCCAACAGCCATAAAGGCCACAACAGGCGTTGGAGCGCCTTGATACACATCAGGGGCCCAATTATGAAAGGGTACAAGCGCAGCTTTAAAGGCAAGTGCTCCCATGATCATGGCAAGGCCGCTAAAAAAATAAGCCCCATTTCCCCCATTTTCCTTCATAGCCCCATAAGCCGTTGAAAGACTTTGAAAATTAGTCGTCCCAACTGCCCCATAAACGAAAGCAACCCCATAGACTAAAAAGGCGGCGGCAAGTCCTCCCATCAAAAAGTATTTCAACGCCGCTTCTCCTGAGACTTTAACTCTCTTGATATAGACTGCTAGGATATAAAGAGGGATGGAGAGGGTCTCAATCCCTATGAAAAGAGTTAAAAAGTCATTAGAGGCCCCGATTAACATCAGTCCAAAAAGAGAGCTAAGTAAAAGAAAATAGTACTCCCCAGCTGAAATCGCTTTTGAATGTACCTCTTTATCTAAAAAGACTTTGCCAAGCAGACATGAGACGAAACCAACCCCTAAAAATAGAGCATTAAACGTAGTCTTAAGCGCGTCAAAGCGAATCCATGGGGTGAGCAGCGGATGGGTACTTGAATAAGTCATAGCAGTAGCCACAAAGGCCAAAGCAATCGAAAAACAAGCTAAATAAATCGAAAAACGCCTTGCCAAGTGGTTTGCAAAGCTTTCTAAAAGCAAAATCAAAAGAGCAAACGATGTAATGATTAAAAAAGGGCTCAATGCCAGATAATCTTGAAGCGTAAGAGTTAAGTTCATATCAGATCAATGCTCCAATAAGTCAATTAAATGGATCTGTTTTACCACCGGCTCAATTAACTCAAGCAAGGGACGAGGATAAATCCCAAGCCAAAGCGTTGCGATAACTAAAGGGGCGATAACGGCAAAATAAGTGAGGCGCACATCGATAATTCCACTTGACACTGTTGCCACACCTTCTTGCCCAAAAAACACTTTTCGTTGAAACCGAAGGGCGTACGTCGCCGATACAATCACAGATAGGCCAAGAATGGCAGCTACCCACCAAGACATTTGAAAGACCCCGAAAAGCACAAGCAATTCACCGACAAAGTTGGCAGTGCCAGGAAGTGAGACATTTGCCATAATGAAAAAAAGTGTCAGCCAACACACTGCCGGGATTTTGCGCGCAAGTCCACCGGTCAATTGCATATCCGATGTTTTAAGCCAATCGATCAAATATCCCACGATGATAAATAATGCGGCAATCACGATGCTATGGGTGACTACTTGAAAGAGGCCGCCAGCAAGTGCGTACCCATTCCAAACAAACAGGGCTGCGAAAATAAAATTCACATGGGAAAAGCTGGAATAGGCAATGAGCCTTTTCATGTCGATCTCGGCAAGAGCTGCAAGCGCTCCATACAATACGCCAATCACAGCAAGACATACAACATAAGGCGATGCCATCTGCATATAGAGAGGGAAAATCCCCATTAAAATCCGAATGACTCCGTAAATACCTGCCTTTGAAAGTAAAGCTGCAAGCAAGATGGTCGCAGTCTTTGGCGCTTCACAATAGGTGTCAATCAACCAACCGTGAAAGGGAAAAAGAGGCGTTTTTACGGCAAAGGCAACAAGGAAAATAAAAAAATACCAGCCGGCATAAGGCATAGTCGAAGATAACTTGGCCAATTCATCGAAGTTAAAAGAGCTTGCAGCAAAATAAAGCGCTATCACAGCAAAAACTAAAAGAGCAGAGCCTGCAATCATATAAAGCAAAAACTGCATGGCCGCAAACTGCCTATTTTTTCCACCCCAAATGTTAATGATAAAGTACAAGGGGATAAGCATCGCTTCCCAAAAGATGGTAAAAAGAGCAAGGTCTTTTGTTGAGAAAAACCCGATCAAAAGCGCCTGCAAGAAGAGGATAAAGCCATAAAAAATATTGGGGTGCGAAAGATTTTTTATAGGGCCGGTTATGATCGCAATCGGGGTGATAAGCGCTGTCAAATACAAAAAAATCAACGTCAAAGAGTCGATGGAGAGATTAAAGTGGATGGATAGCGGTTTAAACCAGAGAACATCGTACGATCTTCCTAAAAGCTTTGGGGTCAATATCAAAATAAATAAGGGGACCATTGAACAAATAGCTGCAAATGCCTTTGTCCATTTTGACGAGACTTTCACCATCGCAAATAAAAAAAATGCGGCGATAAGCGGGGCAAAAAACAGCAAAAGCAGCGGATCAAACATTATAATAACCTATAAAGAAATATACACAAATAAAAGGGCAGCTCCTGCAACCATCCAAGCGGCGTAAGAGCGGATTTGGCCACTTTGCATCCTCTGCATCGCCCCTGCAACAGTGTCACACATCTTGCCAAGGATTACAACTGCCCTCTTGACTACTTTTATTTCCAATGCATGAAGAATGCCATTTCCAAGTAAAACGACAGGGTAACCAAATAACTTCCACAGCATCTCTTCAAAGTAGAAAGTGCGCGTCAATAACAAAGGAGTATCCTCTGAGCGTTTAAATACCTTAGCATATAACACCTTCCCAACCAAAAGCCCGCCTAAGGAACAGATGACGGCGATAAGAGTTGCAGACGTCATCAGGTTGCTATGGACAATTTCGTTTTCTGCGGTATTGAGCGAGATATTGGTAAGATTTTCTTCTAGTATCGATGTTTTACCAAATCCATACCCGAGCAATCCCCCAAAAATGGCAAGAATAGCTAAAATGGCAACAGGGATGAGCATCCTATTTGGCGCTTCTTTCACATCTTTTTTTAGATTATCCGTTAAATGGCACTCACCGCAAAAAGTTAAGGTGTAGGCGCGCATAAGATAGATGCTTGTTAAAGTCGAGGCGCAAAGGGCAATGCCATATAACACATCAAAGCCTTGCAAATGCTCTTGGTCCAAAATTAAATCTTTGCTAAAAAAACCAGACAACGGCGGAATGCCCGATAAGGCGATCACTCCAATAAAAAAGAGCCACCTCGTCTTTGGCATATACTTTGATAAGCCCCCCATCTTCCCCATTTCAGTTGTGCCTTGCAACATATGAAGGACGTTGCCCGCACTTAAAAACAAAAGCGCCTTAATAAAGGCATGCGATGTCAAGTGAAACATCGCCGAGTAAAAGGCAGTGGCTCCGCACGCCAAAAACATAAACCCAAGCTGACTAACAGTTGAATAGGCAAGAGCTTTCTTTAAATCGGTTTGGCCAAGAGCTGCAAAGGCCGCAAAAAGAGCCGTCGCAGCGCCAACACCCCCCACAATTTGTAATGTCAAAGGTGCTAATATATAGAGTAGGTTCATTCTCACTAGTAAGTAGACGCCGGCAGTCACCATCGTCGCGGCATGGATCAAGGCAGAAACAGGCGTTGGCCCTGCCATCGCATCGGCAAGCCAAATGTGCAGTGGCATTTGCGCTGATTTGCCGATGGCACCCACAAAAAATAGCAAGGTGATGAGCGTGATCATCACATCCCCTTGTTGAAATTTTTGAAGGGCCAGATGCTCCACGTCGGCAATCACTCCTGTGCCAAAAATATAAAATGTGAGTAGCATTCCCAATATAAATCCAAGATCACCTATTCTATTCACAACAAAGGCCTTAACAGATGCTTTTGCCGCCACTTCTCTTTCATGCCAAAAACCGATAAGTAGGTAAGAGGCAAGACCTACACCCTCCCAGCCGACAAAAAGCAATGGGAAATTGCCCGCAAGGACTAGTAAAAGCATGGCAAAAACGAAAAGATTAAGGCACGCGAAAAATCTGGCAAAGCAAGCATCGTGCTCCATATACCCTGTTGCATACCAATGGATTAGAAACCCAACGCCTGTGATAACGAGTGCCATCTGCACTGATAATGGATCAAGGTGTAGGGAAAAGGGAGCGCTTAATCCCTTAACTGGAATCCAGCTAAATAAAGTGACGTTAAGCTCTGCATTGTTAAAGTGAAGCAGGTAAGCAAAGCTAATGAACGCGATAAATACCGATCCACATCCTATTAACGACGTCATTTTTCGACTGATTTTAAACGACAACGACATCAGTAAGACAAATCCGACTAAGGGGAGAAAAAGTCCAATTAATAGCGCTTGTTCCATTGATTACCCTTTAAGCTCATCGTATTGATCGATATCCACCACCTGCCGGTTTCGAAATTGGTTAATGACAATCGCAAGACCAATGGCAGCTTCTGCTGCCGCCACAACTAAAATAAAAAACACCCAAAGTAGGCCCGTTTGATCGCCCCACGTTTTAGAAAAAGCGACAAAGGCGAGGTTTCCGGCATTTAGCATCATCTCAATCGATAGGATAAAGATCAAAATATTGCGTTTGAAGAGGACCCCGACTATGCCGATCACAAACATGGCCATACTGAGAAAAATAAAAAAAGTGACATCCATATTAGCTTCTCTCCTTTTTTCCAATATAAAGAGCGCCTACAATGGCGACTAAAAACAATAAAATCACAGCTTCAAACGGAAAGAAGTAATCGATATAAAGCGCTTTTCCAATGCTTTTCAGCGTACCAAATTGAGCAGGTTGTAAAGTCCCTTGATTAACATGATGATTTACATTTGGCATCCAAATAGCAAAAAGCAAAAAGGCAGCTGCAAATAAACTTGCAGAAGAGACAATAAGCCACCGATTACTCCTTGCCTTACTATGCAAAATTTTAGCGTGAGCATCTTGGAAAAGGACGATCACAAACATGAACAAAACTAAAATAGCCCCCGCATAGACTAAAACCTGTAAAGCTGCGATCAATTCAACATGTAACTCAAGATAAAGCCCTGCAAGTGTTAAAAGAGCGAGCATAAAGGAGAGGCAAGCGTGCACAGCTTCTTTGGCCAGCAATACGCCCAAAGATGATAAAATGAGAACAAGTCCTAAGACCCACTGTAAAGGGGCTATTTCCATTACTACCATCTTAGATCTCCCTCTTTGGGTCTCTACCCGAATCGCCAGGATTTTTTTCGGTCAATGTCTCTTTAGTGAAGATCAAAGACTCCCTCGTATAGGACGCTAGCTCATATTCATTGCTTAAGATGATCGCGCCGGTTGGACAAGCCTCTTCACAAAGACCGCAATAGATACACCTTAACATATTAATCTGAAAGTCAGAGGCATATCTTTCCCCATGAGAATGGGGCGCATTTGGATCGTTGCTCTCAGGCTTTACATAGATCGCCTGAGATGGACAGACTATGGCACAAAGCTCGCACCCGACACACCTTTCTTTCCCATCTTCCCATTTCGTTAAGTAGTGCCTGCCGCGAGATCTAGCAGCAAGCTTTAACTTATCTTCCGGGTATTGCACCGTCGCAGGTTTTCTAAAGGCAAACTTTAGGACAATAAATAATCCCTTTAAAGTGGCTAGCACCCTTTTATACGTTTGGATAGCTTTAGAGATAGCGCTTTTGGGTTGTTTTGTCGTCATCTATAATACCAATGTAATAAATGCTGTGACAATGAGATTCAAGATCGCAAGGGGCAAAAGCACCTTCCACCCAAATGTCATGAGCTGATCGTAGCGAAACCTTGCCATGGTGGCTCTTACCCATATAAAGATAAACACAAAAAATGCCATCTTCAACAAAAACCAGATAATCGGAATATCAAAAGGACCTTGCCACCCCCCAAAAAATAGGGTAATAGAGATTGCCGAGACAGCCAAAATATTGACATATTCAGCTAAATAAAACATGGCAAATTTCATGCCGCCATACTCTGTATGATAGCCGGCTGTTAACTCTTGTTCAGCTTCCGGCAAATCAAAAGGGGCGCGGTTAGTCTCGGCAAAGGCCGTGATGAAATAGATGATAAAGCTAAGTGGATTTGTCCAAATGTACCAGTGCTCTTTTTGGGCCTCTACTATGGAAGGAAGGCTTAAAGTTCCCGCCTGCAAGGCCACTGTCAAAAGTGATAGCCCCATCGGAATTTCGTAACTGATCATTTGGGCCGTGCCTCTAATTCCCCCAAGGAGCGAGTAGCGATTATTGGACGACCAACCAGCTAGCACCACTGAATAAACAGCAAGTGAGGAGATAGAAAGGAGGATGAGCACGCCAATATCGACATCGGCAATGTATAAAAATATCTCTTTGCCAAAGAGATGGATAGAGCCGCCAAAAGGAATTAAAGCAAATGCAGCAAGCGCTGTAAAAACGGCAATCGCAGGAGCTAGCCAATAGGTAAACACATCGATGTTAGCCGGTTGAAAGCGCTCTTTGGTTAAAAGTTTAATCCCATCGGCAATCGGTTGAAGAAGACCAAAGGGACCCACCCGATTTGGACCAAGCCTTAGCTGCATCCGCGCAATCACGACCCTTTCTAAGAGTGTCATATAAGCAGCAGCGCCTAATAAAATGGCAAGAATAAGGGCTCCTTTAAGAAGAACTATCCACATCGTTTCCATCATTGTTTGCCTACAATATTTTCGACACTAGTTCCATTCAAAAGAGCTGGACTTAAAACGCTCATCCTATATTGATCATATCCCAAAGGCAACAAAAGCGTCCCCCTTGCCAAATCCTTTTTCGCTTGAATCTTGATTTCGATTGCCCCATGTTTCGTGGAAATGGTCGCAAATGCATCATTTTTTAAATGATATTTTTCAATATCCTCCGGATGAAGACATGCCAAAGGCTCTTTAACCACTTGGCTTAAATGCTTATTGTGGCACATCCTAACGCCTTGATCAAATAGATGTTTTGTAAAGACAATTGCAAGTCCTCCCTCTTTCACTTCGCTCTGCTTCACATCTTTATTGGAAGAACTTAAAGAAATCTTTGGCAACTTTTGGCTTTTAAGTGCCTCTTTAAATTCGTCATCGATCTTTAGCAAAAGCCCAAGGCGCGTTGCAAGAAGTCCAAAAATTTCCCCGTCACTATATCGATTGGCTAAGTCCTTTTTAGCTGCCAACTCCTTTATAGGCAATACATTGCCTTCAAAGTTCACAAAGCTTCCCGTCTTTTCTAAATAGGAAAGTGTCGGCAGTACGACGTCGGCATCTTTTGCCGTCTCGGTTAAAAACAGATCTTGCACGACAAGAAATTTTAAATGGCTGCGCAATTTCTTCCAAACCTCACTTGTGCATTTGGCTGCAAGATTCGCCCCTACTAGATAGAGAAAATCCCAGCCATTTGAGAGCGTTTGTTCAATGATCTCGTCTCGGTTAAAACCTGGCTGTGAAAGCACCTGCCCTTTAGGACCTACATCTGGCCTCATTCCAGCAAATCTTGCCCCCTCGCTATTGCCACTTGCCTGCATGAGGTTAAGGGTGACAAAGGGATATTTCTGCTGAATCTTTGCAACTTCTTCTAAAACTTGGCCCCTATTTAAGGAGTGCAAGTATTGCCTCCCAAGGAAAATAGCGCAAGGTTTTGGCCCTTTGCTTGCAACATGTTCTTCAATGACCTTACGAACTTGCAAAAGAGAACTTAACTCATCGCCTGCTGGATATAAATGTGTGGCGTGAAGCTTTGGAGCGATTTCTAAAGCATAATGCCCAAAATACACAGCCTTTGTTCCATGATCGATTGCGCTTTTTAAGCGAAGCCACACAAGCGGAAATTCCTCGGTGAGATCAACTCCGACTAATAAGGCAAGAGAGAGGGAATTATAGGCGCTAATTGGCATTTCAATGCATACAGGATCTTCCCCATGCGAAAATAAAGGCCCATCAATTCGATGATCGACATTGTTGACAAAAGCGCCCTCTCTAATTAGCTTTTGGAAAAGGTAATTTTCTTCAACGGTTAGGACATTTCCTCCAAGGGCTGCGATCTTTTTACTCTCTCTTCCTTCTTTAAACTTTTGGGCGATTAAGGAAAACGTCTCATCCCAGCTAGCCTCAACTAGTACCCCATTTTTTCGTATTAATGGTGTGTTTAACCTATCTTGATGGGAGTTAAATTCAAACCCAAACCACCCCTTATCGCAAAGCCACATGTCGTTGATACCCCTGTTTTCAACAGCTCTTATTCTCACGATATCATCGTCTCTTTCATCCATTTTCATGCTGCACCCGACAGGGCAAAGGGTACACGTACTTTCCGTCGATCGATTATCCCAGGGCCGTGCCTTAAAGCGGTAAGCTTGGCTTGTCAAGGCGCCAACTGGGCAAATGTCGATGGTGTTTCCAATAAACTTCGATTTCACCGGCTGCCCATTTAATGTGCCAACTTCTGTCTTATACCCTCTTTCTATAAACTCTAAGGCGTGATCGCCCGCCACTATATCGCCAAATCTGACGCACCTTGCGCATGCGATGCAGCGCTCTCTATCTAGCATCAGGATAGGACCTAAGGGATAGGCCTTTTTAAAATGTCTTTTTTCTTCAAAAAAGCGGCTCTCTCCAGGACCATGGGCAAGCGTTTGATCTTGCAAAGGGCACTCGCCACCTTTGTCACAAATGGGACAATCGAGTGGGTGATTGATTAAGAGAAATTCCAAAACGCTCTTGCGTCCAGTCACAGCAGGGTCGCTTGTTGTCCTCACCACCATCCCTTCCGTTGCCTCAAGTGTGCACGAAGTCTGTAGTTTCCCCATCTTCTCCACTTCAACAAGGCATACCCTGCAAGCACCAAAAGGGGGCATTCTGTCTTGGTAACAAAAGATGGGAAGGATAACCCCTAGCTGTTTAGCTGCATGATAGACAGTTGTTCCCTTGGGAACTGAGATAGGTTTATCATCGATTATGAGATTGATCATGTGAGTTGCATTTGTCATCGATTACCACTCATATAGGGATAGGCGATTCTCATCTTCTGCTTGACGCGCGCATCCGGATTTTTTTCGATATAGGCTTCAAATTCAGACCTAAATTCCTTAACGGCACTGACAACAGGGGGCGCTGCCCCTTGCGCTAAGGGGCAAAAGGAGTTGGCAGCCATCAAGGTGCACACCTCATCAATTGTCGTTAAATCGGCAAAAGTCCCTTTTCCTGCCTCAATGCGCGACAGCACTTGCACCATCCAACGCGTTCCCTCACGGCACGGCGTACATTTGCCACACGATTCATTTTGATAAAACTGCATCAAGCGACTCGCGACTTTCACCATATCGGCGGTATCATCCATGACAATGATAGAAGCTGTGCCAAGGGCAGAGCCAACGGCTGCAAGCGTTTCAAAAGTCATAGAGATATCCAGATCCCTTGCCGTGATCACGCCGCAAGAGGAACCTCCAGGATAACAAGCCTTAAACGTTCTACCAGGGAGCATCCCGCCTGCCGTGTCGATCACTTCTCGCAAAGTAATTCCTAACGGAAATTCGTAACATCCAGGATTTTTGATATGGCCGCTTAACTGAAATATCTTTGTGCCTGTATTTTTAGGGACGCCTATCCCTTGGAACCAAACAGCCCCATTACCCACGATATGGACGACATTGCAAAGGGTTTCAACGTTATTAATGATCGTAGGGCTGCCGTAAAGACCGCTTACAGCAGGAAATGGGGGCTTAAGCCTAGGCGTTGCGCGGTAGCCTTCAAGCGAATTTAAAAGGGCTGTCTCCTCACCTGCGATATAGGCGCCAGCACCTGTATGGACGATGATCTCTAAGGAATAACCCGAGCCTAAGATATTTTGTCCCAAATACCCCTTTTCTTTTGCCTCATGTACTGCTTTTGTGAGCCTTTTAATCCCATGAAAATACTCTCCACGGCAATAGATAAAGGCAAGATTTGATTGAATGGCGTATGCAGAAAGGATCATCCCTTCAATCAATTGGTGGGGATCTTTTTCAATTAGCAACCTATCTTTAAATGTCCCAGGCTCGCTTTCATCGCAGTTGCAGACTAAATATTTTGGCTCTAACGTGTCTTGTGGAATAAAACTCCATTTCATCCCTGTGACAAAGCCAGCGCCACCTCGCCCTCGAAGCCCTGATTCTTTTACCATATCGACAATTTCTTTCGGTTTTATGGTGGAAATAGCCCTTTGAAGGACTTTGTAGCCCCCATTTGCCTCGTAGTTTGCGATCTTGTATTGATCTTTTGCATCGATATGTGCAAGTAACAAGCGCTTCTCACCCATCGCTACTCTCCCTTACACATACTGGACACGCATGACCATTGCCTTTAAGCGCATCCTCTAAAATGCGGTCCACATCCTCTTCTTTAATGCAGCCGACAACTAAGTCATCGATAATGGCAACAGGTGCTAAATCGCAAGCGCCAAGGCACTCTGAGGGGATGATGGTAAATTGCCCATCTTTGCTCATCTCATGCGGGGCCACATTTAACTTCTCACACATCTTCGCAATCACTCCATCAGCTCCCCTTAACATGCAAGAGACGTTTTTACAGACGTGAATAAGATGCTTTCCAACAGGTTCTTCGTGTAGCATGTCATAAAAAGTGACGATGGAATAGACTTCATTAGGTAAAATATCAAAAAGTGCTGCCACTTCCTCTTGAACGATCTTTGGCAAATATCCCACATCACTTTGCGCAAGGTGCAGAGCAGGAATAAGCGCAGACCTTTTATTCGGATACTTCTTTTGCAGCTCTACAATTAACTGTTTTGTCTCTTCTTTAAGTATCACCGATCCACATCTCCTAAAATAGGGTCCACACTTGCAATCCCCACAACGACATCTGCAATATGGTGCCCGGGCAATACTTTTTTAAGTACCTGAACATGTGGAAATGAGGGAGAGCGAACGCGAAGCCTATAGGGTTTATTGCTCCCATCGCTTACAAGGTACATCCCAAGTTCCCCTCTTGCCGACTCCACACATCCATATATTTCTCCGGTAGGAGGATGAAAACCTTCGCTCACCAGTTTAAATTGGTGAATCACTGCTTCCATACTGCGCGCAAGTTCGCTTCTTGGGGGAAGAGCCACTTTGCGATTATCGGTAAGTACCGGTCCAGGAGTTAAAGCGGCAATCACCTGCTCGATGATCGATGAGCTCTCTATGATCTCTTGCATCCGAATTTTATAGCGGGCGTATGAATCTGCCTCTTTATAGGTCGGCACGTCGAATTTATAATTCTCATACCCAAGGTAAGGGTAGACTTTTCTAATATCGTAGGGAACGCCTGCCGCACGAATGACAGGCCCTGTGCACATGTATTGCTTACACGTTTTTTCATCGATTACGGCAATCCCTTGCAGTCTTTCACACCAGGTGTAGTTATCTGTAAGGAGATGATCGAGGTCTTTCCAAAGGGAGGGTAGCTTCTTAATAAAACTCTTAGCCCCTTCAATAAAGCCCTCGTTTAAATCTCTGGCAAGGCCGCCAATGCGCCAAACGGACGGGAACATGCGCGCTCCAGACATTGCCTCAAAGAGGTCTAAGATGTGCTCTCTTTCTGTCAAACAATACATATAGATAGAGGACATATTGAGCTCTAAAGCACTAGTCCCAAGCCAAAGCAGATGGCTCCCTATTCTTGCCAGTTCCAGTAAAATGATGCGAATCATCTGCGCTCTTTTTGGAACTTCGATATTCATCATTTTTTCCACAATGCCTGCAAAGGCCTGCTCTTCAGAAGGCCCTGACAAATAATCGAGACGATCGACTAAGGTAAACACTTGGGTGTAGGTGCGCGATTCACACTCTTTTTCAACGCCCGTGTGTAAATAGCCGATGACAGGCTCTACCGCTAGTACAACTTCTCCATTTAAACGAAGGCGTAATCTAAGCACACCGTGCGTTGAGGGATGCTGAGGGCCAAGGTTTAGCTCCATGACCTCATCTTCAACCTCTAAACTTTTAAGATCAGTGACAATTTTTGGCATGGCAACTTTTAAAATGGGGGATGATTTGTGAAGGAGGTTTAGGTGAGACGCCATGCTTAAATTGCACGGACTCTTCTGTTAGAGAGTAATCTTTTCGCATGGGATGGCCCACCCAACTATCTGGCATCAAGATGCGCGGTAATGGAGGCCCCTCAAAGGTGATACCGAACATATCAAAAAGTTCTCTCTCATACCAATTAGCCCCTTCAAATAAATCGGAAATAGAAGGGATAGCTTCTCCTCTTTCTGCATAGAGCGCAATTTGTAATCGGGAATGATTTTTTGAATTGTGTAAAAGATAGATGAGCTTGGATTGCACCTTTGGCGTTAAGTAATCAATGGCCGTTAAATCCATGAGCACATCAAACCCAAATTGGGTTGAATTCATTAAAATCGAAAGTACTTTTTTTAAGTTTTCCTTGTTAACCTCAAGCGATAATAACCCAAAGTGATTTTCTGTCTTCACTGTGAAAGCAGTTACATGCTGCATGATGAGATCTTCTTCAAGCGTCTTCATTTTTCACCTAAAAGGCGTTGATTTTGGATCTTTTCTTGCAGCATGATAAGTCCATGCAAAAGCGCTTCAGGTCTTGGAGGACATCCTGCCACGTAGACATCAACTGGCACAATCTTATCAACGCCTTGAATGATCGCATAGTTATTATAGATCCCCCCACAAGAGGCGCAATCGCCCATCGCGATGACCCATTTTGGCTCAAGCATCTGATCGTATATCTCCTTAAGGACCGGCGCCATCTTTTGACTGACTCTACCAGCAACGATCATCACATCGCTTTGTCTAGGAGAGGCTCTAAACACCTCAGCGCCAAACCGCGCCATGTCGTAGCGACTTGCAGCTGTTGACATCATCTCGATGGCGCAGCAGGCAAGGCCAAATTGCGCAGGCCAAAGAGAGTTGCTCCTTGCCCATTGCACAAGGGACTCTAAGGGCCCAATCATAAAGGGTAGTTTATCTTTAGAATCTCTTAATCCCATTCAAGTCCCCTTTTTTTCCACGCATAGGCAAAACCGACAAAAAGCGCTGCAACAAAAAAACCCATCTCATAAAAGGCAAATGCGCCGATTTCCTTGGCCACCACTGCCCATGGATACATGAAGATCACTTCAATATCGAAGACAAGAAACAAAAGCGCCACAAGATAGTGCCTCATGGGAAAGCGCTTATGCATCAAATCTGTTTTAGAACTGATACCGGATTCATAAGGCAAAAACTTTGCAGGAGAGTCTTTAATAGAGGGCATAAGAGCTGAGACGAGAGTAATTAGCAACGTCAAAGCCGCCACGAGGGCAAAATACAGATAAATTGAAAAATACTGCTCCAAAGTGGGACACTCTCTTGTCAAATTCTAAAATCTACTTTGCAAAATTTCGCAGTTCATTTCAATAGATTTTTTGCAAAGCGCTTTTTCAAGGATTTGAGCTCCCCCGCCAAAGTAGGTAAGCCCAAAGTCTATGAAGAATAGTTTTAGTCACTGCCGTGACCAGCGGCGGCAGCCGCTTTCAGTGCAGCAGCCCCGCATGAAACGGAGCGAAGCGACGTGGAATGTGGGGTAGAAGCGAAATAAAATTAGAGCTGCGGCAGCAGCGATAGAAAAGATATGGGTAATAGGATGCCTAGCCCTGCCCGAGTTTACGAGTTATTTTCATCGCCTGATGCAAGATTTTGGATAAAACGCTTTATGGCTGGTCGTATAAACAGTTAAAAAACTCTCTTTCACTTTCTCTTGCGTATCTCTCGCCCACTTGTCCTCCAATCCCGCCTCTTCTTGGTGATACATTACCCATTAGATCTTGCGAAGCTTTAGATGAGGCAGCTTTTTTTCCTGCTGCTGCCCTTGACAATGGGGGAGATTGTCGATTTTGAGGAACACTATCGCGCTCCCTCATTTGGCTATGATGAGAAGCCTCTTTGCAAAAAGCTAACGGAGGACTTATGGAATGGGCCAATTTGGCACAAACTGCTGGAGAAAGTTGATGTGACCAAGATCCAGATGCTTGAGTAGATGCTTGTCTAGAATCGGATGGGGCCTCCCCTAAATCTAAGTCGAATAAGAGGTTTTCCAATCTATCACCTGAATCTCCCACATCTCTTTGAGAAACGGGACTATTTAAGTTTTGATCACCTTGAATGTCACTGCCTTGATACTCATCATCTAAATCCGCAAACGATGGAGATCTATTTTGTCCACTTCGCCCTTTACCTGCACCTTGTAATTGCACCTGACCAATCGCATTGATACCCTCAGTTCTACCTTCTAAAAATGACCTTCCCTTTTCTTCTGATGCTAGCGAAATAGAGCCGCCTGTTATGCGCCTCCAGTTTCTACCCATGCAGGGTAAAGAAGTAAAAGAAGCGGCCACATATTGTTCTCCAGATAATGGTCGATTTCCCATTGTGATCGGTGCAGAAGCCTGAGAACCTACTGAATCTCTTCGATCAAAACTCATATCAAAATCCTTAAATGAATTATCCTAGAAACGGCAGTTCGAGATGCTAAATTGGCGCAAGATCTTGAATTAGAATCACTTTGCAGTGGGGCGGGACATTCCCAAAGGGTGTTGGACCGCCCCACTGCAAATGATTCTGGTTCAAGAGATTCATGTCAAGTTAGCGTCTCCAACTGCCGTTTCTAGGATTATGTTTACAACATCGCATTTATTCAAATGCAAAAGCATTTTAAAGGTTTTGAAGCTATAAGACAAGTATTTTTAGCCCAAAAAATTCCTTGACTATTTCTAACCTTTGCCCCATTTTAGAAAAAAACAACTATGAGGATTTTAAAAATTATGAAAAAATCAATTTATACTTTAGTGGCTGTTGCCAGTTTGCTTTTAACTCCCACCGCTATCTTTGCCTCTAACGCTGATAGCAGCGCAAATCTTCAAAAAAATGACGCCTCCTCTTATAAATCAATCGATGCTAAAACGCTTAAGAGTTGGATTGATTCGGGTAAAGAGGTCCAAATTATCGACGCAAGACCTAAAAAATACGATAAAGGCGATGTGATTATCGGCGCTAAATTTCTCCCCTTTGATTCAGATGAGAAGACCATAGAAAAATCGCTTCCCTCAAAAGACGCTACAATCGTTGTCTACTGCGCAAGTGAAAAGTGCCCAGCCAGCCGCTTCTTAAGCGATCAACTCGTTCGCCTCGG
>Ga0206944_1084_pt1 | contig 17860 bp, 12 predicted proteins | sample Alteio_BWOrgHeat_4_FD_152978 | JGI IMG/M metagenome (GOLD analysis project Ga0206944, IMG submission 152978) | Enriched cells from forest soil in Barre Woods Harvard Forest LTER site, Petersham, Massachusetts, United States -... | ecosystem: Environmental > Terrestrial > Soil > Temperate forest > O... | reverse complement strand
GCAAATGATTCTGGTTCAAGAGATTGCGTTAAGTTGCCGTCTCTAACTGCCGTTTCTAGGATAATGATTAGGCTAGATTTTCATCCTAAAAATCAAATTTCTTGATTTTGTGAGAGAATTTAAGTACCTTCACAAATGTATATTGTTAGGATAAAATGAGAGTTGGATTTTTAGGTGCGGGGACGTGGGGATTTTGCCTTTCACTCCTCCTAGTAAGTAATGGACATGAGGTGATCTGTTGGACGAGAAATAGCGAGCTTAAAAATTTGCTCTCTCAAGGAAAAGAGCACCCGCATCTTCCGGGCTTTTCGGCAAAGGAGGGAATGCAATTTACAACAGATCTCTTTAAGGCAATTAATGGGGTCGATTTTGTAGCAGAGGCAGTGACAGCTGCAGGAATTAGGCCGTTATTTGAAATGATGCGATCATCCTACGTGCCAGGCGTGCCCATTGTAATGACTTCTAAAGGGATTGAACAAGATACAGGATTAATCCTTCCTGAAATTGCATGTCAAGTGCTGGGGACAAGCGTAAAACCCTTCGTTGGTCTTTTAAGCGGTCCTGGATATGCCAAAGAGGTGATCGCAAACCTCCCAACATCAGTTGTCGCGTCCGCATACAATCCATCTGTCATGGCACAAATTTGCACAGCTTTTACTACTCCTACATTTCGCGTCTATCCCAATGCCGATATTGTGGGCATTGCCTATGGAGGGGCACTAAAAAATATCATCGCCATCGCATGTGGTATTTCCGAGGGTCTTCGCCTTGGAAGTAGCGCAAAAGCTGCCTTAATGACCAGGGGGCTGCATGAGATTAGAAAACTTGCCCTTGCATGCGGCGCAAAACAAGAGACTCTTTACGGTCTCTCCGGGATGGGAGACCTCTCCCTTACTTGTTGTTCGATGACGAGTCGAAATACACAATTTGGGTTTTTGCTTGCGAGTGGAATGACGCCAAAACAGGCGACTGTTAAGATCGATATGGTTGTAGAGGGGGCCTATACGTGTATTTCAGCCATGCAACTTAGTCGAAAGCACAATATCAGCATGCCCATTACAGAAAGCATCTACAAGATACTCTACGAAAACATGTTGCCAAGGGATGCTGTATTCTCCTTGATGCAGCGCGTCATTAAAGAAGAACATTTATAAATCTGAAAAAGGAAAGCTAAAATGAAAATTGTATCACCGCATCAAATGTCTGACATTGAATCTTTAGCCTATCGAGATGGCTCTTCAGAGTCTGATTTTATGGAAGAGGCCGGAAGTGGGGTTGCCCTTGTTGTGCATGATTTTGTCGAAAACAATGATTTAGAAAGAAACATTATCCTTCTTTGCGGGAAAGGGAATAATGGAGGTGATGCGTATGTGGCCGGAGTGCATCTTTTACATCTTGAGTATGAAGTGATGGCCATACAGGCGCATCCAATAGAGGAGTGCAGCTCCCTTTGTAAGATTAATTACGAGCGATTTGTTCATGAAGGGGGGCGTCTTGCCGATGATGATTTTTCTGCCTTTCAAAAAAGCTGTGTCATCATCGATGGACTATTTGGAACTGGATTTCGAGGGGGAGTTCAAGAGCCTTTTTTATCTTTAATACGCATGGCTAATGCGTCTAAATTGCCGATTATTGCCGTGGATATCCCTTCGGGATTGAATGGAGATACAGGACAATCGGAGACAGATTCAGAGTCAGTCATTATTGCTGCAGAGACAGCATTTTTAGGGTTGCCAAAGAGGGGATTTTTTTTAAATGGGGGCTGGGATCATGTGGGAAAATTGCGCTATGTCGACTTTGGGCTCCCTAAACGCTATATCGAAGAAAGTAAAACAGATTTAGTGATGTTGTCAGATGACATTGTAAAACCTTTACTTCCCGTAATAAAGCGCAGCCGACATAAATACCAAGCTGGTTATGTCGTGGGCCTTGCCGGATCTCCCGGCATGCCAGGCGCTGCCATTTTATCTTCAACAGCTGCATATCGTGGAGGAGCCGGTATTGTGAAACTCCTTCATAGAGAAGGGATGCAAGATGAGCTTGCATCAAGTCCTCCTGAGTTGATCAAAATACCTTTTAGACCCAATGATAGCGAGCGCGTTGTTGGATATCTCAACGACGCGAATGCATGCTTCATAGGTCCTGGTATTGGAATGACAAGGGAGATAAGAGATCTTCTAAAGATTGTCTTACCAAAGATATCTAAGCCGTGTGTGATCGATGCGGAAGGCTTGTCCATCATTGCAGAAGAGGCAATTGCGCTTCCAAAGGGAGCGATCATCACTCCTCATACTGGGGAGATGGCAAGGCTTCTTAAAATGAACTCACACCCAATTATTGACGAAGAATATTTAATGACATGTCGCAAGTTTGCCGAAAGCAATGCAGTCACATTGGTATTAAAGGGCGGGCCGACTTACATCTTTCATCCGGGGTGTCAAATCTTTGTCAATCCAACAGGAGACCCCGGGATGGCAACAGCTGGTAGTGGAGATGTTCTGACAGGGCTTATTGCTGCTTTACTTGCACAAGGTTTAAGCCCTCTTGATGCGGCAATTGTCGGCGTATACGTGCATGGGCTAGCAGGGGAACATGCAGCAGCTGAACTTACCTCTTACGGAATGATGGCATCAGATATTTATTTCCATTTTCCAGAAGCTTTTAAGTTTTATCACTTGTAGGGATTGACATTGTCTAAACTTCTTTTATTGCATTCTGCCACCCCTCAGCAAATTGCAGGTCACATCTTAGATCAACCTAAAGGGTTGCAACTCTCCTCTTTCAATGCGCTTCCCTTTGATAAGGCAATTGATGCGTTTCAATATTTGGGAATTAGAACACAAAAGGCGATTTTAAGCGCTCTTCCACCAGAATCTGTGGCAAGAATTTTGCACATGATGGCGCCAGATGATAGAACATCTCTTTTGCAAGAGCTACCAGAAGATATTTGTCTGCAGCTGCTCAAATACTTATCGCCCCCGGAGCGCGCTCTTTCCATTAAATTGCTAGGGTATTCTGAAGGAAGCGTTGGACGCCTGATGACGCCAGATTATATTGCCATTCGTTTAGATTGGACAGTAAAAGATGTGCTAGATTACATCAGGGTGAAGGGGAAAGATAAAGAGACGATCAACGTCGTTTATGCAGTCGATCAAGAAGGGGTTTTAGTCGATGATTTTCGCATTCGGCAGTTTTTACTTCACCCTTTAGATTGCCAAGTGAAAACATTTGCCGATCACCATTTTATAGCGCTTCACGTCGATGATGATGAATCAGATGCCATCAACACCTTTCGCAAGTATGAAAGGGTGGCATTGCCTGTTGTCGATAGTAAAAATGTACTGCTTGGCATTGTGACGTTTGATGACATACTGCATGTGTCAACGGAAAATGCGACAGAGGACTTTCAAATGCTCGGCGGTGTAGAATCATTTAACGAACCTTATATGGAGATGCCCCTTTTGGGTCTGGTCCGCAAAAGAATAGGTTGGCTTGTGGTCCTCTTTTTTGGCGAGATGCTAACAGCTTCGGCGATGGGATATTTTCAAGATGAGATTGCCAAAGCGGTAGTACTTGCTCTTTTTCTTCCTTTAATTATTTCAAGTGGAGGTAATGCAGGCTCTCAAGCTTCCACTTTGATCATTCGGGCAATGGCCCTTGGCGAGGTGAAGCTTAAAGATGTGTGGCGCATTTTAAGGCGCGAACTACTTTCAGGTCTTTTGCTTGGAGTATCTCTTGGGGCTATCGGCTTTTTTAGAGTGACCCTTTGGAGCGCTTTTTCCCCGATGTATGGCGTACACTGGCTTTTGATTGCGCTTACCATCTTTTTATCGCTTATCGGCGTTGTGCTTTGGGGAACAGTCTCGGGGGCAATGTTGCCCCTTATCTTAAGGCGTTTAGGGTTTGACCCGGCCGCTTCATCGGCCCCATTTGTCGCAACGATTGTCGACGTGACGGGGCTGATCATCTATTTTACAGTCGCATTTGTGGTGCTAAAGGGGACGCTGCTCTAAAAAGGAGATGTCTGTCGGGACGCGGAATTTTTTGAGTAGTCTAGATAGGGTGGAGGGTTTGAGCAGCTTTTCTCCCCTTTCAATTGAGACGGCAATTGTTGGGCAGTTTGTTTTTTCAATGATTTGTTTAAAGTAAGGGGATTGGTGCAGCTTTTCAATTTCTGCGGTTAAATCATCGCTGCTGACGAAGATGCACACCGATATTCCCTTTTTTAAGGTAGAGAGAATGGCCTGTTGGCAGTCGATGTTATTATCTAAGGGTTCTATCTCGGAGATAAAGACGATACGCAAAAGTCGATAGATTTTTACCGCCCACTTGCTGGAGTGGTCTTGTTCTTGTTCAATGAAAAAGCGCATCCTACGTCTTTGCGCCCCTAAAATTAATAAAGTGTCATTCCATGCTTTATGTGTACATACATAAATGGCAGGGGTCTCTGGGATGATTTTTGATCCTTCAAGGGTTGTTTGAAATTTAAGTTTGGATAAGACCATTCCAATGAATCTTGTGAGGTAATCAAAATATTGATAGGAAATGAGCATGGTCATCATAAGAGCTAAGGATCCAACGATTGTGAATCCTTTGTCGGCATGTGCACCTAAAAATTCTGTGTTGCAATAGACAAGAAAAGAGGCGAGTAAAACGCCAAAGAAACTTAAAAAATTTGTGGCAGCGACTATTTGGCCGCGCGTTGTGCTCGGACTTGAAATTTGCACATATGAATCTAAAGGGATTTGATAGATACCGCCAAAAAGACCAAGAATTGCAATGGTAGGAAGAATTGCTTGGATGGAGTCGGATAGGAAATCCATCATGAAACAAGAAGTCGCAATCCCAAAGCATGCGATTGGAACAAGTCCTAGTTCCGCCGTTTTTCCGGAAATTTTGCCAGAGAGGATCGACCCCGTTGCAATGCCGATCGCCGCTAAAAGAAATAGGTAGCCCCCTTGGGTATCGGAAAGATGCAGCGCTTCGACTGCAAATGGAATCATGTTAAGTTGAGTGAAGGCGCCAAGGAACATGAAAAAAGCAGAGCCAAAGACGGCCATGAGAAGTGATGGGTATGTCGAGATCAATTTTAAAGTCGAGATAATCTCTTTAACAAACAAGATATTAAAGCATTTGCAAGACCCAGAGGGTGGGGTGTATTCGATGCAAAAACTTGAAACCATCGCAATGAAGGCAAGAAAAGTCGTGCAAGAAGCGGCGAAGATAAAGTTGCGATCTGAGATTTCAAGTAAAAAGGAGGCGATAAAGGTACCAAGGATAATGGCCAAAGAGGTAAAAGAGGTGAGCATTCCATTTGCTTTGCTGATTTTATCACTTGCGACAATCTCTGGTAAGATGCTGTATTTGGAAGGGGCAAAGATGGCGCTTAAGGTCGCCATGAGAAAGAGGGTGCAATAAGCGCCTACCTTACTTTCCAAGTAAAAGGCCAAAATGCCGAGGGATAAGGTGAAACATTCGGCGATTTTGGTTAAGACAATGATATTGCGCTTGCTAAACCGATCGGCCAAGATGCCCGATGAGGCTGAAAAGAGGAGAAACGGGAGGACGAAGACTGCGCCAGTGGTAGCCAAGATTTTATGGCTATTTGCAAAGCCTTCTCGTTGCATGAGGAAGTAAATGACGAGAAGTTTAAAGATATTATCGTTTAACGCAGCGAGAAATTGCGACGTGTTGAGATAGGTAAAAGAGGAAAATCGGCGTGTTTTGTCTTGTGTCATTCAGTTTGTTTTCATTTTTCTCTAAACGATACCACAAAAACTATTATATAGCACGAAGTTTCTCTTGTCTCTCTCTATTTTTTTAATATAAAAGTGTATTTGTTTATGTTTTGTAATAGCTTTTAAGATTTAAATATTGATTTATATATTAATTGTAATTTAAAATATAAGAAGTAAGGAAAAAGGAGGTTTTGGTATGAAATTCTGCGAAATCGATGTGCAAAGAGAAATGCAAATCATAAGACCTTATTTGCCAGGAAAAAATGACCAAAAAAAAGCCAAAAAAATCAAGAAGCTAACGCCTGAAGAGAGGGGTTATATCTTAGCAGTGCTTAAGGGATATCAGAACAATCAGCCCAAGGTAGCATTTACAGGTAAGGTCGAAACGGGAAAAATGTATCAATTTCTAGGAGGAACATCAAGCTTTAGATATATGAGGGCATGGCAAAGTCTTAAAAATAAAATTAAAAATATACTAAGGATCGGTGTCACAGCCAATACTGTCATTCAAGAGTGGAATCAGATCTTAAAGTATGAACAAAAGACAAAGAGCGAGCGCGTAAGAAATTATGTCGAAAGCGTCAAGAAATATCTTGATGAGAATCATTTAAAGCTTGTGATTTCCGAAGAGGATTTTAAAAAACTAAAAGAACCCTCCACGGTTGAAGAAGCAAAAAAGTGGGCGGAGAAGATCGTAGGGTTTTTACCACCTGATGCCCATGGGGCAAGTGGGAAGATTTTAGCAGGTGCCAGCTCTATGTCGACAGATGAGTCTCACGTTTAATGTATACTATTAAATAATTTATTTGTAATATTAAGTTGTGTGGTGGTGTTTTTATAAAAATGGAGGTTGTATGAAAAATTTTAGTAGATTACAAGTTTTGTTTATTTTAATCCTTTGTTTGTTAATTACACCCTATATAATTCCAGGTAATGCCTATGCTGAAGACGTTGGAGGAATTAAGATCGTTAATGTCACTAAAACAGGCGATACAAAACCAATTGGTTCAGGCCAACCAAGTGGTGTTTTAGTCCAAACGCGTACAGGTACAAATCTGAGCAGAGGCCAGCTGAAAGCCATTGGCAGCGCAACGTCACAAACTAAGGCGCCATCTAGTTCCAATTCCATTCAAGCCCAATTAGCGCATAACGCGATGTTTAAAGGCTATGACATACACGTTGATAGCCCTCATGCAGGAACAGTAGTTGTGACGGTTATCCAGAAAACGCCTGCACCAAAAAAGTGATCATAGTACCCCAAAGCAGGCAGTTGTAGAGCTGCACACAAGCTTTCGATTTTTGAATGCTCTTGTGTATAAATGGAAATGAAAATTAATAGGAGTTATTGTGAAAATGTTTTTTAAAAAAGTATCAACAAAATGAGCTGTATTTATAAAGATAAAAAAGTCATACTATTGATATAAAGCAAATCTTAACTTCTCTCGAGGATAATATGCAGGCGTCCAATTCATTATTTGGTGCATCGGGGAGTCAAGCTCAAATGCCGACTATTGATGACATGATGATAGATCCCTTTTTTGGAGACACAAGAAGTGATGGAGAAGGTTCAAGTAGTTTTGACCCTTCTGCTTATTTTCCTGACAACGACTATCAAGAACACCCTCATGAAGCTCAACATCCCTTATTACGTCGCAGCGTATCAGTGATGTTTTCAAAAGAGGGAGAGCTTGAAGTCAAGGTTCAACAAGCAGAGAGTTTCTACAGTACCAATGAGGATCCTCAGCCATTTCAAGAAGAAGAGAGTCCTAAATCTTCCGAAACTGAAATAAGAGGCAAAAAACGCAAAAGAGAAACGAAGCCAAAAAATGGCAAGGAAACTCAGGACACTCCTAACTTAAGAAGTAGCCTAAGCAAACTGGAGGCAGCAAAAGTATACCGCTCCAAAAAAAGAATAAGGCTTGATCAGTTAAAGGCTCATGAAAAAGGGTTTGTGGACATGTGCGATAAGGTGCAAGAGATTGTCGGCCCATTTGGAACATTTAATTCCAGCGATCATATTTCAACTGACCAAATTCCTGAATATCAAAGAGACATTGTAAAATTGATTAAAGATCTTACGGAAGAAAATGCTGCTTTAAAAAGCGACTCACAAAAATTAACAATTTATCCACATCTTTTGAAATGCTAAAGGAATACTTTCGGTATAAAGGGCCGAAATATGATAGCCTACGTTGTGTTAGCCTGTCGCAACCAATAAAACCAAAGGAGTACATATGATTATATCTAATTCAGATCATGAGCCATTGAAGGAATATCCATGTAAGGTATCTCTTCAAGAATTGACGGGCTTTCCGCGCTATAAAGAAGAGTTGATCAATCACTTCCTCTTCTCTAGAAAATCGGCAGGCCCAAGTCGGGAGTTTGCAGATATTATTGAGCGAGGGAAATTGGATATGAGGCTCACAATGTTATACACCTATAACCAACAGTTAGGCCAGCGAGGCCAATCAAGCAAAGCCTACAATGCAGCCATCGAGCAGATTGGCATGCAACATCTCTTAAGTGATCCTCAAAACATCTTAAGTCAAATAAAATTAGAAAAGTTATCTTTTGAACCTTTTATAAAGAGACTAGAAAAAGACGCTGCTGCAAAAAAAGCTGAAGAAGACTCAACAGCTGAAAATGGCGGCATCTCTTCTGAAAAGGTGTCAAATGAACGAACCTTAACAACATCTCTTGAACAAGAAAACAACCAATTAAAACAGCAACTTTTAGAACTTGGGCAAGAAAATGCCGAGCAAAAAAAGAAGATTGCACAATTAGAAGAATATGTAGAGGCAATTAAAGAGCATAACAAGCATCTGATCGCGTTGCAAGGCAACTAAATTACACCTGTTTTCAGTAAAATGAAAATTTTCAAGGTCTTGCTAGACGCAGCGATTCCCGCTAATTTTATTGCAGTCTGAAGGACTGCAATTTTTAGCGGGAATTGCTGTGCTAGACGCTGTTGCCTGTTACAAAATCACTTAAGTTGATATAATCCTAGAAACGGCAGTTCGAGATGCTAAATTGGCGCAAGATCTTGAATTAGAATCACTTTGCAGTGGGGCGGGACATTCCCAAAGGGTGTTGGACCGCCCCACTGCAAATGATTCTGGTTCAAGAGATTCATGTCAAGTTAGCGTCTCCAACTGCCGTTTCTAGGATAATGGTTACACCGAAACATCTTCAAAATTCAGAAGGGGTTTCGGTAACCAATTTAGGCAATTGAAGATGAGCAAGCATTTTACAGTCCAGATGAGCAATCGCATGGAAGTGCTTCAAGAGGCATTTGCCGATAGGCTTTTTTTCTCTTCGCACCCCTTCACAAAACGAATTGTCATTGTGCCAAGTGCCGCAATGAAGTCATATCTTACATTGCAGGCTGCCTCGCACCCTATTTTAGGAATTGCGGCAGGAATGGAAATAGGATATGTCGAACCAAGCCTTAAATCCCTATACGCACTTGTTGCCAACGAAGAGGGGCAAAAGCAATGCGCGCCATCAGAGCTTGAGCTTTGCTTTGCCCTGCAAAGTGAGATGATAAAAGCGCTATGTCGCGTGTCACAAGATGTCAAAATATGGGAGGAGCTTTCGGCTCTTTTTGGCATTGACACCCCATTTGCGGACCAAGAGGCAATCTCTTTGAAAGTAGAGAAACGATCGATTGCGCTTTCTCACTCTTTTGCCAAGATTTTTTTAGATTACGGAATTTTTGGAAAAGCCATTCTTAATGAGCTTTCAAGCCCATTGCAAGAATTTCTTTGGCATAGAATGGAGGTGATTTTTTCTCCTTGGCACTACCCTTCTCGCAAATATGAAGAGTGTTCACTCAGCAATCGATTTTCTGAGCAAGATTTGCAGGTGCATATATTTGGCTTAAGTTATATCGCCCCTCTTTATCATCGGTTTTTGTTAAAAGTAGCAGATTTTATTCCCGTCTCTTACTACCTTATTTCCCCTTGTCAAAAGTTTTGGAGCGATCAGCTCAGTGGTAAAGAAAGATCGCAAATGGCTAAGACTTTAAAAAAGCGTAAAGTGTCAGAAGAAAAACGGCAGGCAATGGATGCCTTTATTGCAGACACGAATCCATTGCTTGTCAACTTTGGGCGTCTTGGCAAAGAGATGGCAAGGCAAATTGAAGACGCTGACCCAACCATTTACGAGCGCTATATCATTTCAGAAAATATTGTAGAGCACCCTGCCTATCAAGAGTTAATCGATCTCGATGTGGTAAAGGCAAAAGCCAATCACCCATTGAAACTTCTAGAGGCAATTCAAGCTGATATTACTTTATTGAGAAATCCAGAAATTGGTGAAAAAATCGCAATTCTTCCTGATGATCGCTCTATCCAAATTCACGTGGCGCCAAAGCCAATCCGAGAAGTAGAGGCGATCTACAACGCGATTCTTTCGATTTTAGATGATGAAGGGGAAAATGGAAAGATTCAGCCCTCAGATATTGTTGTGATGGTGTCAAATTTTTCTTTTTACGAGCCCTACATTCGCCAAGTCTTTGAGTCGAAAGAGAGCCTATTGCCTATTCAACTGATGGATGTGAAAAGTCATTCTGAAAATATTTTCATCCAAGCATTTTTGCAACTCATCAATTTGCCTTTTGGCCGTTGGGAGAGTGGGTCGCTTTTATCCCTTTTTTCTTTGAGGCCATTTCAAAATAGGCATGGCTTACGTGAGGAAGAGTTAAAGTTAATTATGGAGTGGATCCAAGAAACCGGCATCGTATGGGGTCTTAACGTCCAACATCGCAATGAGGCGTTTAAGCGCTGCCACTGTAACAAAAATGGAATCGATGACAGCGGAAGCGGAACTTGGGAAAATGGAATTGGCAGCCTTTTAGATGAGCTCATTTGTGGTCCCTCTGAAACCGATGAGAAAAAAAGCAAAATCGGCATTATGCATGCAGAACTTCTTGGCCGCTTGTTGCATCTTATTCGATCGCTTCAAGCGGATTTAAAGCCGTTATCAGATGGCACTAAGATGACACTTTGTGAATGGAGCGCCTATTTAGTCTCGTTTTGTGATCTTCATCTTTCTTGCAGCTTTAATGAGGATGACGCAGCTGGAAAAAGTATCTTGCTTTTGCATCTGCAAAAGCTTTCTTCTGCAAGTGAATTGTTAAACACTGAAAGTTATGGTTTTTTAAGTATCAAATACCATTTAGAGCAGCTTTTAAATGCTGAAGAGACATCCTACAAAGAGTCAAATCTTGCTGCCATTCGCTTTTCTTCCCTTCTTCCAATGCGCGCGCTTCCTGCCAAGGTTGTCGTTTTGATGGGGATGGATGATGTGGCATTTGCACAAAAAGAATCCTGCGTTTTGATGAATCAGTTATTGCAAAATCCAAAAGTCGATTATTGTCCAACGAAAATAGAGTTAAATCGCTATCTTTTTTTAGAAGCGCTTCTTTCTGCAAGGCGCTATTTCCTCTTAAGCTACACCTCGTTTAAACCGGGAGAGACGGCAAAAAGCCTGCCTTCTCTTTTAATCTCAGAATTTCTCTCTTACCTTGAGCTTGGCTTTTGTAGTCATGATATTGTTTACAATCACCCATTTAAAAGTTTTCACTATTCATATTTTTCAAAAGAGGCAAGGTGTAAAAGTTATTTGAAATCTCAGTATGGTCTTGCCTCTCTTTACTACAATAAGGAGAAAAAAGCGCCTTATCAGTTTCTTCCTCCCTTTCTTTCGCCTGTGAAGGTGGCAGTTGTGGGTGAAACCAAACAGGTCAGTCTTTCTTCCCTTGAGTTTTTTGCAAAAAACCCTTTAAGAGCCTATTTTAATCAACACCTTCAGATCTACATTAAAAATGATGACGAGATTCTTTCCAATGAAGAGGAAGCGCTTTTAATGCGCCAATTTGACTTTGTCAAATGGGCAAGAGAGGGGATCTATCTACCAGAAGAACAAGTACTGCAAAAAGCGATTCTTTCCCCATTTTTTCCAAAGGGTCCGTTTTCAAATGTGGAAAAAGGGAGATTAAGTAGGCAGATCGACACATTAAAAGGGGCGCTAGAAGCTGCTTTGATTAAGCCAACATCCCCTATTGCAATCGAGTTTAATGAGAGGCATACAGCGGTCAAACAAACCTCCTTTGGCTGGCAGGTGCCCCCATTGAAGATAGAACTTAAAGGAGGAAAAAGCATTGTTTTGGTTGGCCGCATTGAAAATCTAATAGAAAGCGGTTGCCTATTTTTTGATCGATATGGAGTTGCAGGGGCTGCCAAAATATGGCCCATATGGCTTGTTTATTGCAGTCTTTTGCAGCGCGATAATTTACCGCTATCCACTGAAGCGATTTTTTTAAAAAACGATAAAGCCACAATTCAAGAGCCCCCTTTTACAAATCCTTCTCTTTTACTTTCGCGCTATTTGGAGTACTATTTTCAATCAATAGCCCTCCCCTCACCTCTGATGCCGGACTGTATAGATCCCCTTTTAAAGGGAGATAGGATAAAAGCTTCTGCTATCTTTTTAAAAAGCGATGAGTTTCAGTTTAACGAGACCTTTGATCCTTACTTGAAGTGGATTAAAAGACATTTTACAAGCGTTTTTTTAGATTCAGAATTTGCCAAGTGGCAGCAAATCGCACATGAGCTATATGGAGATTTAAAAAGATGACGCAAGAGTTGATCTCCCTTTTAAGTCCCCCGTTGCCAAGATTTAATGTCTTAGATCGACATGAGCGCTTAGATCGCCATATCCTCTTGGAAGCATCAGCTGGTACAGGGAAGACGTTTGCGATTGAAAATATTGTGCTGCGGCTACTGATTGAAAGTAAAGGGGATGAGTTGCTCTTTATTGAGCAAATCTTAGTTGTGACTTTTACAAGGTCAGCCGCACGCGATTTAAATGTGCGCATACGGAATGCTCTAGAGATGGCATTAAAGCATATCAAAGCTTTTTTAAATGATGGCGATGTGGCAGGCAATATAGCAGATTTCCTTCTCTCATTGTTTGCTTTAGGCGCATCCGAAGTAAAAAAAGCCAAAAGGCAGATCGAAGAGGCATTATTTAAATTTGATCAGGCTTGCATTTTTACGATTCATGGTTTTTGTCATCGGATGCTCACTCGGTTTGCAACAGCATCCGATATGAGTCTGCAAGCAACAGCCGATGAAAATGCCCCTATGGCTTATGAAGCCATAAGGCGCGCTTTGCTCGATTTTTTTGAGACGGAACTTAATGCGGGGATGTTTAGTCAAGCGCAACTTAGCATTGTGCTTGGAAGCTGTAGTCATGACATTGCAATGCTATGCGATCACCTCATGCAGGTTATTTTGCGAGGTGTTGACATTCACCCGCCAAGGACGCTGCAAGAGCAGATGCAAAGTGTGAAAAGCGCAATGAACTCTTTAAAAACTCTACATGGGCTTACAAAAGAAAAGGTGATGGAGGCATTTTATTCTTTAGCTCCCTATTTCAACGAGATAAGCGATAAATCAAACGAAATTCATAAAAAAAATAAAGAAGCGGCAGAAAATTTTGCCGCTTGTTTTGAATTAAGCGAAAATAGTGCCTTTGATCTATTGGTAGCAGATGGTGTGTATCTTTTGCAGGCCTTTGATGTGTCTAAACTAAAGAAAAAATTTGCTTTTAAAGCCGCTGAAATTGAAAACCACCCTCTCTTAAAAATCCTTAAAATGAAGCTTTTGCATGTTGTGGAAGAGGCAAGGAATCCATCTTCTCTTTTTGCAAGGCTTGCATCAAAAGCTCAAGAGTTTATTTTGCGTTTTCAATGCGAAGAAGAGATTTATGGCCCAAGCGATTTGCTTCATAAAATGGCAAAATCCCTTGATATGAATCAGTTCCCTCAGTGCGTACGAGGGCTTTTTAAAGCGACGATCATCGATGAATTTCAAGATACAGATCCACTGCAGTGGCAAATATTTTCATCACTCTTTCTCAATCCTTCATTTTCTTGGAATGGGTTTTTATATCTTGTCGGCGATCCTAAACAATCGATCTATGCCTTTAGAGAGGCAGATATTTATACGTATCTTTTAGCCAAGAAAAGACTTGGAGAGTCAGCTGTTGCGACATTAGATACTAATTTTAGGTCACAAGCTTCTCTTGTGGATGCCTTAAATATTTTCTTTTCTTCCCTGCATTCTTTATTTCCATTGCCAAAGGAGATGACATTTTTGCCTTTTAGACCTGTAGTAGCGGGAAGCTGTCTGCAAAAGGTTTTTAAGGATGGGCTTGCCAATATGCAGTTTTGGTTTAGCGAAAAAGATGCAGGTGAGCAAGAGACAAATCTTAAAAGTTTTGAAAAAAATCAGCTATTTCCGGCCATAGCAAAAGAGCTAAGGCGCCTTCTTAAAGAAGATGGGATAGGGCACGAAAAAGTTGCCATTTTAACTTCAGATCGCTACCAAGCGATGCGGATAAGGGATTATCTACAACCTTGCGGGATTGCTGCAAAGTTGCAAAGGATGAAATCATTAGCCAAGTCAGACGCTGTCTTTGCTTTACGTGAAGTGATTGAAGGAATATTGCATTATAAGGATAAAAGCCGTTTGAAACTAGCCCTTGGAAGCCGAATAATTGGGATTTCATCTGAAAGCATTGCATCAATCTCTATAGATAATGACCTAGTATTGCAAAAGGTGATGGTGCAATGTGAATTGCTTAAAGAGACATTGATTGAAAAGGGGTTTGGGGCATTTTATACGCAGCTGATGCAATCGAATTGGGAGCATTTTTTGGGAAATCAGTTTTTTGGGGACCAATTTAACACATCTTTACAGATCTCTTTACAAGAGAGAATGCTTTCAGAAATTGATGGCTTTTCTTTTTATAATGAGCTCAACCATGTGGCAGAGATCTTGATAGGGGAGTCTCTTTTAAGGAAAAGCGGCGTTTACGCAATCGTCGATTTCCTCCGAAACTTCGAAGATCTGGAAAATGGGGGAGATGATAGGGTAAAAGCCTATATAGATCCTGATGAAGAAGGGGTCTCAATCTTAACGATGCATGCAAGCAAGGGCCTTGAGTTTGATATCGTCTTTGCAGTCGGTTTAATGAATAGGTCAGGGAAAGGCGATGAGTTCATTTTTGTTGAAGATAGTCGGAAATCCAACACTAAGTGCTTAGCAGCAATTGTAAAAGATCATCCAAGCTATATCGCACATTGCATTGAAAGCGACGCTGAGAAAATGAGGCAGCTTTATGTGGCCATGACAAGGGCTAAGATGCGCCTATATGTCCCCGTAGCAATTCCTCCTTCTAAGGGAATGGTAGAAATGGGGAAAGCATCCCCTCTTGAACTTTTCCTTGGCAGATTGCAAGAGTTTCATTCCAAAGAATTTTATGAGCAGTTGTACAGCAGGATAGGAAACCTATCTTTTGAGCCCCTTAAACAGCTTATCGATCAAAATTCATCTCTTATGTCGTATCGGCATCTTTGTAAAGAAGAATTTTTATCTCACGATTTAACACCCTCTATCGACGAGGTTAAAAATCTCGTGCTGCCAATATCTCCAAAGATTTCAATGGCCCCAAGCTATTTGCATTCTTTTACTTCTTTACTGCATTGCGACGATTCTAAAATTACATCGGATTTGCTCGGCCTTAAATCTTTAGCGCCCCACGATTGTATGGCGGATGTAAAGAATGCACACACTTTACCGGCGGGAAAGGAAACAGGAATTTTGCTTCATTATCTCTTAGAGACGATTACATTTTCATCGGTTCTAAAAGAAACCAATTCCTCGTGCCTTATCCAAGAGGTGAAAAAGGCTTTGCTGCAACCCTCATTTTCTTTCTTACAAGGATGGGAAGAGGTCATTGCTAAGATTTTATTCCAAACGCTTAAGACACCTCTTCCGGGAACTTATCCCGCTTTTTGCTTGGCAGAGGTCAATCCAAAAAAGATCTATAGAGAATCTGAATTTACTTATGAGCAAGCTTTAAGCGATCATAAAATGAAAGGGGTGATCGATTTGACATTTGAGCATAATGGTAAATACTATTTAGTCGATTGGAAAAGCAATTGGCTTGGAAGCGGCATTAAGCACTATAACCCCTCATTTCTTGAGGCGGCGATGAAGGATAATCACTACGATTTGCAGATAAGCCTTTATAAAGAAGCTTTTAAGCGTTATTTAAATATTTTCGGCATCGAATTTAACACTCAGTTTGGAGGGTGTTACTACCTATTTTTGCGAGGGATTTCACCCACAACTGGAATATGGTCATGCCGGAGCTGACGCCTTATTATCAAACTTTCATTCTCCTTTTTACAGGATCAATTCTTGCAGGGCTCCTTGGGTCTTTATCCGGGCTTGGCGGCGGACTGATTATCACCCCCTTTCTCGTCTACCTTTTACATGTCGACATGCCTTTGGTAAGGGGTTTAAGTCTTATTGCTGTGATTGCAACATCGACTAGCGCTTCATCGGTTTATGTGAAAGAAGGGCATACGGATATTAAAGCTGCCATTCTGCTTGAAACTGCCACAACGCTTGGGGCTGTTGTGGGGGCTGTTATTGGCGTTTATTTGTTTGGGTCTTTTTTGTCTTTAGCCTTTGCTCTTGTTTTGCTATACACAGCGATATCCTCTTACTTTGCAAACGGCGCCACTTCTAACGAAGTCATCTCCTCAGGATATGTCTTAAAGAGAATTCCATTAGGCTACTTTGTCATGTTTATATCCGGGGTCTTATCTGGGATTTTAGGGATTGGATCGGGGGCTTTAAAGGTGATCGCCCTTGATAAAATCATGGGTTTTCCATTTAAGGTGTCGACATCCACAAGTAATTTGATGATCGGAGTGACCGCTGCAGCAGGTGCTGGCGTTTACTTTCGAAAAGGGTATATCGATGTGCCCCTTGCCCTTCCAATCTTTTTTGGCGTTGTTTTAGGCGCGTTTTTTGGGGCTAAGCTATTGCCAAAGACGCATGTGAAGGCTGTAAGAAATATTTTTAATGGGCTTATCATCTTGATTGCAATCCAAATGATTTACAAGGTTTTTGCTTAAGAATTTATGGAACTGATTTTAAGTTATATTTTACGTCTTGGACTTTTTATGGCGCTAATTATTTCCTTTGTGGGAGGATATCTTTTTCTGATTGAAGGGACAGGGGTGATGCTCGTTCAGCTTGGCATTTTTATTCTGATCGCAACACCCATCATGGGAGTCTTTACATGTTTTGTCATGTTCCTATGGAAAAAAGACTTTATTTACGCTTTGCTTTCGGCGTTTATATTGGCGACTCTTTTTTATAGTTGGACTGGTTCGTAATTCAAGATCTTGCATTAATTTGCCATCTCGAACTGCCGTTTCTAGGTTGAATGAAATAAAGAAATCCTTCTGAAAAACAACTAGAGGCTGGATGAAATGGAAGCAAGACGCATCTATGAGATTCCGTTGCCTTGACTGGTTTTCATATTGCTCATACTTTCTTGATAAATCCGAGTGAGGGCAGATATTTTGATATAATCGTAACCTCCTTCGTCATCTGTGGGTAATGCCTCTACTTCAGTAAGATCTTTTTTCTTTCCGGATTGATCTATCAAATAACCCTCTCCAGTTTGGAGCGTCTTTAGCAAGATAGCTTGCATGCTGCCAGTGGGTTTAACTTCCATCAACTTTTTGGAAGGAAAATAAGATCTTGCAAAAATACCGCTAAATCCATGCAATAACATAGATAAGCCTGCATACTTTTCTTCAAAGACCCAATATGGATTTCTTGAAATACCTCTATTATGGAAGCTATCTTCTTTCGAAAAATCGGATCCCATTGTGATAAGAATATCGCCGAAAGCTTTAATAAAATTGTTGATATTCAGCTTTGTTAAAGCCTTCGCTGCTTCGATAATGGAAAAATTCCGATTCCTTGTGATATAAACGATGTATTGTACCTTCTCAGGATCAAAAAAAGTGCTCATGAAGTACACATTACAAGTAAGTGCAATATGATTGGCTATCTCACGACCCCTTTTGTTCTTCAGTATTGTCGCCTTTTCCATGAATTCAGTATACTCCTTTTCAGTGAAACCAGTACCCTCCTTCATTTCATCATAGTTAGGTTGGTCAGGTGTTCCTGCCCAAAAAACTAAAGTACTCATCACTCCTCTCGAGCGATTATTGGCAATAGAAT
>Ga0206944_1083_pt1 | contig 17921 bp, 14 predicted proteins | sample Alteio_BWOrgHeat_4_FD_152978 | JGI IMG/M metagenome (GOLD analysis project Ga0206944, IMG submission 152978) | Enriched cells from forest soil in Barre Woods Harvard Forest LTER site, Petersham, Massachusetts, United States -... | ecosystem: Environmental > Terrestrial > Soil > Temperate forest > O... | reverse complement strand
GGGATAATTGCTTCATAAATAAGGATATTGGTACTATCCCAACTGATGTTGGCAGTAATACCAGAATTGTTTCGCAATGAGGTAAAACCACCAATAGGAGGAATGAAACCGGTAAGTTCCATTTCTTTCAACTGGCCGAGGAATTTTTTCTTTTGCTGATCGGGATCCGATTTGCTACCCGATTTCCGATAGGAATTCCTGCTATTGTTTTCCGGACTATCTTCCCTGTTTACCACAGGAAACAACAGCCCCGTTTTGTTTTTGTTTTTTCCACTACTGTCAATCCAAACTTGTATACCGGCACGTATTATTTTAGTTTGGGTTTCTTCTTCCGTGGCCCTCATGCATAGGTATAAATTATCGAGGTCATTGGAAACGGTGTATTGCAATTTGCTTTTGCTGTCATAGTAGTTAAGGGGAATACTCCATTCGGAAGGTATTCCATCCGCAACCACTTTCTTGCTTTGCCATAAACTGTCGTAAAGGGGAATGGAGCAGGAGGATAAGATGCAAATTGTAAATCCGGCAATAAGTCCTTTTGTATTCATAAAATTAAATCCAGCTGGTTAAATGAAATAAAAAATTGGTAAATCCCACCACATTAATTAATCCAATTAATATGATTAACCAAATATAGATAACCACCAGCACTTCAAGAACTTTTTCTTTATTGTATTTTTTAATAACCATAATTCTGCATAATAAAAACAGGCTTTTCCGGCAGACCAAAGTACCATGTACGAATACGAAATTGTACAAACGGCAAGGATCAAAAAAATGAAATAGACTGGATTAGGGGATGATGCGACAAGATGAGAAAATATATAGATAACAAAGGAAGGGGAATTATGAAGCCTTTATTGGATGTTTTTGGTATCTATTATTTTGAACAAATTATTCCTGAAGAATTCGCTGATTGGAACTTCCGTTTCACCTATACGCACCCTGTTTTTTCGAATGGAAGTGATTTTATCAACGGATATAATAAATGATTTATGTATTCGGATGTATTTTCCTTGCGGAAGTTTTTCTTCAATGATTTTTAAACTTAGCCGCGTAATAATTGGTTTGGAGCTGCTTGCCAAATGAATCTTTATATAATCCTTCAGCCCTTCTACATAAGTAATGTCGTCGAGAATAATTTTAACCAGGTTGTATTCGGAATTAACGAAAATGTAATCCATTTCATTCCCCTGATTGGGATGCGGAACCTGTTGTTGGCTCGTTTTAAGTGTATGGAATTCGAGTGATTTATTGGCTGCCTTTAAAAAACGTTCAAAAGAAACTGGTTTTAAAAGGTAATCGATTACATCTAAATCAAATCCTTCCAGCGCATATTTTTTATAGGCAGTAATAAAAATTACCATGGGTTTGGAAGGCAGGCTTTGAAGTAATTGCAGGCCTGTAATACCTGGCATTTGGATGTCGAGAAAGAGCAGGTCGATCTGTTCTTTTTGCAATATTTCTAATACTTCATTTGCATTTTTACAACGTTTTACCAATTGTAAAAAAGGTATTCGTTTTATATTGTCTTCGAGTAAATCCAGCGCGAGGGTTTCGTCATCAACAGCAAGGCATCTAATCATGTCAATTGGAGGTTAAGTGTAACAATAAACCAGATTCCATCTTCAGAAATAATTAATTCGTGTTTTTCAGGATAAAGTAAATTTAACCTTCTTTTTAGATTGGTTAAGCCGATTCCCGAATTTTTATCCTTTTCTTGGGTAAATTCTTTATTGAATTTGTTAATAACCCTTATGAAAACGCCATCTTCAGGAACCATGAGCTGAATATCAATTTCTGAATCAGTCATTCCGGTGCCATGTTTAAAGGCATTTTCAACCAATGGAATAAGCAGCATGGGTTCAATGGAATTATTTAAAACGGATTTCTGAACATTGAAGTTTACCTTTACATCGTCCCCAAAACGAAGCATTTGTAGGCCAATATAGCTTTTCAGGTATTCGATTTCTTTCTCCACACTAACTTTTTCCTCGTCCGATTCATAAAGCATATAGCGCATCAAATTGGATAACTCCAGCAATATGGCTTCCATCCGGTCCGATTTTTTTCTGGCCAGAGAAACCATGTTGTTTAAGATATTAAACATAAAGTGAGGACTAACCTGAGAACGAAGAAAGGTTAATTCGGTCTTAAGGTTTTCCGTTTCTTTTTCCTTACGTATCCTTTCCATTTCACTATTGTCCAGCAAAATCCGATAACTTAAGCTGATGGCAAAAATGAAAATCCCTGGAAATATCTTGAATCCGGAATGCCTGGTATAGCCTTGGGGAAAAGGATAAAAGTAATCGGTGAGCAATGCATTAAGAATCGAAATAAGTAAGAGTATGGCTACCACCAATAAAACATAGGTGATGATTTTTTTCTTCGATAAAAAAAAGGGGATCAGTAAATAAGCATTAATGTAAAAAAGGCTGATCAGAAATACATAGGAAGCGATTTCGGGAATTCCTAAATACTCATGTTCGTGATCCGGAGAGCGGTGGGGTTTGAAAAACAGGATGGGGATTGAAAGTAAAAGGGCCCAAGCCAGGAGGTGAAACAAAATCGTTATAAATCTTTTGGATTTCATCAATCAATTTATCTATACCTGTTATTGCAACAAAGGTATTTATTAATCCTGGGCTTTATAGTTAAATAGCCAACGAATGCAATTTAATATACCACAGGGCATAATGTGTAGATTGCATAGAAGTCCCATTTTTATGCCATTTCAAGCATTTTTACACTAAAGGATGAAAGTAAAATGTCAAAACATAGGAATAAAGATAAGGTCATTAAATGGATGGACTCCCAATCGATATGGTTTAACTCTGAAAATGATTAGTTCAACGAAAAGTAAAATAATCCGGCTATTCTCCTATTAGTTTTGATTCAACAATTACATTATTAATTAAAAAACAACATCATGAAAACAACAGAATTAAAAACCCCAGGGTTCAGTCCATCCAGGGTAGAACAAACAAAAAAAACTGGAATCACTAAGCAAGAAGCTATTGATAACCATAAAAATGCAGCTATTCATTTTGAGCAGGCCGCAAAATTCCATTGGGAAGCAGCGAAGTTCCATGAAGGTGGAAACGAAGAAAATGCCCAACAAAGTGCAATTCTCGCTCAAGGGCACCATTTTTTGGCTAAGGAATTTCAGGAAGCTGATGCCGTTTATCATGCGTTGAATGATTAATCACCAGCTGTTAATTAACCCCTCTTGTTCCTGAAAGTGTGAAACACAATCCATGTAAAGTGGATTGTGTTTTTTGTTTTAACATTTTCACTGAATGCTTTAAAGCTTTTCCAAAGTTTTAAACTTTGGAAAAGCTTTAAAGCATTCAGTGAAAATAATAACGTGTTTTCTTGGTTTTATTTCCCTTTTAACGGATAGTCCATCAATCGGGCAAATGAATATTTCCTTTCTTTTAAGGCAGGGATAATTTGCAATAAAGCTTCATAAGTATTCCATTCAGGATGATTGAAATGCATAATGACAATGGCGCCGGGTTTAATGTTTTTAAGCACGTTGTTACATATTAATTCAGCAGGAGTAAAGGGTACCGCATCACCCGACAATACGTCAAAACTAACAATGGTTACGTTTAATAATCCGGCAATTTTTGCACAAGCTTCATCGGTATAGGCTGTTGCGGAGCGGTAAAACAAAGGTCTGCGTCCGCTTAGTCTTTTGATGTTAATTTCATTGGCCTCTATTTCGTCGAAGGCATCAGGTACATCAGGTGTGCCTTTTATTCCGTATTCACTTTCTCCATCTACCGAACAGGGACGGTGATTTAATCCGTGGTTTTCGATTTCAAACAAGGTATCCCTGCAAAGCTCCAGGAAGGTAGCCATGTTATCCTCCATCCATTTTCCGCTAATAAATAAAGTAGCAGGAATTTTTTGCGCCCTTAAAAAATCAATTAATTCGGCATCGTATTTATTGGAACGTGGTCCTCCACAAGCATCGAAAGTCAGGGCTATAATTTTATTTTGGGTAACAAGGTCTTCATCTACTCCTTTTACAAATTCTCCCCAATGTCCGGGTAGGGCATGGGCAAATTGTTTATCTACCTGGTCTTTCTTTTTAACGTAATCGCTATCCTTATACAGTTCGCGAATGAGTTTATTGTTTCTTGAGCTGTCCTTTTGTGAAAAGCAACACGGTATTGTGACAATCGAGAAGATAAAAACGATAATAATTCTTGCCATGATACAAATATAATGTATCGGAAGGATTTTAAATGTCTATCAGGAAGGAGGGGCGATTGGAAACCGGGTTAGGGGAGCAAGGAATGCTCCTGATCGTATTGTTTTAACGTGGACTATTGGGTCAACCAGGCTTTAATTTCCAATTTTCTGGTTTCTAATTGGGCTTTTTTTGCGGCTGCTTGTATTTCTTGCTTTTTGGCATCATTAAATTGCATTTTTCTTACAGCTGTTTCCGAAATGGTAAGTTGAATATATACGATAAGAATACTAATGAGGGAAATGGCCCCAATGATAAAACCTGCCATTAAACCCATATTTACCCGCTTTGTTTCAGTTGGAAAACTGCTTTTGGGATTGAAATCACTTATGTTGTCATGCAGGTTTCCATGTTCTTTTTTCTTGTTTTCATTTTCGAGCTTTTCAATATCAATCAGAGCTATCTCTTCAATTTTATTACTTAAATGATAAGTTTTCATAGGACTGATTTTAGTTTCGGATAAATTAATTGATCAGGTTATTTAATTTTTTATGTTTTTTAATTCCACGTTAAAGGTCAGGAAGGATTTGTAAACAAAAAATCCAAAATCCCGAATTTATTACATCTGTAAACTATGAATCATCTATTTTAAAGCTTACCCCGATAATCTTCTGTTATTCCTTTATGAACTTGGTGTCTTGGTGCCCTCGTGGCTAGTAATTTGCCACGAGGGCACCAAGTTTCACAAAGAACATTCCGTAAATGCTAAGGTATATGGCATTAAGATTGCTCTTTTTTAATAAAATACGGAGATGATCAAGGAGTTAAAGAAGGAGTGCTCGCCAAAACCTGTGGATGCGGAATGGATTAAAACGCAATTGGAATTAACTCTGAAAGAACATGGAGATGGCTCTTCGGAATTAATCATTGGGCAAAAAAGGGCAGAAAAGGCATTGCAATTTGGTTTGAGTATTGATTCACAGGGATTCAATATTTATGTTGCCGGATCCACGAAAACCAGTAAACTTAATTCGGTCAGAAGTTTTTTGCAGGAAAGAGCAAGGAAGGAAAGTACCCCCTTGGGTTGGTGCTATGTCAATAACTTTGAAGATGCCAATCACCCCAAAAAACTCAGCTTGCCCTCCTTAAAGGCATTGTCTTTGAAATCCGACATGAAAAGGATCATTGCGGAAGCACAATCCTCACTGGCTAAAGTGTTTGAAAGTGAGGAGTATGCAAAAAGAAGAAAGGAGGTATCGGACGCGCTGGAACAAAAGCTAAATGAAATTTTTGAGGTTCAACGGGTGAAGCTAAGGGAACAAAATTGGGAGCTTAACCGCGGTCCTTTAGGATTTTTTGCTGTTCCTATAAAAAAAGGAAAGCCAATTACGGATGAAAAATTCAGAGAGCTATCACCCGATCAGCAAAAGGAACTTCGCACTAAACAAAAGGAGTTTCAGGATGAACTCAATTTGATGTTAAGGGAGGTTAGAAAATTGGAAAAGAAGGCCGAAGAGGATATTCATAAACTGGATAAGGAGGTTTCACTTTTTGCTATTCATCCTCTTATCGAAGAAATCGAAAATGAGTACAAGTCCTATCCTGACGTCCTTCACTATTTAAAGGAAGTGGAACAGGATATTCAAGCGAATCTCCCCGAATTTATTGGTCCGCAGAAACAACAAGGGTTTCCTTTTATCCAAATGGATGAAAAAGCAGGAAAAAGTTTTTTTGTTCGCTATGAGGTAAATGTATTGGCTACCAATTCGCACGTAGGGGCTCCTGTGATCATGGAACTTAATCCTACCTATAATAACCTTTTTGGAAGAATTGAAAAGGAATCTTATATGGGAAGCCTTACTACTAATTTTACCCTTATACGCGAAGGTGCGTTACATAGAGCTAACGGAGGATACCTGATTATCCCGGTGGAGGAATTGTTCCGAAATGTATTTTCCTGGGATGCTTTAAAAAGAGCTTTACGAAATAAGGAGATCGTGATTGAAGATCCCAATGATCAATTTGGTTTTTTTACTACCAGGAGCCTGAAACCTCAGGCCATTCCCCTTCATACCAAAGTGCTTTTAATTGGCGACAGCCGTATTTACCATTTGCTCCTTGAATTGGATCCTGATTTCAGAAAGTTATTTAAAGTAAAAGCCGATTTTGATGCCGTGATGGACCGAACCGAAGAAAATACAAGTCAATTTATTGCCCTGATTGGTTCCATGGGAAAAACAGAACAATTGATCAATCCTGATGTTTCTGCAATGGCCAGGATCATTGAACATGCTTCCCGTTTAGCTTCCGATCAGGAAAAATTGTCCACTCAGTTTGATGAAATACTCGATGTGATGCGGGAGGCCAGTTTTTATGCACAACAGGAGCAGTCGGGACAAATAGCTTCCATTCATGTAAGAAAAGCCATTGATGAAAAATACTTCCGATCCAACCTGTTACAGGAAAAGATAAGTGAAATGGTAAATAAGAACCTCATCCTGCTTAACCTGAAAGGGGAAAAGAAAGGACAGGTAAATGGCTTATCGGTGATCGACCTGGGAGATATTTCTTTTGGACGACCCAATCGCATTACCTGTAGTGTCAGTTTGGGAAGAGAAGGAATTATCGCCATTGAAAGAGAAGCCGCTTTGAGTGGTCCTATACATACCAAAGGGGTGTTGATCCTTTCAGGTTACCTGGCCGAAAAGTTTTTTCAGCATAAACCCATCAGCCTTACTGCAAGGCTGGTATTCGAACAAAGTTACTCAGAGGTGGAAGGAGATAGTGCTTCAAGTGCGGAATTGTATACCTTGCTTTCCGATCTTTCGGGTTTAGCCATTAAGCAAGCCATTGCCGTAACCGGATCAGTAAACCAAAAAGGCGAAATTCAGCCCATTGGAGGAGTGAATGAAAAAATAGAAGGTTATTTCGAAGCCTGTAAAAGTAATGGCTTTAATAACGAACAAGGAATCATCATTCCACAGGGAAACGTTAAGCATTTGGTATTGAAAGAGGAATTGACCGATCACATTAACCAGGGACACTTTCATATCTGGGCGATAGATAGCATCGATGAAGGGATAGAGATTTTAACAGGAGTTAAATCCGGAAAACCTGATCAGGATGGAGCTTTTGAAGAAGGAACCGTTTCCTTCCTGGTGAACCAACGCTTAAGTGATTTTGCAAAAACAATGAAGGAATATAGTTTTGTGGAGGAGCATAAAAAAGAGCTGCCTCACGTTCAGGTGCAGGAAAGCTTTAAGAAATAAGCTCATTAACCGCGAAGTGCGCCAAGAAAATAGCTCAAGAAATGTTCTCTGCGTACTTTGCGAGGCCTTTGCGCACTCATTGCGGTTAAATAGGATTGCTCAACACAATGATTATCAAGCTTTATAGCTTCAAAAAATGGTATAACCTCTCAGAAAATGATTTAACCTCTCAAAAAACGATTTAACCTCTCAGAAAATGATTTAACCTCTCAGAAAAAGATTTTTGATCTCAAGAAGTAATTTTTGATGTTAAATTCTATCTGAAAGCGGAAGCAAAGGGAATCGATTCGTTTTGAAATTATCTTAAAACAATCATTTTTTTTGTAAATCGTCCGAATTTACTGTTCAAGCAGTAATAATACATGCCATTATTATATCCTTTTACGTCTACCAGGTATTGATGTTTACCTGCGGGCAGAAAATCGCTGACCACATTGGCCATTTCCTGTCCGACCATATTATAGATTTTTAACTCGATTGCCGAACTTTCCGGAATGTTGAACTCCAACAGGGTATGATCGGCAGCAGGATTGGGAATGTTTTGAGCCAAGGTATACTGATCGTTATAATCAGGAGAGCTGATTCCAACGATCCCATCGTATTTTTGTTGGGCATTTGCTGCGCTTGTTTGCAAATCAGCCAGGTTATCGCCTATTATTAAGGCGAAACCAACAACTGCGGTACTACCAGGATTCAAATTAAAGGGCCCGCTGCTAAGGACATCAATTACATCATTGCCGTTTCCTGTAGCACCTGCAACATTGCGATTGGTAGATAAGGTGGTAAACTTTTTACTTTTATCATAAGGTCCTGTTATCAGGTCGACTCCGCCAGCGCCGCCGCTCACATTATCGATGGCATAATGTACCACAGGAGCGGTATTGGACAATAGTTTAATTCCTGCATAAATTCCATTTGTGCCGGTGTAAAAGGTATAGCCCATTTTATTAGCGGCATCAAAACCAATGCGGTTTGAATTGTAGGTAATCGAATCGATATCCCAATCTGCAAAAAGTCCTGCATAAAGATTGGATAGCGAACCTGAACCGTTGTTTTTAATGTTGTATTGCAGAATAACAAATTTACTGTACCCGCTTGCTGTCCATGCAAATGCTTTATGGTTAACGTCGATATTTAGTGGACTTGTTGCGTAGGAATCATTAAAAGAACCTACCAGGTCAAAATCGGAATAAACAGCAGGAAGCACCCTGGCGACAGAAGAAGTGACAAAAAAATCTTCATCCAATGCTGTATTTACGCCTCTAATGGCATCTGAAACCTGGGTTGGGGAAATTCCAATCATAAGGCCTCCTTCATAAAGCAGTGAGGCTCCTCCTTTATAAGTAAATCCTAGTCCTTCTGTTTGTCCATCCATGTTATATCCCAGTCGGGCAATACTGGTTACTGTGGTGCCCACATCATTAATGTCCACATTAATATAATCGGTGTTTATATTTATATTAAAATATTGGGAGGCAGCATAGGCGCCGTCAGAAAAACTAATTTTAAATTGAACGGTGGAATTAACAGGAACACCTGGAAGAATTTTGACCGTGAAAGGGTTGGCGCTATTGTTTGTTTTTCCCAGGGTAGCAATACTGCCAAGAAAGACGCTTCCATTTAAGACACTTACATAAGGAGAACTACTTGAAATACTTGCGGAAAGGTTGCTGGAAGGGGAGAGGTAATTGGTAAAATCGCCCGAAATGCGCAAGGTATCCCCGGCAATAAATACATTGTCGTTATGATCTGTAATGTTAATATTACTCATAATTATAGAAGGACCCGTAGTTTGGGTAAGGGCATTGTACAAATTGATCCTTCCATTCCCCAGTTTACCTGTGTAAGATGCATTGGAGCCTACTGCATAAATGTTATCGCAAGTGGCTTTTAGTCTTTCTTTTATCTGAATGGCAGTGTAATTGGGAAAAACAGATTTTACTATGGCCGCTGCTCCTGCAGCAACAGGACAGGACATTGACGTTCCGCTTTGAATTGCATACGTATTACCACCCCAGGTAGAATAAATATTGCTTCCGGGTGCACATACACCCACATCAACCGAATAGTTGGAGAAATTTGATTTGTCATCGGTTCCGGTGGTGGAAGCAACAGAAAGTACATTTTCGAAAGAGCCCGGATAAAATTCTTCTTCCACACCATCATTCCCTGCCGCGGCAACAACGAGGGCGTTTTTGTTAAACGTGGCATAGTTAACAACGCTTTGCCCAAATTCACCTCCGCCAACTCCTCCCCAGGAACAATTGATGATGGCGCAGCCATGATCGGCAGCGTAAATAATTCCTTCGTAGGACTTAGTAAGAACACCGCTGGCATCACTGATTTTTACAGGAAGAAATTTGCATTTAAAACCTACTCCTGCAATCCCATTATTGTTATCGGTAGTTGCAGAGGCTATTCCCGATGTATGCACTCCGTGTTCACTGGCATCCCAGGTGGGATTGTTGTCATTTTCACCCAAATCCCAGCCGCTGAAGTTATCAATGTATCCATCACCATCGTCATCAATGCCATTGATGGGGTCGGCATAATTATGTTTGATATTGTCTTTAAGATCCGAATGGGTGGGTTCTGTCCCGGTATCCAAAATGCCAATCACTACGTTGGTATCTCCTTTCGATGTAGTTGAATTGACACTCCAGGCGTTATAGGCCTGAATCATATTTAAATGATATTGTTGCGAAATATCAGGATCATTGGGCACATAGCAGGCCTTTTGAATATAAAAAGGTTCAACATAATCAAATAGCTGAAGGGCAATTAACTTGTTAATTGCCTTTTCAAGCTGAATATCCTGGGTATAATTAAACTTATAGATTAAAGACAAGTCCACCAGAAGCTGACCATTTTTGTTCCTTTCCAGTTCAGGGGCGAGGTGATGAGGAAAAATCTTGGAAAGGTTTTCTGCTCCAAATTGAGCAAGCACAACATTTAAAGCAGGGTTTTGAATGGTGTTTGCCTGGCAAATGCTTCTGTAATTTGATTTTACTTTGAATATTATTGTTTTAGCAAGGTAATCGGTCTGTGTTACATGAATAGCCATTTTAAAATGCTGCTGGTTGGAAGCAAAAGAGTTTGTTTTTACTTGTGCAGTCAAGCCTGAATAAAATACAGCTAGTAAAAGAGTACAAAACGACCACCCTGTTCTCATCGATTGGCTTTTTTATAAAACTAACAGCAATGTACCAATTTTTCGGCCATTTTAAAATTTGATGAGAGCATATTCAGGGATTTCCTGAATAAAAGAATAGTTTTCCTCACTGTATTCCATCTTACAACAATAATGATTCAACCCATTGGTAACCACCAGGTATTTTACTTTTAGTACCTTGTTGTAACGTGCAATTTGATCGAAAACGGCTTGTGTGATTTTAATTTCGGGAGCCTTGCACTCTACCATTAATAGTGGTAGGCCGGCTTTGTTGTATACAACCACGTCGCCTCTTTTTACCAGGCCATTGTACTTCAATCCCATTTCAATGGCAATAAGTGAAGGGGGAAATCCTTTTTCCTTTATCAGGTATTGAACAAAGTTTTGTCTTACCCATTCTTCGGGGGTTAATGCAACGTATTTCCTTCGAATTGAATCAAAAATTTGCGTTCTTTGATCCTGCTCTCTAAATTTGAATAAATATATGGGGAGGTTTAAATTTGGAAGCACGATTCGAATTTAGCAAGAAAAATCAAAATTAGTCACCTTTAACTATGAAAACCAAACAGGATATTGTAAGGAATTGGCTTCCAAGATATACAGGAACTGAATTGGACCAATTCGGTCACTATATTTTGCTTACTAACTTTAATAGGTACGTTAGGTTATTTGCCGAATGGAACGATGTTCCAATTAACGGTTTGGATAAACCCATGCCCAATGCTACTGCCAAAGGAATTACCATTATTAATTTTGGAATGGGAAGTGCTAATGCGGCTACGGCCATGGATCTGCTTAGTGCTATAGAACCTAAGGCTTGTCTTTTTCTGGGTAAATGCGGAGGCTTAAAAAAGAAAAATCAATTGGGTGATTTAATTCTGCCCATTGCTGCTATTCGAGGAGAAGGTACGTCAACCGATTATTTCCCCCCTGAAGTACCTGCACTTCCTGCTTTTAATTTGCAAAAGGCAATTTCAACCAGTATTAGAAATCATAACAAGGATTACTGGACCGGTACTGTGTATACAACAAACAGAAGAGTGTGGGAGCACGACGATGAATTTAAAGATTACCTGCGTAAAATTCGTTGCATGGGTATCGACATGGAAACAGCAACTATTTTCTCCACCGGGTTTTACAATAAAATTCCTTCGGGTGCTTTGTTACTTGTTTCCGATCAACCCATGATATCTACCGGGGTGAAGACAGCAGAAAGTGATCAGAAAATAACCGATAGTTACGTTACCGAACATTTGAAAATAGGTATTGATTCGCTTAATGAATTAATAAATAATGGATTAACGGTTAAGCATTTAAGGTTTGACTAAGGTGCTTAGAGAAATAGATTTAGAAAGTTACGATTAGAATTAAATGGAATTTAATCAAATCCTCGCCGACTTAAAAAAAAAGGTGTTTCATCCGGTCTATTTCCTGAGCGGTGAAGAGCCCTACTTTATTGATGTGATTTCCGACTACATTGAAAAAAATGTATTGGATGAAGGCGAAAAGGAATTTAATCAATCCGTTCTTTATGGTCGCGACGTGGATGTTTTAACCATCATTGGTCATGCAAAGCGTTTCCCAATGATGTCGAATCATCAGGTAATCATTGTAAAAGAGGCACAAAACATTAAAAACTTATTGACCACCGAAAAGTCTTCCAAAGAGGATAAAAGCCCTTTGCTGACTTATATTGAAAACCCTCAGCGATCCACCGTATTGGTTTTTTGTTATAAATACAAAACCATTGATAAGAGAACTTCTATTGCAAAGCAACTTACAAAGCATGCGGTGATTTTGGAATCGAAAAAGTTGTATGAAAATCAGGTTCCCGATTGGATCAATGGTTATTTAAAGTCTAAAGAATACATTATCGCTCCCAAAGCATCCATGTTGCTGACAGAATACCTGGGAACAGATTTGAGTAAAATTTCGAATGAACTGGATAAGTTGATGATCAACCTTCCTGCGAAATCTGAAATTACCGGTGAAGCCATTCAAAACAATATAGGCATAAGCAAGGAATACAATACGTTTGAATTACAGAATGCCATAGGGAAAAAGAATGTGTTGAAAGCCAATCAGATTATCCAATACTTTTCTTCCACTCCCAAGGACCATCCTTTAACAGCAAGTATCATTTCCCTCTATAATTATTTTTGCAAACTGCTTATTTATCATCAGTTAAGTGATAAATCAAAAAACAATGTAGCTGCAGCATTGGGTGTCCATCCCTTTTTTGTAGGTGATTACGAGAGAGCAGCAAAGAATTTCAGTCTATCGAAGCTAAAATCGATCTTTTATGAGTTGCGGGATTATGATCTTAAATCGAAGGGTTTTGAAAATGCTACTGCCAGTGAAGGTGATTTACTTAAAGAATTGATGTTTAAAATTTTGCATTGAAAACTATTTTATAAAACTAAATTGAATAAACATGAATCATTGGTTGGTTAAATCGGAACCCATTAAATACTCCTGGGAAAAGTTTCTGAAAGAGGGTAAAACAACTTGGGACGGTGTAAGGAATTATGCTGCACGCAATAATTTAAGATCGATGAAAAAGGGTGATCTGGTATTGTTTTATCATAGTAATGAAGGCCTTTCGGTAGTTGGTATCGCCAAGGTAGCTAAGGAGGCTTTTCAGGATCCTACCACGCAGGATATAAATTGGGTTGCCGTTGAATTAGTACCATTCAAAACCTTTAAAAAGCCAGTGAGTTTAGCTCAAATTAAAGCCGATGAAAAGCTGCAAAATATTTACCTGGTGCGCCAAGGTAGATTATCGGTGATGCCATTGAAAAAGGAAGAGTTTGATCATATTCTGAAATTAGGCGTATGAAGTTAAATCAACTTGCTATTTATTTGACTACTTTTATGAATGTGCACTTTATGAAATAGATTTAACTTTTATGCTTAAACAGAATACTTTTTTTTTATCGATTTTAATTCTTTTTAGTGTTTTTAACATTGATCAGGGATTTTCGCAGAATGCAAACATCAGAGGTTTTATTTATTTAAAGGAAAATGCAGAACCTGTAATTTTTACTAATGTCTATCTCCAGGGAACTTCCTATGGGGCTTCTTCCGATGTAAACGGATATTATTCCATTACTAAAGTTCCTCCCGGAACGTATACCTTATTGGTTACTTATTTAGGTTATGATACCTTAAAGGAAACGATTACGGTTAAGGCGGGAGATATTCTCACCCGTAAACTATACGTTAGCAAATCGTCCATTCAGTTAGGTGCGGTTGAAATTTCAGCTGAAAAACAAGCAAAGGAAACCGAAGTTGGAGTTTCCGTCACGAAAATCACCTTAAAGGAAATAAAACAAATTCCAACGGTGGGGGGCGATCCTGATTTAGCTCAATACCTACAGGTACTTCCGGGAGTGGTTTCTACTGGCGATCAGGGTGGCCAACTTTACATCCGCGGGGGATCACCTATTCAGAATAAAGTGCTGCTGGATGGCATGATCATTTATAATCCCTTTCATTCCATTGGTCTTTTCTCTGTTTTTGATGCCGATATTATTCGTAATGCTGATGTGTATGCCGGTGGCTTTGGGGCGCAGTATGGGGGACGGATTTCGTCAATTATGGACATTACCACAAGAGATGGTAACAAAAAAAATGTCGCAGGAAAAGTATCTGTCAGTCCTTTTGGAGCAAAAACATTAATTGAAGGACCTATTAAAAAGTATACCGATGCAGATAAATCCAATTCTTCTTTTGTTATTTCAGCGAAAACATCTTACCTCGAACAATCTTCAAAAGTGCTTTACCCTTACGTTAATAATGGTACTGGCTTGCCCTATAATTTTGCTGATTATTACGGTAAAATTTCCTTTAATGGTACCAATGGAAGTAAGTTGAACATATTTGGATTTAATTTTAACGATCAGGTGAGTTTTCCGCAGGTAACTATGGGCTGGACTTCCTCAGGAGTAGGAAGTAATTTTATCGTAATTCCCTCCAGTTCACCTATTCTTATTGACGGTCATTTTGCTTATTCTAATTATTCAATCGGAATGAAACAGGAATCAGCTCAACCTGATTCAAGTCGTATTTCAGGTTTTAATATGGGCTTAAATTTTACCTATTTTATTGGTAAGAGTGAATTAACCTATGGCATTGAGGCCATTGGCTACAGTACTAATTTTTCGTTTTACAATACAGTAAACAGGCAAATTAGTCAGGAAGCCACAAGTACGGAGTTAGCCGGTTTTATCAAGTACAAATACATAAGTCCCAATAAAAAATTAGTTATTGAACCAAGTTTTCGCCTTCAGTATTATGCATCCCTCGATGAATTTTCTCCTGAACCCCGTTTGGGGATCAAATACAATGCAACCCATAAACTTCGGTTTAAGTTTGCAGGAGGATTGTATTCTCAAAACCTCATGAGTGCAGCATCCGATCGGGACGTGGTTAATCTTTTTTATGGCTTTCTTACTGGGCCGGATAATTTGCAGCAGAATTTCACCAAACAAAATGGCGATGTGGTGCCAATTACATCCCGTTTACAAAAGGCGGCTCATCTTATTATTGGTACAGAATACGACCTGGGTAAGCACATTGAGATCAACCTGGAAGCTTATCAAAAGTACTTTACCCAGCTTACTAATCTGAATGACAATAAATTGTACGATGATAATGCGGATAATGCTTCAAAACCGGACGCGCAAAAGAAGGATTTTATCATTGAAACCGGATTGGCCGAAGGGATCGATTTAACGATAAAATACGATTACAAGCATTTGACTCTTTGGGCTGTTTATTCTTTTGGGTATAATACCAGGTGGGATGGAGTAGAAGAATATTTCCCTCAGTTTGACCGTCGTCATAATGTGAATTTGGTGAGTTCTTACGTTTTTGGGAAAAATTTGAATTGGGAAGTAGATGCGAGGTGGAACTTGGGTTCAGGTTTTCCCTTTACTCAAACCCAAGGCTATTATCCTAATCAAACCTTTGCAAATGGAGTTAACACTAATTATACCAATCAAAATGAAAGTTTAGGTATTGCTTACGCAGGCTTAGATCAAGGGAGGCTGCCCTATTACCATCGGCTTGACTTAAGTGTAAAACGAAAATTTGTATTAACAGAGAATTCAACACTTGAAGCAAATGCAGGTGTCACCAATGCCTATAACCGGGACAATATATTTTATTACGACAGGGTATTAAATGAAAGGGTTAATCAATTACCCATTCTTCCAAGTGTAAGTGTGAGTTGGGTGTTTTAAAGCTTGACTGTCTTATTTAACCGCAAAGAACGCAAAGGTCTCGCAGAGTTCGCAAAGTGTATAGTATGTATTATTTTCTTTGCGAACTCTGCGAGACCTTTGCGTTCTTTGCGGTTAAATGGGTGCTTAATACTACAATGTTATAACTCAAGTATATTAAGCAGGTAAGGAAAGAAAACTGAAAATCAGGCTTGGTTTGCAACGTTGGTTTTCCTGGAATCATATAGTTTTTTAACACCATAAATAACTCCAGCTGCAATAAGTAATCCTATTCCATTATCAATGGGAACACATGGTTCTGGCCAGCAAGGTGGGGCAGAAGTACCTCCTGTTCCTCCGGGAGGACTTGGAGGACCTGCAGCAAGGCATTTATCTGTTAAAACCAGAGAAGTAAGAATGGTGAATACGATTACAAACTTTAAGAGATAGGTTTTCATATAAATGGCTATGTGCAAATGTATTAAAAAATAATTAATCGTCTATATTAATTACTCGTTCGACTTTTTCTGATTAAATCCTTAGTGAACCTCTCAGTCTTTGTGGTTTTGTGGTTATTTTTTTGCCACAAAGTCACAAAGACAGAAGAAAGCTTCTTATTTATTATCTACGTAAATCTTCTGAGTAAAGCTCTTTGATACAGAAGAAATCCTGATTAGATAGATTCCATTTAAGCCTTCAGGTAAATCAAGTTTAATAGTCTCGGTGGAAACATACCTGTTTTCTTCCATGATCTTTTGGCCTATTAAATTGTAGAGGCCAATGGAGAAGTTTTCAGGAGAATCCAATTTAAAGTTCACATAGGTCCCTGCTGTTGAATTAAGAATTGCAATCGCATTTGACGTGCTTAAATTGTTAATTCCTGTAGATAGGAACACGGTGATTTTCGAAGAGGAAGAATCAGTACAGTTTCCATTTGTTGCAACCAGCTTAACAGTATATTTTCCTTGACTGGAATAAGCATGCAGAGGTTGTGATAGGGTAGAAGTTCCTCCATCTCCAAAACTCCAGGAATAGCTTGTTGCTCCATTTGAATTGTTGTTGAAAGTTACCGTGGTGCTTGTTGCTGTACTGTCGGTACTTGGAGTAAAGTTTGCTGTTGTTGAAGATAAGGCAGCAAGACTATAGTTTTGACTAACATTGCCACAAGTTGGATAAGTAATGTTTACAGAATAATCACCTTCAGTAGCTTTTTTAAGTGTATCGGCCGAATGAGAGCCATTTGTTGTTTTCACAACAGTTCCCTGTGCATCTTTCCAAACAAAATTCCAAGGGCCGTTTCCTGAAGGGGAGGCAACTAATGATCCATTGGCGGTATTATTACAACTTGGGTTTACCGAAGAAGCATTTACTGAATTGGCAGCAGGCGACACAATGGAATAAGTTTTTGTAATGGTTCCGCAATTGGGTGTACTTGTTACATCAACGGAATAATTACCACCTGCCAGGTTTTTCAAACTATCGGTAAGCAGGGTAGCCGATCTGGTGGTGATTACAGTTCCCGAATGGTCTTTCCAGGTATAGGTCCAGGGGCCATTTCCAGTTGCAGAAACGATCAGTATTCCATCATTGGAATTGTTGCATTTGGGGTTTAAAGAGGATGCGTTTACAACAGTGGCAGCGGGATTAATAATAGAGAACGATTTGGTAACTACTCCGCAATTTGGAGTTCCAGCAACTTCAACAGTATAATTCCCTCCCATTATATTCTTTAAACTGTCCTTTGTGCTGTAATCAAAACCAGCATTGCTTCCATTACAAAGGACAGTTTAAAGAATGTGATGGCAGGAAATTACACTTTGGAAGTGAATGGAGCTCCAAATTGTGGAACCGTTACCAAATCATTCTCCATTACTAATCCTGCTGCTACCACTATTGTGACGTCTGCATCCAATCCAACTTGTAATGCTTCGGCAACTGGATTATTGGTAGCCACTGCTTCTGGAAATGCTCCCTGGACCTATACCTGGAAAGACAGTTCAGGTATAGTAATTAAAACAAGCACTGCCTCCAGTACTACTGATAGTTTAAAGAAT
>Ga0206944_1082_pt1 | contig 17941 bp, 17 predicted proteins | sample Alteio_BWOrgHeat_4_FD_152978 | JGI IMG/M metagenome (GOLD analysis project Ga0206944, IMG submission 152978) | Enriched cells from forest soil in Barre Woods Harvard Forest LTER site, Petersham, Massachusetts, United States -... | ecosystem: Environmental > Terrestrial > Soil > Temperate forest > O... | reverse complement strand
CTCCTTCAAAAATTTTATTGCTTATCCGCTTCTATGTTGATTGAAAGAAGTATGTCATTACTGACGAATACCCCGCCCTGATCCAGATTCTTGTTCCAGTTAATGCCATAATCTTGCCGGTTAACAGTCACCGAGCCGCTAATCCCTATGGCCTGGCGGTCTCCCATGGTCTTGACCGGCCCCAAAATGCTTACTGGAATGGTAACAATCTGAGTGACGCCCCTCATGGTCAATTTCCCTGTTATGTAGCCAGGAGTAAACTTTGTACTGACAAAGGTTATCGTTGGATATTCGGAAACGTCAAAGAAGTCCTTGCTTCTTAAATGATGATCCCGCTGCTCAATACGGGTATTGATGCTGTTGACATCAATGCTCACATTGGCATTGGAATTTGCCAAATCTTGAGGATCATAGGTAATTGTTCCGCTAAATTTCTCAAAATCTCCGGGCACTTTGCTGATCATCATATGTGTGGCTGTAAAACCAAAACTGGTGTGCGCAGGATCAATGACATAGGTGTCTGCAGAAAAAGCAACTGAAGTCATTAATAATGAAATCGCTATAACCATCATTTGTATAGGTTGACGCATAAATCCTCCTTTAATTTCATATTTCTCCGTTGCTAGAAAGAGTGGCCACAGGCTTGGGCTCTCAAGCCTGTGGCCGCCTCTTTTAATTTCCTAAGGAATCTGCAAGTGAATGTTCAGTGACTACACATTCTCCTGTATCAGCTTTCACTAATACGCTGCGGAAGCCTATATTCTTGTAGGGATGAGCGGGGTCCCAAGGAACTGGAGTGCTTTTTGGTTGGGAGCCTGGTGCAGGCAAAGCAAACATCAATGGTGCTGCAGCGTAGTTGTCGATATGACCAGTCATATGCTCATTAAGCTGATGAATATGCCCATAAAAAATTGTCACTTGCTTAAATGGCATCAACATGTCTAAAGCCTGCTGACCATCCTTGGTTGACCAGCCCCATTTGGGATAAAGATCAAACAATGGTCTGTGGGTAAAAACAACCAGATGCGCATTATTTTTATCTAACTTGCTTAGATCATTCTGCAACCATTGCAGTTGAGCTTCACCCAAACTTGCTTCTTCCTCGGTAGTATTTAACACAATGATATGTGCGCCTTTATGGTCAAAGGAATAGTAAACATCCTTGCCAAAAAATTCCTTGAAAGCCTCCCCATTATCTTGATCAGCATCATGTTCACCTGGATTAAATCTAACGTCTTTGACCTTAAGCCCTGAAAGAATAGTACGCACCTCAGTCATCCTTTTGATACGTTGTTCGGGCGTTTTGGCCCTGTGTGTCAAGTCACCGGTAATGACTACAAAATCCGGTTGAGGGTCCAATTTATTGACCGCATCAACAGCTTTTTGTAAAGTCCCTGCATAGTCTGCATTTATCTTGGGATCATTAAACCCCCAATGAATGTCGGATAATTGGACAAAGGTAAAATCACTGGGCGTATCTGTGGCGGCGTCCTGGGCGAAGGCGCCAGTTGAACATACACTTACAGCTAACATCAACATCATTGATAAAATTTTTAAACTTTTCATTTTTTCTTCTCCTTGAGGTTACTGTTTGTTGGTTATGCTTTTTGAGCAGCATCTTTAATAAAATTAGTAAGATCTTCTAATTGTTCCTTAGCATTTCCTCCATCACTTTTCAGGACTTCAAGCTCACGCAAGGCTGCTTCAATATAAGCCTCTCCTAGATATTCATGGGCTTCCGGAAAATTCGGACGCAATTCCAAGGCTTTTTTGTAATTGACCAAGGACTCATCAAGAAGACCAATCTTGCGCTGAGTGTGGGCCAACATGTTCAAAATGTCTGGATTATTGGGATCATTCCGAAGAGCCTGCTCAAAAAGTGGCAATGCTTTTTGAAAATCATTGGCTTGGGATGCAGAAAGACCTTGATCATACAAAGAAACTGTCTGCGGGGTGGCTGTCGGGTTACTAGCAGCCATGGCGTTTGTTGGCGTATCATCAGCGATTGCCATCTGCGGAATCAGTAAGACCGCGGTGATTAATAAAAAATTTACACTTTTCATCTTTCCCTCCTGTATGTTTGGTGTTGTTAACTTCATCTACAGGGAGTATACGATCTGAAAATGACAGGAAGATGACCGCAAGATTACATTTTTGTAATCTTGCGAAACTGTTATGGTAAGGATTTTAGAGAGATTTTAGAGGAATATTGATGCTGAAAGTAGTACCTTGACTTAGGAGACTATCGACGGTAATGCTCCCACCCATCGATAAAACCATGGACTTGACAAAACTTAATCCAAGCCCGTGACCGGGTGTTGAACGACTGGATTCGACACGATAGAATTTCTCAAATATGCGTGGCTGATCCTTTGAGGCGATACCTATGCCGGTATCCTTAACTGAAATAATCGCTTCATTTTGGGCTTCTTTTATTTCAAGACGAATAATTCCGTTGCTTTCAGTAAATTTGATAGCATTGTCTAAAAGGTTAGCGATAATTCTTTGCAAACGTGCGGTATTGGCCAAGACAATAATTGGATGCGACGATCCTTTAAATTCCAAATTGATACCTTTATCTTCGGCTACAGGCAAAAATATTTCATAAGCTTGTTGCCCCAAGGACACAATATCCACAGAAGTCTCTTCAGGTTTCTTTAAGCCCGCATCAACCTCCGCAATTTCCAACATGGTATTGATCATTTGGTTAAGCCTATCGCATTCTTCTACGATGATCCCGGTGGATTCCTGATAACCTTCGATGTCCTTTTTCCCTAAGGTCGATTCTGCAAGACCTCGTATACGGGTCAAAGGAGTACGCAAGTCATGGGCAATATTATTGGTGACATCTTTGAGTCCCATCATCAATTGCTCAATGCGATCCAGCATATGGTTAAAAGTTTCTGCTAAATCCTCGATTTCTTCTCCCTCGTGCCCTAACTCTACTCTATGGTCAATGCCATCTTGACCAATATTACGGGCTGTCGTCGTAACACGCCTTACACCCTTCATCGCTTTTTGCGCTTCTATCCAACTCAAAATAATACCGCACAATAACAAAATAAAGACCGAACCTAAAAATACCTTGCTATAAACCTTTGCCAATTCCTCTTCATCCTTCATGGGTTTACCAATTTGTACAACATACTTCCCATCATCAACCACCTGTGTAAGGATACGTATTTTATACGGTCTATCGTTAGGAAAAAGTGTGTGGTAGTTGGAGTGATTACCTGCCGCCATTGATGCCCATTGGCTTAATACCGGAAAATTTAAACAAGGCCATTTTAGAGGGTCTGAAGTCACAACAATATTTAAGTTGGAAGTCAACAATCTATAAAACACTCTGTTAATCCCTTCTTCCTCAATCCCTTCACGAATATCCGATTTGACTTGGATCAATCCCTCCTTATGGAACTCTTGATCAACTTTATTTATAGCGGCCAATAAATCACGATCAACAATATGTACAAGGTCAACCGCCAAAATTTTATAACTGATAAAGAAAATAATAATTAATGAAAGGATAAACAGAATGGCATACCAGAGGGTAAGACGAAAGGCAAAAGTACCAAAGAGGCTATTTTTTTTCTTCAATGACATAACCAAAGCCCCTGACCGTATGAAGCAGTTTTGGGTTGAATGAACGATCAATTTTATCCCTTAACCGGCAGATACGCGCTTCAATGATATTAGTTTGCGGATCAAAATTATAGTCCCAAACATGTTCCATGATCATCGTCTTTGAAACTACCCTGCCGGCATTACGCATCAAGTACTCCAGAAGGACAAACTCGCCCTGCTGTAGAAGTATTTCTTTTTCCCTTCGGAAAACTTTACGGCCAAGCATATCAAGCTTGAGGTCAGCTATTTCTAAGGTGGTGGTCTCCGGATTCAGGTTGGTCCTACGGATCATTGCCTGAACCCGTGCTAAAAGTTCGGTAAAAGCAAAAGGCTTAACCAGGTAATCGTCTCCGCCTGCTTGTAAACCCTTGACCCTGTCATCAACTGTATTTTTGGCGCTTAATACAATGACAGGGGTGATGATTTTCTTTTGACGCAGACGATTGATCAAACTTAAACCGTCCAGTTTGGGCATCATAACATCCGCAATAATCAAATCATAATCTTCTTCCAGCGCAAAATGCAAACCATCCTCACCATTATCAGCACGATTAATGGTGTATCCAGCTTGCTTTAAGCCTTTAACGATAAACGAGGCTATCTGATCATCATCTTCAACTAATAAAATTTTCATAAATAATCCTGTGAGATTCTTTACTTGCGAAGTTTACCACTCTCAATGTAAAAAAGCAAATCCAATAAACTTTAGCCAGAGGTTCAAACGTCCCATCAACGGTAAAAACAAAACTCCTGCAACTTGCTTAGTCACAGGAGTTTATGTTACTCAAAAAACTGGGGTGGGCGCCCTACCCGTCAAGGGACTATACGATCTAAATCCTATTTTTCCCTGTGATTTCTTGTCCTATTTGTCCAGTCGAAAAGGGGTCAAATTTTCGATAACTCTTTGAAACATCAATGGATGTAAAATGTCCCCCCTTTAATGGTGGCAAGACCCTCTTCAATGCCGCTTTGCCACCATTATTTCAAACAATTTTCAATAACTTTTAGTAATTGCGGAAAATCAAAAGGTTTGGAAAAAGCAGGATATCGCTTGGCATCGATAAGTATTGTTTCGACTCCTTCTCTTTCTTCCTTCTTTGACATTAATCCTGTCAGAAGAATTACCGGGATATCCTTGCACGGAGGATATTTTTTAATTGCACTGACAACATCTCCACCCTGCATACCTGGAAGCATGAGGTCCATAATGATTAAATCCGGCAGATTATCCTTGGCCATTGTAAGACCTAGCGCGCCATCATTTGCAATAAGAACGGCATACCCTGTTTTAGTTAACATGTATTTGATATTACTCGACACATCAGCATCATCCTCAACGACTAAAACTTTCTTCATAGGAACAAGCCCCCTTATTTATTTAAAAGATCATTGATGGCTTCGATTAAATCTGTTTCAGACTTCACCTCCACCAAATGATCGATACCTTCTTTAGCATTGATCTTCCTTGTTATCTCTGGGTTTATTCCTGCATTGTAGGTGTACAATATCGTCTTGACTCCGGAGGTCTTGGCCATACGCTTTAATTTTTGAACAACAACTTCTCCTGAAAGGTCTGGTAAATTCATATTCACACAAACTATGTCCGGAACGTCTTTTGAAATGCGCTCGATAGCTTCCGTCCCTGTCCCAGCGAGATTGACTGTAAAGCTTTTATTCAAAAGGGCCATACCTATTTTCCCGGAGAATTCTGCACTGTTATCGACAATAAATATTTTCCTAAGGACTGACGCCTGCGCAGCAGAGCTTTTTATAGATTTCCTGTTAATGACCTGGTCGATTTCACGGACTAAATCCGTAATTTCAAATGGTTTGGACATAAAGCCATCGACATTAAAATCTTTAAAAAATTTCTCCATATTGGCACGGGCCGTGAGCACAAAGACCGGATATTGAGAGACATCGCCTACGCAAATTTTCTGATAAAATTCAATCCCTCCCATGTTGGGCATATTAAGGTCCAGGATAATTAGGTCTGGCCTAAAATCTCCAAGAATTTTTAATCCTTGAACACCATCCTGGGCAAGTTCAACGATATAACCTTTGGCCTGAAGGACATATTTTATATTCTCACGCAAATCTTCCTCATCATCAATGACCAATACCTTGGGCTTACTCATCATCTCCTCCTTATTGCTATATAAGTTTTTTGACCTTAGCTATCAACTCTTGCATGTTGACGGGTTTATTTAATATTTCGTCGGCACCGACGTCCCAAGCCTCTTTTATCTGCCGCTGTGTATCAAAACCGGAAAGCATGATAATTTTGGTGTTTTTGGTCTTAGGGTCGCTTTTGATCCTTGAACATACTTCCATGCCATTCATTTTAGGTATTTTGACGTCTAGAATAACCAAATGCGGGACAAAGTCATAAATTTTTTGGCCGGCTAAAAACCCATCCGATGCCCTTTCAATCTCATAATTGCCTTCTGCCTCCAAAATCTTGCTCAAGACTTCCAAGGTCGCCTGATCATCATCAACAATAAGAATGCGTTTTTCTTTCCTAACAGCTATGGTGAAATAAAACGCACTTCCTTCTCCAGACTTCGACTCAACCCACATGCGGCCATTGTGTCTGGTAATGATTTCTTTGCAAATGGCCAAACCTAAACCGGTTCCTCCTACATGTTGACTTGCCCCTCCCACTTGCTGAAATTTCTGAAATAGCTTTGGCAAATCCTCCTCTTTTATTCCTATGCCGGTATCACGCACACAAAATGTTATATACTGCTTATCTTCACAATGGGCTGAAACGGTGATCTTTCCCTCTTTGGTAAACTTTAAAGCATTGTTGATCAGATTATTAAGGACCTGGATTAAACGGTCCTTGTCCGCTATAAGCGTGGGCAATTTTCCGTCAAATTCCGTTTCTATTTTCAATCCCTTACTTTCGACGACAGAGGCCTGTGATTCAACGACCTCCCGGACAACAGACTCAGGACGAAGAGGTAAAAAGTTCATCGCCATTTTACCGGACTCAAGCTTCGAAAGGTCCAATACATCATTGATTAGACGTGCCAGACGGTCAATGTTCGATTTGACCCGTTTGATAAAAGTTTTTTGGTCTTCTGTCAGTTTGCCAGGTATTTCAGTATCCAAAATATCAACGGATGATTTTATGGCTGCCAAAGGAGTACGTAATTCATGGGAAACTGTTGAGGTGAATTCTTTTTGTATTTCGTACATCGCTTCACGTTGAGCAGCCCGCTGTTCAAGTTTTTCCTGAGTATCCTTTAGTTTGGCAGTCATCTGATTAAAAGCGACTGCAAGTTGGCCAATTTCATTGTTAGAGCTTATCAGAGATCGTTCGGTCAAATCGCCTGAAGAAACATGACGGACAGTTTCTGTTAACGCAGTGATAGGGACAACAATAAACCGACGGATTATCCACAAAATTCCTCCAGACATCAATAAAATCAGAGGCAAGACGATCAGGACCATCTGTGTTGCCGCTTTATTGGCTGAGGCAAAGGCAATCTGGGATGGATCAGTCGAAACCAAAAACCACCCATTACCTTTATAAGATAAGTGCCCCTCCTGGAAGGCAACAGAAACCAATGTGTCTTCATGAAAAATGCCCTGACTCTGATGAATAATAGTGGAACTTACATTTAGCTTTTTCAGTTCGCGTATAATTGATCTGCTTTGAGACCCATCCAATAAAACGCTTTTACCGTCCTTTATATTGCTGGCAATAATGTCTCCTGAACCATTGAGTAAAAGAATATTGTCATCCTTAATCTTCTTTAAAATTTGAGAAACAGCTGCCCATGAAAGATCCCCTATAACAGCTCCAATAATAGGTTGCAGGGGATCCCCCTCATCCCTAATCGGAGCAGCAAAAACAACAGCTGGTTGCCCTGTATGCTTTAAGATCACAAAATCAGAATGATTGATCTCTCCTTTCATCGCCTTTAAATACGACAAATTTTGGTAATACATTCCACTTAACGATTTTCCTATCTCTTTCTGTCGCGTAGAGAATACAATACTTCCTCTCGTATCAACGATAAGTAAACTATTCCATGGACCTGTAAGAGTTGCTAGATCTTTTATCCTGTCCTCGCTATCTTGCTTGCTACCCTCATCGAGACTTGTGCCCTCAACAAGGCTACGTAGATGCCTTTCGAATGATTTTTCTCCCGCCATGACCCGAATATCACTATATCTTTCTTCTAACATACGGTCGATTTTATCCATCGTGTTTTCTGCACCTTCAAAATTGTCTCCCATAATTACGTCTTGTTCCGTGGAAACAGTAAAAAAGAATGAAAATAAACCGATGACGATCAACATCAATATGGTTATTGACAAAATAAGTGAAAAGATTTTAAACAGCAACTTTTGACTGAATCTTATCTTATTCATGCGGGGCTAATTCCGATCATCAAGCTTCACCACTCATAAAGCATCTTTCCTATACTCGGACGTTATTATTCATGCAAAGAATACCGACCACCTCTTACCTTCATTAAACTATAAAGAACATTCTGGTATCATTTTGCTCCTTAATACGTGGGGTGTCGAAATAAATATTATTTATTATCTATTTTCTCTAACTAATCTCTTTCTTTAACAAATCACTTTTATGATATCAAACGGAGAAGCATTCAAGTCCTCTCACCTCCCCGTGACGGGACTCGAAGAGGCACCTCTCTATAGTACAAATCCCAAAGGAACCCAGTGAGAAAATATCTTTCGAAGTACGCTAGCTATTTTTTAAGGCCTTTAGAATAGTATCTCTACGAGTGTGCCAGTCGTCAAGAGCACCTTGAAAATCAAAAATATCCTTAGCTTGATAACCAGTTAAACTACAGTATGAATTTAGGGCAGCCTTACTCACACTTAAACTATATTCCTTATAATCTAAGGCATCCGCTAATCCATCGAGCACATCTTCCCATTTTTGTTTTTCAGATAGTACTTTCTGATTAGTTACCTTCCCCAAAAAATACGCAGATTTAGCTCGTGAAGCCCATTCAGGATAATGTATTTGGTCAACTGCATCTTTAACAGAGAAGTTATTCTCATCTTCAAATTCTTTACAATTCGTATTGGGACGGCATACAGCTCCCAATTTCTCTAAAAATACTTCAAAAACTCCACTTTTGTACATATCTTTTATTCTTGATTCATCAGTAAATATTTGATGTACTGTATAGGTGTCAGCCTTTCTTTTCATATCGTCAAGTCTTTCATAACTAAGACGTTCCCCACCATAATAATTTTGCCAAATACAAGAATCTGCCAATTGAGAAATCAAAATGCTATTAAAAATACCTACCTGCGATTGCAGTAAGTCGGTTTCCGTACCAAAAGCAGTTACTTGTTCTCTGAGAAGTCTAATTTGTTCTCCAGAAGAAATATAGCTCGAGACCAACAAAGGAAATGCAATACTAGCAATAAGACCGGCAATTAAAGAAATCTCTCCGACCGTATCTGTTTTTTTGGACAAAACCTTTTTAATTTCTGGAAAAAACGGAACAAAAATACCAATCAGTAAGCTTAAAATGTCACAAAAGGCCAGATCAAAGATAGGAAAGAATGAAATAACTACAGAGACTACGCCCCATCCCAAATATGCCAAAGGTAAATGTAATCTTTCATTTCTAAACCAACGTATCAACGATGTGCCTAAAAATATAAAAGCCACAGATGTAGAAAAGATTAAAACCCTATAAAGAATACTTCCTTCGATATAAATTTCGTTACTATGGGAGGATGCGATGTTTGGCATTGAACTGACCAAAAAACCAATTTTGAAATTATCAAATAACATATACAGAGCTCCCGTTATTACTGCCGTAAACATACCTCGCTTGAAATATTTAAGCGCCATGACCATAGAGTCAACTTTTTCATTGATAACAAGATAGTTTTTTGTTCTATTTGAAAGCCAACAAGAACTAATTTCTTTTAGAAAATCTGCTTTATTCTTAAATTTAGAATCAATGATATTCTTGGTATCTAACTTATGATATGCCTTTCTATCTAATCCTCTTAGCGCGTATATTGCAGAGGTTAATAGATAGATTAACGTAGATGAAAAAAACAAAATAATAAAGATCCTGCCTACTATATTATTGGCATCTATAGAGTTGATCTTATCAGAGAATTCCGCAATCAAAGTGATGACTAAACCGGTTGCCCCCAACAAAGTTACCAGCTTACCCTCCACAGTTTTCACACGCATTTCTTCATCGACATATAGATTCTTTGCCACGTCGGCAAATGTTTGAATATAGTCTCCATCTTTAATATAATCTATCTTCTCCATGATCTTCTCTGGAGATCCAAATTCTTCCATTGTTTTTTTGTTAGCTTTTTCTTCTGCTTCGGTGAATCGTCCTATTGTAGGCCAAAGAAAATCTATTATGTTTTCTATGATGTTCACGACTTAGCTCCTCCCTCTGATCAATAGATCTGTCAAAGCTGCAGTCAATTTGACACCAGTTCGTTTTTCTATCCAAGCCCATTGACCATTGGGGTTTATTTCTAAGAAATAATATTTACCATCTTTTGCATAGATCATATCAATAGCTCCAAACTCTAATCCTAAGCTTTTGACCAGATCAAAACATTTACTTTTTATATACGGTGGCAATTCGTATTTCTCATGAGGTAGATTTATGTCTTGTGCTTTTCGCCAATCTACCACAGAATCCTTATTTTTCTGAGAATAAATAGCAGTTGAAAATAGTTTCTTACCAATAACATTAATTCTTAAATCTAGAACCTTTTCTATATTCTTTTGGTAAATTGATGGCAACGGCAATGACCTTTGTAAATGTTTTAAATTCTCCAACTTGACCTTAGAAGTAAAAACAACCTCCCGATCATTAAGTATTCCTGCTTTTATTGGTTTTATGATGATATTTCCTTTGTGATTCTCCCAAAATTTTTTTATCTCAGGATAATTATTAGAGATTATCGTTGAAGGAATTAGAAAACCGATATCCGTAGCTAATTTCAATTGCGTTAATTTATTTTCTGCTAAATGGATACTCGTTGGATTACTCACCCAAAAACAGTTCAAATTATTCCAAATACCATTTAGAGTAAATAATGTTTCTCTTTTACAAAAATCTCTATATTCTTTGGGGATTTTACTAAAGCATGGCAAAAGAGGACGCCTATACCATATGCTTTTTATTGCAGAGAACGGTAGTGAGGGCTTGAAGTTAAAATATCCAAGAAATCTTTTCCCAACACAGGAAACTTTTGTCGCTACTTTTTCAGGAAAATCTTCAGTATTAAATCGGATGAATTTCTTCTTACGCTCTTTTAATTCTAGAACAACAAAATCCGCGGTTACATCTTCACGATTTGTAACAATTAAAATCATGACACCATATTTTTACGATTAAATGTTTCTAAAAAACTGTCGTCTAAACCAATATCGTCGGATTCTTTTCTTTGATTAGTTTTAGTCAATAACTGTAGATCTAGATTATTCAAGTGGTGATCATCCGATTCTTTATGCGCAGCAGTCTTTGTTAGCAGTTCTAAATTCAAATTTTCTACATCATAATCATGAAATTCTTTCCTCACTTTTACTTCCGTTATTGTTTCTAAGTTAACTACCGGGGAAGATAAGTAAGCCAACGGTATATCCCGAGACCCTTTTCTCAATATAGAAACTTTTCTGTTTTCATCATAGAAAATGTTCACACGAGACCTTTTTTCTTCCTTTTGTTTCTCTGAAAAGCTTAAAATTAACGGTAAATTATTCTTTTTATTCACACCTTCCCCCTTTTTGGATGGATTTATTATACTATATTTATCCTCAATTAATTATATAAATTCATCTCTTAGACTACATCAAAACCCGACACCTTATGCTTAATATAAGACTCTAGGCCATACCTTAAAGCATCAATGCAATCATTGGATGAATCTAAAGGAATGGGTAGAATCTCTCCGGTGGCATCTCCATCTTTTATTAGAAATCCTATTCTGACTGGCCTGTATGCTATTGAAACACTTGTTATTGGCATTGTTTTATTCCTCCAAATTAGTCTTTGAGCCACTCAATCCCTTGTTTTTGAAGCCTATCTTTTATAAGCTTAGGATCGATACGCGACCTTTGAAATGTATAAGAATAGTCATTGACCATTTTCTTAATACGGTTGCTTTGAAAAGGTGAGATTACATATTGATTAGCCATGCATATTGTTCTTCTATTAATTTCATCAACAAAGCTATGCTTAATGAAGTTAGATAATACCGGCCCCTTGGACAACAACAGACATGCTTTAGGAGAGATAGGAAAAGCTAATTCCATACAAGGAGAGCGAAGCCCTCCCCCAATAATTAATTGACCACCCTTATTTATAGATATAGCACTTAAAGGAGTGTCGCTCGTCACAAAGAACTTTCCTTCCTTAAGACTCCGAATGCTCCAACGCATATCTTTCATACTTCTACAAATCGCCTCAGAAACAGATAAACTCCATCCTACCATATACTTTTCATCTACTTCAATATCAACAGCCTCCCAATATTCTGCCGCCATTTTAACAAATTCTTCTAATGATAACGGCGTCTCATCTTCTGCATTTTTTAAATATCTCTCATATTCCCTTTTCTGCCCTTCGGGAGTTCTTAAACTTTCTTTCAGTCCATCCAACAAATGATCAACTCCTGCGATATGAATATCTTTAACATTGTTAACTGACGATGGTACTCTCGTATGCAAAAATGATAAAAATAAAGCCATTATAGGAATTTCTTCCTTATCGATTTGATATGGCGGATTTCCCCATTTCTCAATAATAGGCTTTGCCTTCCCCTCCCATTGTGAAAGGAATTCTTCCATCCTTTTATCTTTTTTACCATTTTCATCTGGATGAGATAAATAATAATCCCCTATTACTCCAGTATTAATTGGTTGTTGAGGCCGCGTAGATCCATCCTTTTTATCATAAACCCAAAAGCATTTCTCTCCTGCAGCTAAAAAAGACTCTAGATAAAATTGTGGCACAGTATGACATCGTATCGAAGCCATTAATAATGTCCCTTGATTTTAAATTACGGTTAGGATCTTTATCATTAACTACAGACCATTAACTAAGACCCCAATTAGATAGGATTCTGCCACTTTTGCCCAATTTTGGCAATCTTTTATGATCTATGGGATGTCAGTTAATGATAATGGGAGAATTGGTAGAAATAAGACTTAAAATAATATCCTAAGTCCTAACAAATTCAATAGATGCAAAAAACTTCGGCAATTAATGATCACCGAAGCTTTTTCCTATCTTTAGGGTTTCCCCTAGCAAAAATTACTGGGGTGGGTCCCCGCACACTAGAGGGCTTCCCCGATCTAATTTGCAGTCTATTTTGTTTTGTCCAATTTGTCCACTTTTTTGAGAATCCAAAGTATTCAACCTTCTAATATATATGGTCTTACGATTCTTCAACCTTTTCTACCTGGACATTTTTCCGTAAAGGGTCTAACGAATCGGCGTGATTCTTGGCCCAATTAAGCCAATTTTTGAACTCATTTCCCGATAAATTTCCTATCTTTTCTTCACTAAAAACTCTCTCTTTTTCTTTGATATACGCCCGAATTAACTGACTTTTATGCCAATTTGAAGCATCTTTTTCAAGAGTCTGAATCTTCTCCAATTCAATTTGCCGCTTTCTATGTAGCTCTTCTAGCTGGACCCTTTTCTCTTCATCCTTCCGACGTTCGTTTTCCCAATAAAGCTTTCTATCTTTTCTCTCTTTGTATTCTTCATATAAACCCACAATGAAACTATTCAACTTTTCTTCCAATGTTTTCGTCTTTGTATCTTTCCAAGCATTACGTTCATTCCAATATTCCGCACCGATCCTTAATACTAGAACTCCTGAAGGAATATAATCATGATCACTATCAAAGGGGCTTTTCTTCTCTAATTTTTTAACCACCCTATGTTTTTCGTAAATACTTATAGGTAATATCTCATCTTCCCACACCACACATGAAGAACATTTAGTTTCATCTTTTTTTTCTAATATTACTTTTCTTCCTCTTTTTTCAAGCGCCTTAATAAGCGCATCCAATATACGAAGCGCCCTATCTACACTTTCAGGAGCAACATGAACATGTATTTCTCCTCTATGGCTCCATATCATTCCCTTTTGGAGATACTTCTCTCTCCTGTTTAAGTCTTTCTTCAAACTTTGAATAAAAGGATGCGGTTTATCTAATGCCTTGGATACATGAATCTTATTTTCAGGAAGATATTCAGAAGCAATTTCTGCAGGAAGGTCTAATCGTTGAGTCTGTTCTGTTTTATCATTTTGTTTTATCTCAACATCTGCTTTACCATCAAAATCTGGTAAAGGAACTCGATTTATAGGAATACCGTGTTGTATCTTTTGCCAATAGCCTGCTTTAGGCATGGGAACTTTTAACTTCTTACAAATTTTTCGAAGGCCGTTATCAGATAGACCATACTCTACAGCCAATTTGATCATGGGTTTTGACCAAACTTGTTCATATAGCTCTGTACGGTTGGCGAGCTTTATCTTTGATTCATTCATAGAACGGGGCATTTTTTATTTGAATTCTTAAACCAATCCTTTAGCTTAATGATTCCTCTGCCAAGTAAGGCAAAAGCTCCACCTATCATGACCCCTATGCCTATACCAGCCGGACATCCGGGCTTACCGCAATAAGGGCATGTGGCTCCTGACATAAAATAACCAGATGAACCCAAAAACCAAGATTTAAAGGTTGAAGAACTGAAGAAATTCTTTATTTTTTCAAACATATTATTGTCCATTCGTTGTATTTTGTGCTGATTGTACTTCAGCTATTTTACTATACTTTTCAGGATTGTCGTTAAAAGTTGAAATACACCCTCCACAGCATAAATGATAAGTCTTTCCGTTATATTGCACTGTCGCTCCTGGACCCATAACGCCAATCGGCCTGCCGGAAACAGGACAAAATTTATTACCAGCATCTACCGGCTGCACCGATGATTGCATTGATTCCGGTGTCGGTGATTGCTGAGCAAAAACCAATCCTGACCCCAACAAAAAAACTCCTAATGTTAATGATGCGACTCTGTTCATACAGCCTCCTTGTATTTAGTTAATCTATTTAAGTTTTCCTTTTAATTCAAATTTGGATTTCCAGAGATAATAGATCGCCGGATAAACCAAAAGACCAAGTAAAAATGATGTAATCAACCCACCGACCATAGGTGCCGCGATACGTTTCATCACATCCGATCCTGCACCTATTGACCACATGATGGGTAAAAGCCCGACAAAGGCAGCTGCGACTGTCATCAATTTAGGGCGCAGGCGTCGGACAGCCCCCTGAATGATGGCCTCCTTTAATTGTCCCTCCGTGTTCATTTGATTGCGGGCCATTGCCTCTTTATAGGACAATTCCATAAACAAAAGTAACAAGACACCTGTTTCAGCATCAAGCCCCATAAGGGCAATCATGCCTACCCATACCGCGAGAGAAACGTTATAGCCAAGCGCATACAATAACCAAACAGCACCAATCAATGAAAACGGTACAGACAAAAGTACAATACCTGTCTGGACCATGGATTTGGTGTTCATATACAAGAGAATAGTGATGATGAAAATGGTCAATGGTAAAACAACTTTCAATCGATCACGGACGCGGAGCATGTTTTCATACTGACCACTCCAAAGCAGTTGATAGCCTTCAGGTAGTTGTAAATTTTCATCAACGGTTTTTTTGGCTTCATCAACATAACTGCCTATGTCCCGCCCCGCTACATCCACATAAACATAGCCTGCCAAAAGCCCGTTTTCATCGCGCAGCATGGATGGACCTAAACCAGTGCGCTCTGCGTAAACGTTCCTTGTTCCTGGAATATCCTTAATGATTCCTTCTATTTGAATACCAATGCGCTCAATCGTCTTAATATCATGACCAAAAACTTTAATGCCAATGGGAGTACGTATTCCTGTCGATTGCATATCAATACGATTTTTAATGGGCATGGTCCAAGCATTGGTGCTACCTGGAATCTGTAATGCGCCATCCAATTGATTAATTAGTTCTTCGTGGGAAATGTGCCCAGGCCACTGGCTTTGTGGTTTAAGAAGGATGGTAGTTTCCATCATGGACAGCGGGGCTGGATCTGTTGAGCTGTCAATACGCCCAGCCTTGCCCCATACACGCTCTACCTCTGGAAAACTTTTGATAATCTTATCCTCGGTCTGTAATAATTTCATGGCCCCTGGCACTGAAATATCAGGTGTTGTGACGGGCATATATAAAATATCACCCTCCCATAACGGCGGCATGAATTCTGATCCTAATTTCAGATAAACCGGAATGGTGGCCAAGAACAGTGCTATGGCCGCGGCAATAACATGTTTGGGATATGTTAAAACGAATCGGCAGATGGGATTGTAAAGATTGAACAGAACACGGCTTATAGGATGTTCGGCTTCAGCATAATACTTAGTCTTAAACCGCAAAAGCCACATGCGCAGCGCCGGATTAAGAGTTACCACCAAAATCGCAGCAATGGCCATGGAAAAAGTTTTAGACCAAGCCAACGGTTTAAACAAACGACCTTCCTGGTCGAGAAGTGTAAATATAGGAAAAAATGAAACAGCAATGACCAACAACGAAAAAAATACGGCTGGCCCCACTTCCTTTAAAGCCTTTAAACAAATCTCGTGATAATCTCCTTTACGTCCGCCTGCTTCCCAAAATTCCAGATGCTTATAAACATTTTCCATTTGCACAATCGCTCCATCGACTAATACCCCCATAGAAATAGCAATCCCTGCCAAGGACATAATATTGGACGTTAATTTCATCCCTAACATCGGTATAAAAGACAAGATGACGGCAATGGGGATAGTGATGATAGGAATAAAGGCTGATGGAAAATGCCAGAGAAACAATAAAATCACCAGGCTTACAACGAGCATTTCTTCTATCAACTGGTGGCGTAAATTGGCAATGGCACGTTCGATCAGTTGTGATCGGTCATAGGTGATCTTAATTTCAACACCATCAGGTAAGGATTTCTTTACATCTTGGAGTTTGGCTTTGACCCTATTGATAACATTAAGAGCATTTTCTCCAAAACGCATAATAACAGTACCCACGACCACATCACCCTGGCCATCTAAATCTGATACGCCGGTGACTTGGGATTGTGTCCCATAACCGCCAATGGAAGCCACCTCTGCAACGCCTGGCACGCTTTGCAAGGCATCACGTAAATTCTGATCTTGAAAACTGCGTAATTGCTGCAAATCGTGTTTACCGCTCTTATCTATAAGGGCGTATTGAAAAACCCAGCCAACACCCGTGGCGTCCGGCCCTAATTGGGTTTTAACCCCTTTAGGTAAATGAGGCAGGACCCTATTCAAGTATTGCGACAGCTGGCTGCGGTCTGAGGTAATATCAGTCCCATCCTTAAAAATGACGTAAATATAAGAAACCCCAACATCAGAAAATCCTCGAATGGCTTTAACTCCCGGGACACCTAATAAAGAAGAAACGATGGGATGGGTCACCTGATCTTCCATGATGTTGGGACTTTTGTCCCATTGGGAATAAACAATGACTTGCGAATCAGACAAATCAGGAATGGCATCTAAAGAAATATGCTGGATAGACCAAATAGCCACAGCCAAAGCTGCAGCAACACAGATCATCACCAAAAATTTATTCCGGGCTGAAAATTCAATTAACTTAGGAAGCATTGCTGCCCCCCTGACTATGATTATGCCCAGAAACTAAAGCCATGCCGCAAATAGGACAAACACCTGGTTTATCACTTTTGATCCAAGGGTGCATAGGACAATAATATGCCCCTTGATGGTTCTGACCTTGTACAGTATTGGTGGATGGGCTTCTAAAAATTAACCAGCTTCCTGTTACTATCGCTGCCAAAACTATGATGAAAATAATATCTCTTGTTTTCATAAAATTTCCCCTAGATAGACAATTAAATGCAAAGAGAAACTCTTCGCATAACAAACAGAAACTTTCTATTTAGAGGAAATTAAATACGTAAATTGAAGGTTCTAAGGTAAAGCGGGGTAAAACTTGCGACCAACGGCGGACTACCGCGAGAATAAACTTGAGGGAAAGAGGCTACAAAGTCTGCATGATACGTGCCTAATGAAATAGCAGGAGAAAAACTTATCGCTGCCGGTGCCGTTAAAATTGTTTGGGCATGAGAAAATTCCGCGCTGGTTAAATGGCTTTGGCATGACCCCATTGGGGCGGAATCTTGATGAGAAGAATTTTGCTTCTCACAGCACATGGCAGGCTTATGAAAATGAG
>Ga0206944_1081_pt1 | contig 18097 bp, 9 predicted proteins | sample Alteio_BWOrgHeat_4_FD_152978 | JGI IMG/M metagenome (GOLD analysis project Ga0206944, IMG submission 152978) | Enriched cells from forest soil in Barre Woods Harvard Forest LTER site, Petersham, Massachusetts, United States -... | ecosystem: Environmental > Terrestrial > Soil > Temperate forest > O... | reverse complement strand
AAGTGATTCTAATTCAAGATCTTGCATTAATTTGCCATCTCGAACTGCCGGATCTAGGTTAAATCGCAGGGGAAGGACCCCATCTTTGATATGGCGGTCCATAAAAACTTCAAGAGATTGGCAATATTGCAGAAGGCTTTGCCTCTTTTGCTCTAAAGAAGGATCTTTTCCAAGAAGTCCTTGGTAGTCATCTTTAAAAGCCGATAGGCAACTTGGTTCAAGGACGATGATTGCCTTTATATTATCTGATAACATGTTGTAAAGACCCTCTACCACATGAGCCGCATTTTTTTTGGCTTGCTTAAGAAGCCCCTTTGAAATGGCGGGGCGGCCACAACAAAAGTGATCAGCTAAAAGCACTTCGTATCCCAAAGAGATGAGGATTTTATAAGCTGCAATGCCAATATTTGGGTCATTGTATTCTGTATAGGTATCGTTATATAAAATGACTTTTTGGTTCAATGTGACCTTTGATTGCTTTGCAAACCACTTTGAAAAAGGCTCTTTTGCAATGTGGGGTAGCGGGCGTTTATCTGTGATTCCAATTTGTTTGAGCAGCCACTTTAGAGGCGCTTGTTTTTGCATAAAGTTGACAATGGGGGCAATAGGGGATATCCACTTATAAAAGAGATGCAAAGAGGCAAAAAGGCGATTGCGGATCGAGTATCCATTTTTCTCTTGGTATTGGTAGAGAAATTCTGACTTCATTTTGGCCATATCGACTTCTGAGGGGCACTCTCGCTTGCACCCTTTGCACTCGATGCAAAGGTCCATCACTTCATACATCTCTTGGCTTGTAAATGTCTTAAGGGGCGCTTTTCCATTGATGATAGAGCGTAAGGCTTGCGCTCTTGCGCGCGTTGTATGAAATTCATCGCGTGTCACTTGAAATGAGGGGCACATCACCCCCTTATCCTTTCGGCACTCTCCATTGCCGTTGCAAAGATCTGCTGCAAGTTCAATCCCACCCTCTTTAGTGAAATCGAGAAAAGTTGGGATGGGGACATGTTTTGTTGAGGGGCTTAAGCGCATATTTTGCGTTGGATTTAATCCATCGACGATTTTTCCCGGATTAAATAACAAAGCGCTATCAAATGCGAGCTTGACTCTTTTAAAGGCGTTATAGATCTCCTTACCAAATAAAAGTTCATTTAAATGGCTTCTGATAATTCCATCGCCATGTTCACCGCTCAAAGAACCGTGGAATGTTAAAATCAAATGGGTAATATCGATTTGAATTTTTTTCATGAGGGCAACTTCTGATGGATCTCTTAGATCGATATAGGGTCTAATGTGTAAACAACCAGCCCCAACGTGGCCATAGATTCCTGCTTCTTTTCCTACGCTCTTAAGATAGGCAAAAAACTTTTCCATAAATGGAGCTAAAGTAAATGGACTTATAGAGATATCCTCAATAAAGGCAATGGCTCTACTATAGCTTCTTTTGGAAAGGAGGAGCCCAAGCCCTGCCTTTCGCATCTCCCACACATACTTTTCCTCTTTACAGTTTTGAAAGATTTGGCAGGATGTGCCGATGTCTTGCCGCGCTAATTCTTCGGTAAACTCCTTTAGTTTTACGCACACCTCACTTTCACTTTCTGCCACAAATTCTACGATAAATAGGGCATCGATAGCCTCTTGAAGCCAATCGATTTTCCCTGCCATCGCAGGAGATGTTTTAGCAGCAGAGATGATTTTTCCATCGATCAGCTCAAGAGATGATGGCACAAATTTTAAAATGAAGGGGACAGCCTTAAAGCCATCTGAGAGATGAGAAAAGGAGATGACGGCGATGCCAAAATATTTTGGGCGCTTGACTATCCTTAATTTAAGCTCTGCAATTAGTCCTAAGGTTCCTTCAGATCCGACGATGAGTTTACTTAAATTAAGTGGGAAAGGGGAAATAAAACTATCTAAATTATAACCCGACACATGCCTTGGTATTTTAGGAAAACTTGTCTCAATCTGCTCATTTAAACTGGTTCGTATCGCATCGATTTCGCGATAGATTACCCCTTCTTGATCTTGTTGTAAAAGCTTATTTGTCCACTCAACTTCTCTTAAGGGCTTTGTTTCGATTATCGATCCATCGGATAAAATGAGTTTTATCGATTCAACATGATCGATCATGGCTCCATAAAGAAGGGATCTGGAGCCGGCTGCATTGTTTGCCGCCATTCCACCGACCGTCGCTCGATTGCCGGTGGAAGTGTTTGGGCCAAGGCAAAAGTCATGTTTAGCAAGAGCTTCATTTAAAACATCTTGGACAACTCCCGGTTGGCAAATGACAAATTCCTCCTCAAAGTTAATATCGATGATATGGTTAAAGTGAGTAGAGAAATCGATGACGATCCCATCGCCTAAACAGCCCCCAGTAATTCCCGTAGCAGCGCCCCGCGCGATGATGGGAATCTGATATTTTTTTGCAATTTTAACAGTGTTGATGAGATCGTCAAGATCGATGGGAATCACAACGCAAAGCGGCTTTATTTCGTAAATGGAGGCATCAACGCTATAGATATGGCATGTGAGGGGGTCAGTGGATACATCTCCTTTGATCGCCTTTTTTAAATCTTCAAACAATGTGAATGTCATTTGCGATTTAATGCGATTAAAGAGTTATTTTGGATCTCTTCGTAGAGATCGTTAGAGTCGTAAATTTTTGCATCAAGTGCGCTTTCAAGGATTTCTTTTGAGTAAACCCTTTTTTTAGAGGCTGTCTGAGCTGTCCCATATTGCTTTAAATTGGCTGCAAATATACCGGCAGCGCTTACAGGAAGAAAGTCTTCGTATCGAATGGGTGTATAGGATATAAGCCCTTTTTCCACAAGTGTATAAACATTAGACCGATTGATGCCATCCTGAATATCGCTAATTTTTCCCGCCCCGGTAAAATGAAAAGTGTAGTAGCCAAGTTCGAATTTACAGAGTTCATCATGCGTTTTGGGGAGATCTTTAAAGCAGGCTCTATATTGCCTAACATACTCCTCATAGTCAGTTAAGGCAAGCTGTGGATTTATTTTGTCTGTCTTTTGAATGGCAGCATCGTAAATCGTTCTTCCCTTAGGAGTTAGTGCGACCCCTCTTTGTTCAACTTCTCCAAATCTTGCCGTATGCATCACATCGCACTGATGGGTTCCATCGGCAGAAAAAAATTCCACAGGTTCTGCTAGCGCCTTATACGCAGTTTGCCTTAAGAAACAAAGTGCATCATCCGGATTTTCTGGGGGGGGAGGCCCTTCAATTGTATCTTTCATCTCAAAATCCGATTGTTGCAAAACGTGCTTCATCGTGTCAAAGAGGCGATCGATATCTAAAGAATTTGGGGTGAGATGGTTTAAATGGGGATTGGGAAAGCAGGCAATGTCTGCCGCTATATTTACTCCTTGCCGGTAGAGGTCTTGATAAAGTGGATAATCAGTTGCAAGGTTGCGAAAGTAAAAAAGCTCTTTAGCTTCATTTCGGAAAATCAAGGACTGCTCTATCGTTAGCCCTTTTTGTCTTTCATAAATTTCAATCATTTCTTTAAGAGCTAAGGTAAATATTTCCCGAGATTCAAGCGCTTTTTCGATACGCACTTTCGTTGCTTTGTCAAAGAAGTCTGTCACTAAAAGGGAGCAAAACATCCTCTGATCGGGATCGTGAAGAGGCCTAAAAGCGGTTCCTAAGACTGGTTGGCTCTTTTGTCCTGCATCTGCTAAATTATAAAAATTTACGGCAAACATATCTAAGACGGCAAAAAAACGCCCCATCCACTTCAGCTCTTCCCTTTTACCAAGTCTTATGGCGCCGTGGCGCTCCGCGCTAATTTGTCTAAGTTGCTCTTCTTTAAGATGTAGCTCTGGATGTTCCTTGGCAACTTGCGCGTTAACATCGCAATTGATTTTTAAAAGTGTGCCATAGAGGGGGACCTCTGCTGCATAAAGGGAGGAAAGGTCGGCAAAGACTTGGCTTCTAAGAAGCGCTTGCGATATAAAATGTTGAGGGCGATCCATCATATACATGAAACTACTTCAAAATTTGCTTTTTTAGCAAAGAGAAAACAATGGGCATAAAAGTGATGTGGTGTCAGTGGCTCTTGACCCCTTTTTGTTTGAAAATAATTTTGGAATATGTCAAAATGCAATCTCCTTTTGGAGTAGAAGATCATGCCATTTAGTAAATTTCTAGACCCTAAAAACGATGTTGCCTTTAAGAAAATTTTTGGCACTGAGAAGAATAAAGAAATCCTGATCCATTTTCTCAATGATTTGATCACTTTTAAAAGCAACCGACCCATTCTCTCTGTGTCTTTCTTAAAAACTGTGCAAGACCCTGAGACAGCAGCAAAAAAGACTAGTATTGTCGACATCTTATGCAAAGACGAAAAGGACAATCACTATATTGTGGAAATGCAGGTTGCTAAAGAAAAAGGGTTTGAAAAAAGAGCACAGTATTATGCCTCCAAGGCTTATATTTCTCAGGCCAATAGTGGCGGGGCATACCATGATCTTAAAGAAGTGATATTTTTAGCAATCGCCGATTTTGTGATGTTTCCTAAAAAAACTACCTATAAGTCCGATCATGTGATATTAGATAAAGACAGCCACGAAAATGATTTGAAAGATTTCTCGTTCACATTTCTAGAACTTCCTAAATTCAATAAAGACATCGACCACCTGACTAATATGACAGAGAAATGGACCTATTTTTTCAAACATGCCGAACAAACTTCCATTGAAGATATGCAGAAATTGGTGGGTAATGATGAAATTATGGAGAAGGCATATAATCAGTTGAATGCAATATCATGGAGTGACGAAGAGCTTTTGACATACGACCAAGCCGAAAAATATGAAGGTGCTTATCAAGCTTCCATGGCGCAAAAATTTGACGAAGGCAAACTAGAAGGTAAACTAGAAGAAAAATTAAAGACAGCCCGAAATATGATCAAGAAAAAATATGATGTATCTATCATTGCAGACATCACAGGTCTAAGCCACGGTCAGATAGAGAACCTTATCACTGAAATAAGCCAAAAGGGACCCTAAAAGAATAGCTTTTATGTTTCTAACTACTTTTTCCTAAATCACCAACATTCTTCACGCAGAAGAGGGAGTGAGCGGCACATATGGAGCAGTTGTTGCAAGTTTTCCTCTTCTTTTCTCCCTTGTTTGAACATGTACAAAAAAACTTGCACCATTTTTGAAAATGCATTAAGGTGCTAAGCATTTACACCGAAAGTGTTTCAAAATTTGGTTTTTGGCAAAGAGAAAATCCAAATTTTGAAACACTTTCGGTATAAAAGATCGACTGCAAAATTTAAGCTTTAAGTACTAAAGGAGAAGTTGTGGATATATTATCAAAGTTAAACAATAATTATCAATACTCTAAAAACCAGTTACAATGGATTGTTTGTGCCTGGGTATTAGGCAGTGTTTGTGAGAAAAAATCTACGATATCCATTTCCGATGGAGATGTACCCGAGGATGATTATGACAAGAAGTCCATATATTCTCTTCTTTATTCACTTTATAGCTCTATGGGGGAAGTCGAAAACGAATTAGGTAGAAAATACGAGTTTACTTTCAATACTTGGGGATATGCCTGACCAAAAGCGTGGACCCCTTCCAATATCTCTGAGACAGATCCTCAAAGATTTGGTAAAAATGCCTATACCGGTCTATTTGAGTTTAAAGAAGTCAAAGAGTACCTAAAAAGAATGGATGGAAGGGTACATATAGTAGAAATGGGATGTGGCACGGGCGCAGGAGCGCACCATATTTGTAAATCTGTTATTCCTCAATGCTCTTACGAAGCAGTAGATATGCAGAAAAGCGCAATTCAAACATGTCTTCGAAAGTTCGTTCCTGAATTATCGGGAAGACTCACTGCGACTTGTGGGAATGCCACTGATTTAAAAATAAAAAATGAAACTGCAGACTTCGTAGTCGTCTGTGAAACTCATGTCACGGAGTTTCCAGGTGTGGTGACACCTGAGGACATGATTTTTTTTCAAACTGCCCAAAGAATTTTAAAACCGGGAGGGTTTTTAGTTTGGGGAAATGCGATTCCAGCTACAACGTGGAAGGCTTCGTTCGATTATCTAAAATCGATTGGAATGAACGTGATTGAAGTGCGTGATGTAACTGAAGAAGCAATACAAGCAAGAAATGAAGATGAACTTCGCGCTAATAAATATGTGACACTTTGTTTGCAAAAATTGTGGGCCTTTAAGATCCCACTTTTAGGTGCAAAAAAAAGAAAAGAAGCTGAAATGGCACTTAAAAACTTCTATCGGAATCCAGGCACTCGTTTGTACGAAAATATGAAAAATCGTACAGATACTTATCAGGTAGCACTCATTCAGAAAATAAGTTAACATCCATACAGTCGGTATTAGGGATCGTTAAGAAATAAAGTACCCACCTAAAGGTCGACCGTGAAATTAAAAGCCAAACAATTTTTTAGATATAAAGAAGATCGACGAAGTGTTGTATTTATAGCCATTTATTTTGTAGTTGCTACCATTACTTGGCTTGCACTCCCCCTAAAATGGTACTTAACGATCCCACTTGTTTTTATTAACTGCTTATTATCATTTATTTGTGCAACGGTCGTGCATAATACAATTCATTATCCTATATTTAAAGTCCCATTTTATAATCGCATTTTTCAAGTCATTCTCTCTTTTACCTATGGACATCCTGTAAGTGCTTATGTACCTGGCCATAATTTCAGCCATCATAAGTATACTCAGACTGATAAGGACAATATCCGCACTTCCAAGGCCAGATTTAAATGGAATTTTTTAAATCAGTTATTTTTTTTCTATATTATGAGCATCGATATTATAAAGGCAGAAAGACGGTTCGTCAAAAAAATGAAAAAGGAAAAGCCAAGATGGTATAAGCAATACATAATGGAAAAATATTTTCTCATTGCTGCAAAAGTTGTATTGCTGTTCATTGATTGGCAAAAATTTTTGCTGGTCATCATCATTCCACATCAATATGCCGCATGGGGCATTGTAGGAACTAATTTATTTCAACATGACGGCTGTGACGAAGAGCATCCTTACAATCATAGTAGAAGTTTTACAGGTAAATTATTAAACTGGTTTACCTTTAACAATGGTTATCACACCATGCATCATTTACGGCCAGGTCTTCACTGGAGCCTGTTGCCACAACATCATGAAAAACACATACAGCCACATATTCATCCCAATCTCAATCAAAAAAATTTTCTGGCTTACTGCTGGAAAACTTATATATGGCCTGGAAAAAGAGTAGATTACCTTGGTAATCCGTTTGTTTTATCACCTAAACAAAAAGATCAAGACTGGGTAGCTGATGTGCCCATTAAAGAACATATTACCTCACTTGGAGCCATTCAAAAATAATTCAAACCTTTACAACGCGAGTTCCTAAGATCAGATGATCGGAAGCTTTTGATTTACAACGCGTTGAAAAAATTGACTTCTTTCGAAACTAAACTCCGGTTAGAGCAAAGCTGCAATAGCATGATGCCCTTGATGAATAGCTATAAAACGCGGCAGAATTCCGTTACCATTTTTGATGTTCTTATTTGCACGGTGTTTTAAAAGCAATTTTACAGTGTCGATATGGCCGTTTTGCGCAGCCAAGAATAATGGCGTGTGTGAGCGCCCATCTTTTAAATTGACATCAGCACCTAGCATTAAAAGCAATTTAACAGTTTCATTCCTTCCATTTTGACAAGCAATCACAAGCGCCGTTGCGCCGCAACCATGTATTCGGTTGATCTTTGCGCCTTTTTCTTTGAGCATTTTAACAACTTTAGTATGCCCATTTTGAGCAGCAGCTAGAAGTGCTGAAAAACCCGTTGACGATTCTTGATCTACATTTTTTACATATTCTAAAAGAACTTCCACAACTTTTGAATGACCATTTTGAGAAGCAAGAATAAGGGGAGTGTAACCTTGTTGATTTGTAATTTCGTTTCTAGCTCCATGTTGAAGGAGCATGGCTACAACTTCTTTATGCCCATTTTGAGCTGCCAGAGCAAGAGGAGTGGCTCGATTTGGAGTTTGTGGATCGATTTTTGCTTGATAAGCTAAGAGAACTTGAACAACTGCAGCATGGCCACTTTGAGCTGCAAATAGCAGCGGTGTTTCCCCATTTTTTGATGGGCCGTCGATTTTAGCGCCATTTTGTACGAGCAGTTCCACAATTTCATGATGGCCATAATGAGCGGCAAATATAATAGGTGTCCACCCTTTTGAACCGTGTTGATTAACGTCTGCTCCATGTTGTAGAAGTACTTTGACAACAGCGGTATGGCCATTGTTAGAAGCGACTATAAGCAGTGTCAAACCATCTTCGGTTATGATATCTATCTTTGCGCGTTTGTCTAAAAGCCTTCCTACAATTGCATCATGGCCGTTTTCAACTGCTAATAAAAGAGCTGTAATACCTTCTGAATTTGCCCAATTGACCTTTACTTTATGCTGGAGAAAAATGTCTACTATCTTAAGATAGCCGAATTGAGCCGCTATTAAAAAGGGCGTCATTCCATTAGGAGCGATTACATCGATCTTAGCGCCCTTTTGCAGCAAAAGTTGAACAATCTCAAAATAGCCTAGTTGAGCTGCATAGTAAAGCGCTGTAATACCATCTTTAGTTGGCTTATTGACATCTGCCTTGTATTTTATAAGCATTTCTACAATTGGGAGATGCCCTTTGGATGTTGCAGCTATCAAGGGAGTGATACCTTCGACATCTGCTTCATTGCTATCCTTGCCCATCTCAATTAAAAGCTCTTTTACTTTGTGAACATTGCCTTTTTGACATGCGACAACAAGGAAATAGCGTTTTTCACGCTTTATCATCTCTTTAAGGGAAAAACTGGGAGGATTTGTTGCCTCATTAATTTGAGGAGCACTTGATTTGTTCTCGCGCTCTGCAACGCCTTGTTTAACCCTCTTTTTTTTCTTCTTTGCTGGGATTTTCTGTGAGTGGCCAGCTCCTTTAGAAGAGCGATATGTATTTTGCAAAAGCTCGCTATGGAGATCTGTAGGTCGAAGAACAACTTTTTTAAGTTTATCAAATTGTTGCTTTTCAAAGTGAAAGCTTAAACAAAAGTGTTTGATGAAGAAATCTTGCTGCTCTGCACTTAAAGTGTCCCATTGCAAGAGTGGATCTTCTGTTTCTATTCTATAACAGCCGTATAAGAGCTGATCTTTACTCAATAGTGCATATTGATCATAAGAGCGATAGGTAGTAGAAAAAAATAAAGCTCTAAGCGCTACCTTAAGGGTGTTTACGGTAATATTTTCAGCGGGTATTTCTTCTTGTGCATTCAAAAATAAATATTTTTTTATCCATTGCAAAGCAAGAGCTTGCGCCTCAGCCTCTTCATTAAGTATTAAACAGTTCCAAGAAAATACAAGGGCTAAAAATGGGTCATGAGCACTTTTTTGCATGTAGTTTTCTAAATAATCAAAGCACCTTTTGGCAAGGCTTTTGGGTTTAGGGTAAAGCACTTCATGATAAATCTCTTCTTTGTCAGGCTCTTCTTTGTCAGGCTCCTTTTTGTCAGGCTCCTCTTTGTCAGGCTCTTCTAGGTAAAGCACTTCGTCGTAAAGCTTTTCTTTTGGCAAATTGAGCTCTTTAACAGAATAGGCGCAAGTCGCTTGCAAAAGAGATTTTGCAGAGGTGGTATGCATGGTCGATGGGCAATATGGGAAGGCCATCTTAAGTAACACATCATTTTGCTCGTGTAGTTCTTGATGGAACTCGTTAAAGATCAGCGGGAGTACACACGTGCGCTCATTAACCCCGTCTAAAAAAGGGATTTGAATGACTGCATTTTCCGTTTTCAATTGGTTGATGTGACTTTCTGTAAATATTTCGAGTTGCAGGCCCTCTTTAGATAAAGGTCCAAAGTCACATAAATACCTTGTACACACACCAGTTCCACCAATATCTCCTTGAGGATCTAAAAATTTAACCGTTGAATTTGCGCATGAGTTGTCTTTTAAAAAAAGGCTAAATAGATCTGTATATTTGCTCTTTTCTTTCATTTCATTTTCTACATAAGTCAGAGCGGAATCTACGTCGGCTTCAGGGAGTAGAATTTGTTGAATAAACTTTTGCAGCGATTCAGCAATTTGGTTTTTACAAAATTGCCAGAGGGAGTTTTTAAATTTTTTAAAAAGCGCATCTATTGCTGCTTCGTTATCAATTCCTTCTTTAGGGACAATGTAAACTTTTATCCCTGCATGGCTTTTGTTGTGATCATGAAAGCAAGAAAAGAGTAAATCTGCAGAGACATAAATCTCCACCTGAGTGGGACCTAAATCATTTTGACATTGCTTAAGAAGATTTATTCGTGAGAAAGAAATGGGAGCAAAATTGGCTTTTTCTAACTTCTCCTGATCGAGCTCAGCTTTTATTGACTCCAATGAGGCGATCCATTTTTTCAATTGGATCGATGGGTCTAAAAATGGGGTAATTATCGCCAGTCTATTGAAAACGTCAAAAAACGGGATTAGCAGCTTATTTTTAAGTTCTTTGTTTTGCGATCTTAAAAGATGGCGCAATTCTTCAGAATTCTGAACCTTTTCTTGTAATTCAGAGGATAGATAAGAAAATACGTCTGCATCGTCTTCAAGTGCAAGCCTTGAAAAACGGTTTTCTACAAAGACAGGTGGGCCTGCAGTGCAAGGAACAAACATGAGGGCTTAGCCTTGACCGTTTTGTGCATTATGATCGTTTTGCCTATAATACCCCATGTACATTGGCATTGGTGGCTGGTAGTAGAGAGTGCCTGGCATCATGGGCCCATTTTCTGCGTAGAAGTGGGGAACTTGTGGCATTGGCATATTAGCTGAATCGAGCTGTTGATGTTGTTGAAGAAGTTGTTGATGCTGCCACTGAAGGTGTGCATATTTCTCTTGTTTCTTTGTTAGATTATTTTGTAGCTCCTCTATCCAAGAAGATAGTTGCGCAGTTTCCTGCTCACTGGTTTTTTTACTTTGTAATAACTTATCGATTTGATGAAATTGTTCCAGTCGTGTTTTGGCGTTAGCAAGTTCAGTCTGCAATTTTGTAATTTCATTGTTAGCGGCTTGCAATTGATTATTAAGTAGTGTTTTTACTTCTTCTAAAAGAGAGCTCGCTTGGGGGGAGGAGCCAGCAGCATGTTGCAATTGATTTTGCAAGTCTTTAAGCTGTGTGTCGGCTGTCTGTTTTAAAGAGGTGATTTCGGTCGTTTTTGCCAGTAGTTGCTGTTTTAATCCTTCGTTTTCATCAGTTTTCTCCCTTAACTGAGTGTGCAATTTACTGATCTCATCTTGTAAATCCTCAAACTTTTTTTGAGACTTTGCTCTTCTTGCGCTGAACGATCTACGACTGTTTTTTTTGGAACCGTTTTTCCGCATGGATTGGTGACTGCTTGCTTCTTTTTGTTTTGGTATCGAGATTTCGACGTTTCCATCGAGGTGGATGGTTTTTCCACCATTTGTATTTGTTAAAGAGGGTTCCCCTTTTTCTTTTGCAGCTTGTAACGTCTGCAAAGCTTTTTGAACAGATGCTTTTGCAAATGTTTGAAAGTCTTGCGATTTCACAGCCCTTTCAAGAAATCTTACCGCTGGAATGATTTTTCCAAACTCTTTATCGATGAAATTACGTTGTTCCAAGGCATTTAGAGCTTGGATAGTCACATCGCGATGTCTCGTGCAAGCACTAAATTTTAGTAATATTTGTATATTTTTTTCTATATTTGGCTCAGTAACGGGCCAATGGCCTTGCCGGGAATTAGCAGTTGCTGCTGTAGCGCTCATTTTTTTACCTCAATATTATTGATATAGCGTAGAAAATTTACTTTCTTTCGATTTTGTTGTCAACACAACAAAATAGATGAGTGATTGTAAACTCAGCATCATGTTTATCTTCTTTCAACGATGTACGTTATTTTCTTACCGTGTTCATCATGCATCTCGCACACTTCATGAAAGTTACAAAAATGATCGCCCATTAACGCCACGATATTGGCATTGTCAAGATCCGTATCCAAAAGCAATAAATTTAGTATCTTGTTTTCTAATATTTGTTTTGGGTGTTTAGGAGGTGGATTTTTTAGCATGGAGCTAAGAAGTGTACGGATCCATAGCTCAAGTGCTGATTCTTTTAAACCCTTTGCATTATCAAACAACTTATCTTTTTCTACTTTTTCAATTAGCTCAGCAAGATGTAGATATACAGCAAGTTTTATATTATCGAGAACCGAAAGTTTTTTTTCAAATGTTTGATGGCAAATCTCAAAGAGTCTAAAAGTGGCGAGCAAAGATTTAAGGGTAAATTGGTGAGGCGAAAAATTTTCTCTCATTCCAAGAATATAGGCATCTAACAAAAATTTAAGGCGTTGAATGACTATAGCTTCCTCAGATCCCAGAAATCTGGAAAAAAATTGCAAATTCGTAAATTCAAATTCTTTGTTATATCCTTTAAAAAAAGCAGACACTTCAAAAAAGTCGGTTCTATGCGCTTCAATAAATTTTGGATCTTTGTATTTAAGCCAATTTTTGTATATCGAAGAAAACATCAGCTTGCCAATTTCTTTTTTTAATTTTATATCTTTTGAATATTTCGCTTGATAAATCTCGGCAAGCTCAAAGTGAAAGAGAATCCATTTTACATTCAACCCGCAAGATTGCTTCTCCATTTGGGAGCAATAACCTTGGCTCATAACAACAAGGCCTTCCTTCACTAATTCAGGGTCGCTAGAGTCCAAAAGACTTGTAATAAAACCTGATAAACCTAAATCCTCTTGGGTTTTGGCCTTTAACGCGCCAAAGATAGCTAAAACTTGCGCGCGTGAGCTAAGTATTTTTTTCAAGGTAGCCTCTGGTAGGCTTTGCAAGTGATGCTGATATTTAGCCCACTGTAGGTTCAATAATGGCCAAATTTTATGAAAGATTTTGATGAATTGATCATACTCCTTGCAGAAGGTAATTCTGCATCTGATAATAAGCTGAGAATAGGCAATAAGCTCATTTTCGTTATAAAGGTCAGAAAGTTCTTGCCTGAATCCCTTTTCATAGCCCGCGGTTAAATCTCTTAGACGTTCTATAAAGGATCGCGCGTTACTCCCCATTAAAACCTCATAAAACCAAGCTGATCGTATGTCAAGGGGTAAATGATTTACCCCTTTTATGAACCCAAAGGTATGTAAAAAAAGTCCTAGACTATCTAATGCTTTTGTACTTTCTTTTTTGCATAGGAGTGCGAAACTATCTTTTAAATAATCAAACAGCTCAAAAGAAATTTCTTTTAAACGAGGTGATGTTAATGATTTATTTATACAAATATTAACTAAACTTAAATTGGTTTTAAGGGTGTCTTGATGCTCAAGCTTCTTTCCATTCCAGCGAGCGCACAAATCATAACCTTTTACATAATTGCTTATCCAGCTGCTTAGGTGAAGGTATAATCTTAATTGACTTGATTTTTCTTCAATAAAGCTTGCAAAGAAGGGCAACTCTTGTATGGAAGAGAGGGGCTCTTGTCGATAGCCCCTTAAATGGGCAATCATATCTAAAGCATTTTCCTGCAAGTGCAATAAGTAATCATGGGTTTCTTGAGTAATAGGCATATCCTTTGCAGATGAAGCCGCATGCCCATGAGAATTTAACATGGGACATAATATATCAAAAAAATCGCCTAATTTTTCATAAAAGATCTTTTCTTTGCCAATCGTTTTAAACTTTTTATAACAAACTTCCATCATTTCAAGGATGAAAATAAGCGATCGGAATGAAAAAAGATTGTTGTCAAGAGATGGGGCCATCTCTTTACTACGATAATGCGCTTTTATTAAAATCCAAAAGTCTTGTAGACAATCCTCAACTTCTGCTTGATTCCAACTCATTAGAAAAGGAGCGCCTTCAATACATTTTAACGTTTTTTGATCGCGCCCCTTTAATAAGCCAAAGAGATCTAGAAAAGAATTGCGAAAGTGACAAGTAAGCGCATTTTTTTGTAAAATTAGCGCAGCATGTTTAGACCATAGCGCGTGTAGAATTGTCCAAACTTGATCTGGGATCTCTTTATTTTCTTTCCAGAATGGATCGCATACAAAGTGAAGCAAATAGGTAAGAAAATCTTCTTGCTTTTTAGCATTAGAATATATTTCTAAAAAGAGTGTGTTATCGTTAATTGCTTCAGGGTGATTTTGAAGAGCACTTATTACACACGCTTCGTATGTAATCTGTAACTTCATTTGCAGATGTTGCATCTGGAAAAGGGGCGCATATACGTCATAACACGGGCATTTTGCAGGCCTTTGCATCTCATTAAGCAATAGTAAATCGATTGGATTAGCCCTTGGATCGCTCAAAATTATCGCCATCTCATTGAGGGCCTCGTTGAGATTAGCAGATTTAAGTTCTGCAATGACTTTGGAAAAAATTGTATCTTTATAAGCTTTTATTGCATCTTCACTAAAGAGCGCTCTATCATTTAATAATACAAGCAGCTTTTTAGCGTGTTTATCGGAAGATGCTTCTAAGCTTTTGATAAGACTTCCTAACTCTTGACCCAATGCAAGATAAAATAGACCGACTTGTATAAGTTCGTTTTGTTTAGAGTTTTTCAGCGTTTCTAAACGTTTTTCCACAAGTTTTTGACGTTTATTTGTTGCTACTTTAAGTGTTGGTAAAAAATAGTGCTGTTGAAGGGCTAAAAAGTGATCTTTTAAAAGTTGTGATTGGCTTATGCAATAGACGATGAGCTCTGGTTTTTCATATTTTAATATGTGTTTAAATTGAGAGTCTTTTTCCCAAATCAAGTTGATGAGTGCATTGATGATTTCATGATCAAGGGGAAGATTTTTGACTAAAGATCGACATAAAGAGGTGATGAGTGACCTAGATTCATCTATTGGAATATGAGCGATGCATTTCAATACCAGGCGATTTTCGTTGAACCTAGAAACGGCAGTTCGAGATGCTAAATTGGCGCAAGATCTTGAATTAGAATCACTTTGCAGTGGGGCGGGACATTCCCAAAGGGTGTTGGACCGCCCCACTGCAAATGATTCTGGTTCAAGAGATTGTGTCAAGTTAGCGTCTCCAACTGCCGTTTTTAGGTTGAATCCTAAAGAGATTTGGCAAAATCGATTGAGTGCGTGGTAGTAGCGAATCTTTTGATTTTTCTTTAGAGCAGAAGGGGATAAGGACATTAAAAATCTTTCAACAAATGAAAAGAAAACGGGACCAAAGTCTTTGTTGTCAAGAAAAGCTTGGATAAATGTGATTTTATCTTCTAGATTTTCTCCCAAGGATTCAAAGCAAAAGGTTAGCTGAGCCGCGTAATCTGCAAGAGTGTCACATTCTCTTAAGAATTTAGAAAGGCTTTTTGTATCAAGAGTTTGCAAGTAGCATAACCGCTCTTGTGGGGTCTTAAGATATTTAGTTACTGGTTGAAGGGGTTTTAGATGCTTTTCTTGAAGATTAAAAGCTAAAGAAAATCTAGTAAGTAGATAATCTCGCTCTTTCTTGTCTAAGCTAAACCAGTCTTCACGTGGATCTCTTTTTTCATCAAAGTGCAATTCGTAAAACCCATACCATCGATTGTGAAGGTTTAAGAAGGTGTAGCCAGTGGAAGGGATATTATAAAGAGTGAAAATTAAGGCTCTTACCCCCTTAATTAAGACAGCATTTAAGAGATGACTTGCTTCACCAACCTGTACATTTAAGATTTTTTTTATCTCTTCACATAGAGCACTTTTTTGAGGAGCACTTTTTTGAGCACTTTCCTCAACTTCTTCGATAAGCGCGTAGCAATTCCAAGCGAATACAAGACATAAAAAAGGATCGTAACACCCCGACTCCATGTAGCTATTTAAGTAATTCAAACAATGCCGATGCTCTTTTTTTGCCATAGCCTCTAAGGTATTTCTTGGTAAAAAGTGTGCCTCAGTTGCTTTAAGAAGAGCTTCTTCAAAGGAAGTTTTTTTTTGAATGATAAAGTGGCGTGTTGCAATCGCAAGTAGTGCCATATCTTGATTTTCTTTTGAATCGCAGCGATAGCTAAAAACAAGAGGGTGTGGGATAGTGGGTTGCAACTGCCAGGAAAGTTTGATCAACACATTTTCTGTAAATACGTTTTTAATATCGCCTATGAATACCGTAAATTGGGTATCATCTTGTGAGTGCGATCCGAGATGGAACAATAATCGCATGTCAGAACTTTCTTTTTCTTCAGAGAATTGAATGGGAGTATCAACGAGCTCACTTTCCTTTAAAAAAATGGAAAAGAATTTAAAGAGTGTGTACTTGTTGAGGATGTCATCAACGAGCTGATTACCAATCTCTACAGTGTAGCCATCTTTAAATAATATCTTGCAAAGATCTTCAATCTTTTGAGTCATCGTATCGCTTAAAAAATCGCAAAGAGATTGTCTAAATTGTGTTAAAAAGACCTCGGTTTCTTGTTGTGTAAGCCTTTTTTTAGGGTTTAAATAAATTTTTACCCCGTTATATTGATTGGATCGATTTTCATGAAGGCAAGTAAAGAGAAGATTGCCAGAGATGTAGATGTCAGTTTCTTGGGTAAATTGGTTTTGCAACTGTTTAAGAAATTCCATACGCGAAAAGGATAGGCAGTTAAAAGCAATCTCATTACATCTAGTTTCATCATATGGAAGGTTACACATTTTGTGATAATCAGTGAACCATTCCCATATCCATGTTTTAAAGTCCAAAAATTCATTATGACGACAGGCGACGATTGTCTCTTGGTTTAAAATGACATAAAGATGATTAAGAAGCTCATTCCTTACCATTTTTTCGTCGGCAGGGTTATGTAGAAGGGGAATAAACCTTGCCCTAAATTCGCTCGTGTCAACGAACTCTTGCAATTCTATAGGTAAATGGTGGCAAAAACTTCTCGCATCAGGAGCAAGAGCCCCTTTTGGCAACGCTTGTACGTTAGAAGCAAGGCTGCAGCCACTTTCCCTTACGATAGATGATAAAGCAGTCATCTTCGATATTGAGTTTCATCGTTATTCTGGGATGTACCTTGCATTTGAGGCGCCATGACAGGTATAAAAACTGGGGTTAGAGGTTGATGTAAATAAGGGTTAAATGATTGTCCTTGTGCTTGCCTAAATTGTTCTTGCAGCCATAAGTTATTGCTCATAAGAGCTTGATATTGGGAATAGAGGGCATCATAGTCATTTTTGAGTTGATTGTATGCATCTTCTAATGGCCGTAAAGTTGAAATGGTCTTTAATGCCTCTTGTAATTGTTGTTGCAAAGCTGTGACTTCTGTTACTTGATTTGACACAGCACTTTGTTGCGGTTGAAGAGGTGCTGCCAAGGTGGATTTTAGATGCTCTAATTGCAATTCATGAAATTTTTGCTGTAATTGGCGCAGCTCTTCTTCCTTTTGACGAAGGGCTCCTTCGCTTCGCAAAAGATGCCCTTGTCCTTGCATAATATGTCCTTGCAGAATGGCAATCTGTTGACTAAGTTCTTGATTTCTATCTTTTTCTTGTGTAAGACCTACTACTGCAGATCTTAGCTTTTCAGTTTTTTTGCTTCTTTTGCTCTTTTTACTGCCTGTGTGTCTTCGAGTCGAAGTGCTTGAAAGAGTCGAAGCTGTGTCAGTTTCACTTTGCAAAGAGGCTACACTTCCTTGCAATTTGCGAATATGCGATGGAGCTGATGTTGCTTTTGGTTCATTAGATGTTTGGTGTGGGTAGGGATTTAATTGAGATAAAGCATTTGTAACTTGATTAACAGCTTCGTCATAAAACTCACATTGTGGCTGCTGTCCTAAAACTGCATGAATATAGTCGATATTAGTAAGGATAGACTCTTTCCATCCCCAGCTCGCAATCTCCTTGCGACTTGTTTGCACCGCATTTGCGCTTACAGTTTGAATTTGCAACGATTTCGTGAGTACACTTCTAATCCTGCCCATTTGATTGCGGTTGTTTGATAGAGCAAATTGATAAAGAGAATGTAAATGCTGATTAAATTCCACGATATTGTAGTGACCCACTGAAGAACATGATGCGGCTGCGCTCATTTTTTTACCTTATGTTGAATTTTGTTTTATTAAAGTAT
>Ga0206944_1071_pt1 | contig 18152 bp, 17 predicted proteins | sample Alteio_BWOrgHeat_4_FD_152978 | JGI IMG/M metagenome (GOLD analysis project Ga0206944, IMG submission 152978) | Enriched cells from forest soil in Barre Woods Harvard Forest LTER site, Petersham, Massachusetts, United States -... | ecosystem: Environmental > Terrestrial > Soil > Temperate forest > O... | reverse complement strand
CATTAGAAAAAGTAAATTATTTGATTGAAAAAGAAAAAACATCACAACCCTTTTATGTAAAATTAAATCAATACACCGAACCATCTAGTTTAACAGGCTTTAAAAAACCAAATAAAGAAAAGATCGCTAGTGTCTTAGTTGCATTTATTAATAAATGCAATGCTGATTTTAATGACAGGTTAAAATTAAATAAGCTTTTGTTTTATACAGATTTTGTAAATTATAAATTATTTGGATCATCTATTACAGGATTATCTTACCGTGCCATCGATTATGGTCCTGCACCTACCTGTTACGATAATATTTACGCCTATTTTGAAAACGAGAACATTATAACTACAAAGTGGGTGAAGGCTTCCAATGGTACTGCAAAAGAAACCTTTATAACACAGGCGGAATTTGATCCAAGTCTATTTACAAAAGATGAAAAACGGATTTTAGATATCATTGCTGAAACATTTAAGAATATTTCATCATGGGATTTAGTCGATTTGAGCCACAAAGAACAAGGTTGGATCGATTTACATCCTAACAAAGAAATAATAAATTATCAGCAATACGCTTTTAATTTAGTGGGAGTCTAGCTGGTTAAACGTGATCAAACAACTGGAAGATAAATATCAATCGGCCATGTTTTTTGGGCATAATCCAACTGTTTCTGAACTTTCCCGTTTTCTGATGAATGATTTCAGGGAAGAAATGCCCACCTCTTCCGTTGTTTGCATTGGGTTAAAAGTAATAAGTTGGAAAAACATTGAGGTAGGAGAGGGCAGACTACATTTTTTTTATACTCCTGCAATTAGTTAACTGTTTATCGGGCAAAATGCCCGCTTCTCTTTTGGGCCGGACAAGCGTTCACACAAGCCTACGCGCATGTCGCGGCCCAACCGCTTCCTGATGTCCATGACAACTGGGCCTAGCTTGTTAAACGTGATCAGACAACTGGAAGATAAATATCAATCGCCATGTTTTTTGGGGAAAAAGTAATCGAGAACTATTTAGCCTTCCTTTTTAGACGTTTTGAATTAGAACTGTCTAGTTCAAGTTGCCAAATAGTGTCCCCTATTTTCATTTCTTTTCCTTCAATCATAGGGATGCTTGGAATTAAAAATGTCGTATCATGATGTGATTTAGTTTCCCCAATTAAAGTAAAATATCCATTCTGTTTTTCCCCATTTAAAATTGTATCTTTGTTAACAATTCCAACTACCACTGCGTATCGTGCATTTTTATGTAACCCCTGTAAATCTTTTATTGTTACTCCATTAGTTGTTTCCTGTAAACGTAGAAATTTTTCTGCATTACTTTTTTCTCTTGATTGACAAGCAACAATAAACACAAATAGAGAAAATAAAGTTATTTTTCCCATTTTACTTTCTTCTTAACAATGATATAAAAATATAATTTTATTTTGAATTAGTAATAAAATTCTTGTATAACCTATTGCCATTTATTGGCAGAACCTATTAGGAAATATGGAGAGAAAATTATTTGTACATTTGATAATGGAACCCTATAGTAGGACCAGCGTATTCGCAATAATCTGGCATTTGAGTCCATACACCATTAGTTTCACTCCAATGAGGCCAACAGAGTTTAGCCAAACAGTTTCAACTTGCTTTAGGTTTAGCCATTTTCAATTAAGGCAGTATTCGTCCTTTAGTCTTTATAAATCAAAAATTGCTTACATGTAGTTTTTTGTTACATTTGATAAAATACGTATCAAATTTTTAAAAACATATTGTTGTGCATTACAATACAAAAAAGCTAATAATCTCTATTCAACACCTGTTAAAACGATATTCACTTATTGAATTTTTTAAATCGCCTCAATTTGTTATATTTGAAAGAGGGGGGAAGAATTTAACATATTGACGTTTCAATGATTGCAAATTTATTATCCGCGTTTTGATTCCTTTGGAAAAGCATGAAAAACAGCTACATAAATAAGAGAACAACCATTTCCATCATATTGGCAACTGTATGTATGTTTTTATCTATACTATCCTCTGCTCAAAATCCTGAATGGAAAACATTTGACCCTTCCAATTCGGGCCTATCATCCCCATATTTAGAAAACATTGCCATAGACACAAATAATGTTAAATGGATCGGAACAGGTACAGATGGATTAATAAAATTTGATGGTTTTAACTGGACCACTTATACCGGTTCTAATTCGCCTATAAATAATGCGATACTGTCAATTGCGGTAGATAATAAAAACAATAAATGGTTTGGACTTGGAGGGGGAGGGCTTGCAAAGTGTGATGATGTAAACTGGACCATTTATGACACAACAAACAATAAAATTCTTTATAATGAGATTTCCTGTATAGCTTTTGAAAGCTCGGGCACTGTATGGCTGGGATTATACGACTCGGGAATGGTTAAATTTGATGGAGTAAAATGGACTGTATTTAATACCCAAAATTCAGGTATCCCTGCCAATGAAATTACTTCTATTGCAATTGACAATCAAAACGTAAAATGGATAGGAACCAACCAAAACGGGCTGATTAAATTCGACGACACTAATTGGACAAATTATACCCCTTCGAATTCTGGCTATCCCCAGTCTTACGTAAAAAATGTTTGCGTCGACAAGTATGGTAATAAATTTATATCAACTGGGGGTAGCCAATATGGCCTCGTTAAATTTGATGGGATACATTGGACGACCTATACAGGATATATGTCCTCCGTCACTGGGCTTAAGCCATTTAATCCATATAAATCAATAATGGACGTAAATGGTGTATTATGGATTATAACGAATGGACAAGGTTTGATAGAATACGATGGTAATACCTGGACTCAATTTCGTAGTTCTAATTCAGGACTTCCTACGGATGGCTTATTAATGGACATAGCGATTGATAAATTAGGCAATAAATGGATTCCTATTTCAGCAACGGGTCTTGTTGCATACAGGCAGGGAGGTGTTATTCTTTCAACAAACGAAATAAAAAATGAGGAATTATCAATTGCCTTTTATCCTAACCCTGCCAGTGAGCAATTGCATTTCGAACTTAATCATTTCTTATCAGCAGGAAGCCCCATTAATATTGAAATCCACGACATTTTAGGAAACCTGGTACTAGCAAGAGAGAACGTGCTTTTTGCAAATACAAAGTATACTTTTGATGTATCTGATTTAAGGGAAGGATTTTATACTGTAGCATTAAGATCAGCGGATATAACGAAAGTAGTTAAGCTGATTGTTAAACATTAATAAAGATGAGAAGCTATATTTTAAAAGGAGGAACCAATACGTTTGATATTTCAGGTTCGGAATTAACAAATGGAATCTATTTTTACCAGGTAATTTCAAATAACAAAAGAATAGCTCAGGATAAACTGGTGATTATTGAATAGAAAGATTTGGGTCGGGATAACGCATTTAAGTTATTGATGTAACGGAGTTGTAAATAAAGAGCTTTTGAGGCTGCCATATTATCTTATGGCAGCCTTTGTTTTTTCTCTTACTCCCATACCACCATTAATGTTAAACCGCAAACAGAGAATTGTAGCTACCTATCGCCAAATTAGAGTGAATAATCCTTAATGTTTAAATAACCCCATGAATAAAAATGATTTTAATCCTTAATGTTTAGATAATCCCATGAATAAAAATGATTTTAATCCTCAATGTTTAGCTAATCCCACGAATAAAAATGATTTTAATCCTTAATGTTTAGCTAATCCCACGAATAAAAATGATTTTAATCCTCAATGTTTAGCTAATCCCACGAATAAAAATGATTTTAATCCTTAATGTTTAAATAATCCCACGAATAAAAATGATTTTAATCCTTAATGTTTAGCTAATCCCACGAATAAAAATGATTTTAATCCTTGATGTTTAGCTAATCCCACGAATAAAAATGATTTTAATCCTCAATGTTTAGATAACCCCACGAATAAAAATGATTTTAATCCTTAATGTTTAAATAACCCCACGAATAAAAATGATTTTAATCCTTAATGTTTAAATAACCCCACGAATAAAAATGATTTTAATCCTTAATGTTTAGATAACCCCACGAATAAAAATGATTTTAATCCTTAATGTTTAGCTAATCCCACGAATAAAAATGATTTTAATCCTTGATGTTTAGCTAACCCCATGAATAAAAACGATTTTAATGCTTAATGTTTAAATAACGTGAGTTCGATATAAAATGATTGGGAGCTACAATAACCCTCCACTTTAGTGGAGGGGCAATAAGTAAGGGAGAATCAGGGGCTTTAGCCAAATTGAAAACCCTGAATAAGAACAAGTTTAACCTACTCTTTTATTTGGCTAAAGCCCTAAGTACTGTGTTATTCCGGCCCCTCCACTAAAGTGGAGGGTTACTGTAATGCTTGTTCTATGTGGTTTTACGAAAGGTTTTATCTCGAACTCAGGTTAAATAACCCCATGAATTAAATTGATTTTAATGCTTAATCGAATGGCAACAATCCTTTGAAAATCTTTTTTTTAATCCGTAAACGTCCATTTTGCATCCAAGCGAAACGATTAAATTGACAGGTAAAAAGCCTGTTTAAATGAAAATTTCAACGCTTCCCTCCTTATTTACCGGAGATTTAGTCGGTTAGGATTCCAATAATTTGAATATTTTGATTTTTGGGAGCATTTTTTTATCTCCAATTTTGGTCTCAATAAAAATGAAAAAGAAGTTTACATATCATCTTAAAACGATTTGCCTGGCAGGGCTGGCTGTTTTTTCTTTTCTCGGTTGTTTGGCAACCAGTGAAGCAAAGAAAACATCCCTTGTTGCCGGGGAAAACTCTTTTTCCACCCCATCGCTCGAAGCCCAATTAAAGGCTCGTCCTAAAACGGAAGGCGTTTATACCTTTTTCCATAATAAAGGACTGGTTAAGGTTGATAAGCAGGAAAATCATTTTCATCAGCTCTTTACTATTACGGGCAGGGATAAAATAGAAGACGTTAGCGTTCAGCTCAAAAAAAGGATAGACAAGGCCACTGGCCATTCCAGCATCGGATCGGCGGTTGTCAGTTTTATTATCCGCCTGATGGATTACATCGGGAAGGTAGTAAAAGAGAACCCCTTGGTTCCGCATAGGGGTTTGTTTAATCCTTATGGAGATCTGGCATTTAGTAATTTTTCCGGCTTTTTTAAAAGATCCATTCCGCAAACTACACATGTTCCATCTGCTGTTATTGAGCAGAAAGCAAAAAGTATTGCCGGAATGTATTCTTTAATTTACCGTACCCACGTTCCCATCCCCGAAATTCGCCCTGCTCCCGCAGGGGTGTAATTAATCATGTTGCATTGTCGCAGGTCATGACCTGCATTGCCACCGACAGCAGCCGTTATGCCGGGGAGAAATCTGTTCACATCGCGAGGTGAGTATCGACACTCCAGAGGCAGGAGAACTACAAAGTACATCAACGCTTTGCATCCTTCCGCCTGGTATATACGGGGATAATTCACGGAATATTAACCATAACACTTAATACTATGACTAAGATTAGAGTAAAGCTATCGTTAGGAACGAGAGGCATACTATCGAAAATAGAATTGGGGAGGCATGTGGAACCAAGCATGAACGGGAATGCAAATTTTGCAACACCCGGAGTGCTTGTAACCAACATGGCAACTGCAACCACTGTATTGGAAGCAGCTAATGGTCTTGCTATAGACGGGGGGAAATTTTTAACCCTGAATAAAAGGAAGGCTGAAGCAACTTACGATGCAGCAATGGAAGCTCTGGCAAATTATGTGGAAGGAATTGCGAATGGCAAATCCGATCCAACGATTGCGCTGAGTGCAGGCTTTGAACTGAGCAAATCAGGTGGTAATAGAGCATTGCTGGCATACGCTATTGTAGCTAGCAGCCTTTTGAGCCAGGAGATTAAACTCAGAACAGGCAGGGTGAAGATATCCCGGCTTTATCGCTGGGAAGTTTTCTTCGTCCCTAACTCGTGGATTGATTCCCCGGGCCCCCAACATGAAAGTGACTGGACCTTACTTGCTGAAACAGGAAAGGCTAATTTTCTTGCCACCGGACTCCAAAGCGGAACACGCTATTGGTTCAGGATGCAGGTGATCAGCTCAACCGGCAGAAGTAGCTACAGCACAGTGATTAACCTGGTTTGTTTGTAAACCACTTCCGTCGCAGCGGGGGATCAGGAAAATAAATTGTTTAATATTGAATGGGGGTATAAAAGAGATCCCGGACAGTGATGTGCGGGATCTCTTTTTTGATACACTACAAGCCAACTGTTATTTCAGCAAGTACTTTACAAAAACTCATTCGCCAGGTTAGCAAGTTCCGACCGCTCCCCCTTTTCCAACGTGATGTGACTGTAAATGGGTTGGTTTTTAATCCGATCGATCAAATAAGAAAGTCCGTTGCTTTGTGTATCCAGGTAAGGGGTATCAATTTGATAAATATCACCGGTAAAAACAATTTTTGTGCCTTCGCCTGCACGGGTAATAATGGTTTTTACTTCGTGAGGAGTCAGGTTTTGAGCTTCATCTACGATAAAAAAGACGTTAGACAAACTTCTTCCCCTGATGTAAGCCAGTGGGCAAACTACAAGCTTTTCGTTTTCCACCATCTCCGTAATCAACTTAAACTCCTTGTCCTTTTCGTTAAATTGGTTTTTGATGTATTTTAAGTTGTCCCATAGCGGCTCCATGTATGGATTGAGCTTCGATTTAATGTCGCCGGGTAAATAGCCAATGTCTTTATTGCTAAGTGGAACAATGGGTCGGGCCAGGTAAATTTGATGATAGTTTTTTCGTTGTTCCAAAGCACAAGCCAGGGAGATAAGTGTTTTTCCTGTTCCTGCAACTCCCTGCAAGGTAACCAGGCTGATGTTGGGATTCATAATCGCATCCAGCGCAAAGGCCTGTTCCGCATTTCTGGGAGTAATGCCAAAAGCGGTGGTCTTTTTTACGCGTTCCAAATGATTGGTAACGGGGTTATAATGGGCAAGCACCGATTTCTGTCCATTTTTTAAGATGTAAAAATGGTTGGCAAGAGGTTTCGATTTCTTGATCACCAATGCGGATTCGCAAAACCCCTTTTCATAAATCTCATTAATGGCGTCAACCGGTACTTTATCTATGCTGGTGCGACCAGTGTATAATTCATCCAGGTCCTTGATCTTACCCGTTTCATAATCTTCTGCAATAAGATTAAGTGATTTGGCTTTAATGCGCAGGTTGATGTCTTTGGTAACCAGGATTACTTTTTTCTCTGGATGTGTTTCCGAAAGATAGAGTGCTGTATTTAAAATCCGGTGATCGGCCTTTCTTTCGCCAAATACTTTTTCCGAATCCACACTGGAATTCTGATGCATTTCAATTTTAAACATCCCATGGCCTTTGCCATTAATATTTACCCAATCCTGCAAGGTGTTGTTTCCCGAAATCTTATCAATGTATCGGATAAATTCGCGGGCAAAAAAGTTTTTGGTGTCGTTACCCTTTTTAAAGTTATCGAGTTCTTCCAAAACGGTGATGGGAATAACCACATCGTGTTCCTTAAAACACTTAATGGCATTGTGGTCATATAGAATTACAGAAGTGTCGAGAACGAAGATTTTTTTGTCTTTAATCATAAATAAATCTTAAAAATTTGAGTATAAAACTATAAATTCATGTGTCTGATTTTAGGTGAATCCAATAAAGTAATGAACAGAGAATTGTTATCAATTCATCAATCGATTGTAAAGGGAAAGAAAGCGGTTGGTTTACCCGTATAATGATGTTAATAAATGATCACATATAGTTAATACGAGATAACTATAAATAAGTTGTTTTTATTGTATAAATCAGGATGGATTTGGTTTGATTATTATACCAGGTTAGTAAGGATTCTTTCCTGTTCTTTTTTAATGGTTTCAATTAATGCTTCTGCAAATGAAACCACCTGATTTATTAGCGCGGGAATTAAGTCCAGGTTGGTTTCTTCTTCAGCATATTTTTCTAAGGTATCGAGTACTTGCTTAAAAGGAATTATTCTCAGGAGTGCAATGTTCGGCTTTATTTTATGCACTGCTTGCTTTAATTGTTTCCAGTTCGCATTTGCTCCCTGGATTTGTATTTCATGGATCATTTTAGGAATATGAACACAAAGCAGGTCAATCATTTCGGATAAATCATGTTCATCTTCGCCAATAAATGTTTTTACATAAATCCAATCCACTTCAACCACTGAATGCGTGTTTTGGGATGGATTTTCCTGGTATCCTTGATCGTTTTGGCCATGGATAAGTGCAATCATTTTTTCATACAAAACGGAAGGTTCAAATGGTTTTGAAAGGTATTCATTCATTCCTGCCTCCAGGCATTTGATTCTTTCTTCGTTAAAGGCATGAGCCGTGATGGCGATAATAGGAATTGCTTTCACTTGTGCATCAAAACGTGTTCGTATATACCGGGTTGTTTCCAATCCATCCATTTCCGGCATTTGTATGTCCATCAGGATGATATCAAAGGAGGCGTGTTTAAGCTTTTCAATGCCGACTAATCCATTATCTGCAAGAGTAATTTCGCATTCCATTTTCTTCAGCATAATGCTGGCCAGTTTCTGGTTTATTTTATTGTCTTCAACGAGCAATACTTTAATGCCCTTTAGATGGGTCTTCGCTTGTTGTCTTTTTTTGGCTGGTGTTGGTAATTTATCCTGAGCAATAGCCCTTGCAGGGATAAAAGGAAGGGTAAAAATAAATTTGGTTCCCCCCCCTTCTCTATTTTCAGCTTTTATATGACCTCCATGAAGTTCAATGATGTTTTTTACAATGGTGAGCCCCAACCCGGTTCCTCCATACTTTCTATTGGTGTCGGTATTTGCCTGGGAAAAGCTTTCAAAAACTGTTTCTAATTTATCTGTAGGAATTCCAATGCCGGTGTCTTCAACGGAAAACTCCAGCACCCGCTTGCCATTGTTGCTTGTGTTTAATTTTACATGAAGATCAATGGAGCCCTTGGCGGTAAATTTAACGGCGTTGTTTAACAGGTTGGTTAATACCTGGTTGAGCCTTACCGGATCGCCTTTAATCAAAGAAGGAACATCCGTATGAATGTGGGAATGGAGTTTAATGTTTTTCTCAGCAGTTTTGAGCCGGAAAAGATTAGTAAGGGAATCAATAAGGCCGGAAAGAGAAAATTCGATCTGTTCCAGTATTAGTTTACCGGCACTGATTTTTGATATATCCAGTATATCATCGATGATCACCAGGAGGTGCTGGCCTGCAAAATGGATGGTATCTAAATAATCCTTTTGTTCATTCGTTAAACGGCTGTTCAATAATAAATTGGTGAAACCAATGATGGCATTCATTGGAGTACGGATCTCGTGGCTCATATTGGCCAGGAACTGTTCCTTTATTTTTTCGGATTCTTCAGCAGTACGCTTTGCTTTTCGGATTTCCTGTTCCATTTTTATGCGGTCGGTAATATCCTGGGCACTGCCGATGATGTAAGGTTCTCCGTCCCCATCGTACAAATAATTATGGTATCGCCAGATCCGTTCTTCCCCATTTTTATTCATTACTCTCATATAGCCTTTAACCGCTTTTTCCCGGCATATTTTGGTTAAATAAGATGGGATTAAACTTTTAAACGATGGGGAAACAATGTCAATTAAAGGGGTGCCGATTAATTCATCAGGCGTATAATCAATGCTCCTGGCACCGGCATAGTTTACCGAAATAAAAATACCTTCCAGGGTATGTGTACATGAAAAGCCCTGCGTTTTTTCAAAAAAAGTGCGATAACGTTTTTCACTGTGTTTAAGAGCAGCCTCTGCAAATATTCTTTTTTTATCGGCATTGCCTAAGTGTTTTGCACGTTGTAGAATTTGTCCTAATTCTATAGGGCTTATGGAGTTGTTAATCAGGTAATCCAGGGCACCTGCTTTTATTATGTCGGCAGCTATTTTTTCATCTCCTTCCGTAATAATAATTACAATGGGAGCCGGCTTGCAAAACTGTTGAAGTTTTTTAACCAGGTCCAGGGGCATTGGGGAAAGGGCAATATCTAAAAGGATACAATCAAAGTCATTTGTAATGGAGCAAATTCCAATGGGGGAGTTTTCGGCAACAGTTAATTGGGTGTTGATCTGGGTTAACCCCAGTACTTGAGTTAAATACAGTTCGGTGTCCGAATCATTTGTAATAAGGGCTATTTTTAACTCTTCCTCCATGTACAATTAATGATAATGCTTCAGTTAAAGAAAGGGATAAAGCTAATCACTTACCGTGGAAGTATAATAACAAAAAAGAGAAAGATCTTACATCTTTTTTCTCTTTTTAGAGCGGGTTTAAAATTTAGATAATAATTTGTTTATCTATCTTTTTCTCAGCGTCCTCTGCGAGGCCTTTTATAAAATGGTTTTAGCTTTTCCAAAGTTTTAAACTTTGGAAAAGCTCCAAATTCCAAAAAAGCATCCAATCTTACATCGTTTTAAGTGGAAAAGAAAGGACTATTTATCCGCATTATTCATAATGCAAAGCATCAATAGGGTTTAAGCTAGCGGCTTTACGTGCAGGATACCAGCCAAAGAAAAGCCCTACTGCTGCTGAAAAAATGAAAGACAAAAGAATAGAATACAGCGTAACGGTTACCGGCCATCCTCCAAAACGTGCTACCAGGCCAGATGTAATTATTCCCAGTGAAATGCCGATAACACCTCCTAAAAAACTAATAAATATGGATTCGATCATAAACTGAATGAGTATATCCTTGCTTTTAGCGCCTACTGCCATTCGTATACCTATCTCCCGGGTTCGTTCTGTTACAGAAACAAGCATAATGTTCATGATGCCAATGCCGCCTACCAGCAAAGAGATACTCGCTATGCTGGCCAGTAAAATGGTAAGCACTTTCGAAATGGAACCGAAAATATTGCTGATGTCGGTTTGTGTACGTACGCTAAAATCATTGTCCTCGGCCGCAGTGAGTTTGTGCCGCTCCCTTAGGATAAAGCTAATTTCATCAGTGGCCTGATCAATCTGGTTTTCGGATACGGCAGAACAAATGATGCTGTTTACATTGGTGGTGCTGAGCATTCTTTTCTGAACGGTGGAAAAGGGAGCCAGAATGACATCGTCCTGATCCTGGCCAAAACTATTTTGTCCCTTCTTTTCCAGCATCCCAATTATTTTGAAAGGAATATTATCGATGCGGATCATTTGGCCAACCGGATCCATACCTTCTCCATAAAGGTTGGCAACAACAGTTTGGCCTATTAAGCAAACTTTTGCAGCAGCACGATCATCCTGAGAGGAAAAAAAGGCTCCGCTAACTACATTCAGGCTGCGGATAGTAAAATAATCATTTAGCACTCCTATAATCATAGTGCGCCAATTCTGGGAGCCTCCCACTACCTGCACTCCTTTTTGTACTACCGGAGAAACATATTCCACCGAAGGAGCTCTCATGGAAATGGCTTCTGCATCCTGACGTGTTAAATGGGTGGATGTCCCTGCTTCCAAACGCACTCCTCCCGTACTGACGGCACCCGGAAAAATAATAACTGAGTTTATTCCCAGGCTGGCTACCGATGCCTGTATGTTTTGCCTCGATCCTTCTCCAATGGCCAACATGGCAATTACAGATGCAACACCGATAATAATACCAAGCATCGTGAGAAAAGTCCGGAGCTTATTCTTGCTCATGGAACGATAGGCAATTTTTATTAAATTAATGATCCTCATTTGTTCTTTTATTCCTTGTCGACCGGCGGCAATTTTTTAATTTCATCTTCGGCTGATTTTCTATTGATAACCGGATTATTCGAGATGATTTTCCCATCCTTGAAAATAATATTATTGGATGCGAATTGTGCAATATCAGGTTCATGAGTAACCATCACAATGGTAATACCCTTGTTGTTTAAAGTTTCGAATATTCCCATGATTTCATAACTGGTGCGCGAATCCAGGTTGCCGGTAGGTTCATCGGCCATGATGACCAAAGGCTCATTTACCAGTGCGCGTGCAATGGCTACTCGTTGTTGTTGTCCACCTGATAATTCATTGGGCATGTGATTGGCCCTGTCGGCCAAGCCTACCGATTTAAGGGCGGCAAATGCTCTTTCCCTACGTTCCTTCGAAGCCACTTTGTTATTATAAAGCAAGGGTAGCTCCACATTCTCAAGTGCAGAGGTCCTCGACAAAATATTAAAGGATTGGAAAATAAAACCGATCTTTCTGTTCCTCAGTTCTGCCAATTGATTGTGATCCAGTTGAAATACATCCTGACCATCTAAATAGTATTCTCCTTTGGTGGCTTTGTCAAGGCAGCCAATAATGTTCATGAAGGTAGATTTGCCAGAACCGCTTGCTCCCATGATAGCCGTAAAATCTCCTTTATTTATTTCCAGGCTAACCCCTCTTAAGGCGTTCACTACCACCTCGCCCATCGTGTAGGTTCTCACCAGGTCCTTTACTTTTATTAAAGATGTTTCCATTATTTTTTACCTCTGCTAGGGAATTTAGGCATGAAAGGATTTTTAGTGGCTTCTGCAGCCGGTTTTTCCTGCAGGATACCAAATACAACTTCATCGCCGGCATTAATTGCGCCTCCTACTTCAATCGACGTTCCATCGGTAAGCCCGGTTTTTATTTGCTTAGGATAAATGAGATCGTCTTTTTTTAACCAGATGTATCCCAGGTGACTGGTATCGGGAATTATTCCCAAAGGTTTTTTCGGTACCGACATTCTCCTTTTCCAGTCGATAATTGAATCGGGAAGTTCAGGCTGAGTAAAATAATTATCCGGAGGAGTAAAATGCAAGGCATTGGCAGGAACTTTAAGTATGTGTTGATGCTCCTGTACCTTTATGTTGATGTTGGCAGTGAGGCCAGGAAGCAATTTAAGATCGGGATTGGGAACATCAATGATAACAATATAGTTCACCACATTTTGAACAATGGTAGGTTGAAGCCTGATTTGTTGAACGGTGCCTTTAAACAATAAATCAGGATAGGCATCAACGGTAAAATTTACCAGTTGCCCCACTTTAACCTGGCCGATATCGGCCTCATCCACATTAGCCTGTACCTGCATTTTGGTCAGGTCGTTGGCAATGGAGAATAAAGTAACGGTATTGAAACTTGAAATTACCGTTTGGCCCACGTCTACATTACGTGCGATAACCACCCCGCTAATGGGAGCCCTGATGGTTGCATAATCGAGGTTAATTTTTGCCCGGTTTAATTCGGCAAGGGCTGAACGTAACGCGCTTTTTGATGTTTCATAATTGGTCAGGTCCGAATCGTAATCGGCTTGTGCAGCTACTTTTTCCTGCAATAATTTTTGTGTCCTTTCAAATGATATTTTAGATTGATTTACTTGTGCCACCGCCTTATCAACGGTTGCAGCAGCATCTTCTTTTGAGGCGGCCAGGAAGGTGGTATCTAAAAGAGCAATAATTTGTCCCTTCTTTACTACGGAATTAAAGTCGACATAAATTTTAGCAATGGTTCCAGTTACCTGTGTGCCCACCTGAACGGTGGTATCTGCACTGATTGTCCCTGTTGCGGTTACATTAACAATGATATCTCCCTGCTCAATGGGAGCTGTTTTCCAATAAAAGGAATCTCCCTTCTTTTTTGAAGAGAAGAGGTAAATACCTCCCACTATAACCAGCAATACAATGATAAGAATAATGAAGGTTCTCTTTTTCATGGCTCATTTATAAGGTTAGTGTTTTGCCGAGATAGAAGTCAACCACTTTTGTTTTAAAAAGATAGTCGTATTTAGCTTGTACCAGGTTTAAAGAAGCTTTACTCAAATTGTTTTTCTCAACCAGAAAGTCGGTGGCATTTACCAGCCCCAGGTTAAATTTTTTCTCCAAGTCCTTGTATGTTCTTTCTTCCGATGTAAGTTGATCCTGCGATGCTGCCAGTTTTTTTTCTGCAGCAATGAGGTTAGTGCTGGCTTGCTCAACACTTTTTCTAACCTGGTTTTTTACATCCTGTTCATTTAGTTTTCCAAGCAATACATTTACTTTCGCTTTTTCAATATTGCCTTTTGCCTGTAAATTATTGAAGATAGGAACGGTGAGGGTGAAGGAAATGGCTTGACCAAAGTTATCGCTAAACTGCTGAAAAAAGGGATAGTTCGCCCTGTTTAACACCGTTGTTGGAACAAGGCCGGTAACCATTTCGGAAGGATTACTTTGAAGGAAGCCGATGGTTTGCTGCTGGTATAAAGTAGAGGAACTGAGCAGACTTCTGCCGCTTGAATAACCCGTTCTTAAAGTTCCTCCCAGGCTAAGTTTAGGCAATTGCTGGGCATTGGCTATTTTCAGGTTAACTTCCGAGGCATTCGTTTTAAGCATAGCACTTTTAACCTGTGGCAAAAAACTTTCGGCAGTATGATAAATAATTTGGGTGGTGGGCGTGGCCACGGGCGTTAATTCATTTAGCTGTGGCCGTTCAATTTCAAAATCAGGTGTTACCGGAGTTTCCATCAATTGAAGCAGGGTTACTTTATCCAGTTGCAATTGATTTTCGGCGTTCACTTTTGTCAGCCTGTCGGAAGCCAATTGCGATTGTATTTGGAGGAGGGTGCTTTCTGCTAATTTCCCTGCATCCACATATTTCTGCGTTCGATCTACCTGAGCTAAGGTGGCTTCTACCTGGGCGCCGGCAATATCTACTGCATCGTAATCGGAGAGCACCATTACATAAGCAGCAGCGATGTTCAGGGAAATATCATTTTTAGCTTGCTCAATGTCCTGCTTACCTGCATCATAAGTAAGTTCATTTTGTTTAACCGTATTAAGGTTCAGAAAACTATTGAAGAGGGTAACGTTGCTCGTTAATGCCACATTATTGGTAGCAATACTCTGATTGGTGAACAGGTAAGTAAAAGGATCAACAGAGCGACCGAAATTAAAACCTTGTCCATCCGAGAGATTCAGGTTGGGATACAGATTCGCCTTCGCCTGGCTAAGGCTTATTTTATTGATCTCATTATTGAGCTTGCTTTCATTGAGGGAAATGTTTTTCTCTAAAGCCTGGTCGATACATGCCTTTAACGTCCACTTTTTTTGCTGGGCCATTGTTTCTTTTCCCAGCATCAGCCACAGTATTAGAAATAAAAAGAGTCTTGTTTTTCCCATTAGTGCACGCGGAGAATTAGTTTGACAAATGTGGGCGAATTGGAAAATGAAAAAAATGACGAAAATCAATAGGATGCCTGATAAGGATCATTCGGGGGGATTGTAATGTAAGCGAATTAATGGATGTTCGGGATTCCTGAGAAAACGTTTTTCTTATAAGTCAATTACTATGCCATAGCAAGCGCAAGCGTAGGACAAGAACTTTTCTTTCTCTGCAATAAAAATTCTAAAATCGGGTTTGAGCAAATTAAAAATTTCAAACTCTTCTTAAAGGGGCTTAGCAACCGTAACAAATAGAATTTAAATCCATTATCATGTTCAAAAAAATCAGCCTTAGGGCCATAGTAGCCTGCACCTGTTGCTTAACCATGTTGAGTAGCGGTTTTTCACAATCCATTCCCATTTCTCCTAACCTGTATGGCATCAATGCCTGGATGCCCGATCAGATTGGCAGTACTAATTTTAACGGACAGTTATTTAACCTGGGTCCGATGATTTCTTCCAGTGGAGTTAAATTGATGCGTTATGGAGGAATCGCGGCTGATAAAAATCCGCCAACTACCAGCCCAAATGGGGGTCAATGTAAAAAGATGATCGATTTTATCCGGAGCTTGGGAGCCGAACCGGTAATTCAGGTTCCCTGCTGGGGGCAGCAATACACTCCGCAACAAGCCTATGATTTGGTTTATTATTTAAATGTGTCGCCTTACCAGTTAAACATTAAATATTGGTCAATCGGCAATGAACCCGATGGTCAATACAAGGGTACATCAGGAAATTACAAGGCAGCCGACATCGCTCCTTATATGATCGCGTTTTCAAAAAAAATGAAATCGGTTCCCGATCCTGCTTCGGGTCCTATCCTCATTATGGGTCCTGAAATTACTTCATTTAATCCCGGGAATGAGTCGGACATGATTCAAAAATTAACCTCCGATCCCACTTTAGCCAACAGTTCAAGCATCATCGGAGTCGACCCTCAAACCAATAAACCCTATATTGATATCATCACGTTTCATTGCTATCCTTTTAGTGGAAATCAGAGCAGGCAAAATGTAATTGATTATCCCAATGGGGGTTTTGCCGCTAATTGTGCTACCCTGGTGAATACCTATTTTGCACAGGCCAACAGCTTTCGTCCGAAGGCTAACGCCTTGCAATTTGCAGTAACCGAAATGAATGTAGATTGGAACAATCCGGGAACAAATGATTTATGGAACGTAGGGGCGGCTTCCTTTTTGGCAGGACAGTTTTGGGCAGATCTATTTTCGGTAGCTATGAAATACAGCGCGTTTAGCATTATGCCCTGGAGCGTTCATGAAAGTGGAGGCAGTGGTAACAATACTGATTTGGGGTATTTGGGAGGACAAAACGGTTCAGTTCCAAGGTCCACCTATTATCATTTTCAAATGGTGCAACATTTAACGGGGAACTATTGTGCCGGAGCAATTGCTTCCACACAAAACAATATAAAAGTATTTGGCAGCAAGGATGCTAATCAGGTAGTAGTGATGATTATGAATCAGCAGCAATCAGGTAGTTTAACTTACCGTGTGCGCTTGGATAAAGCAGGCATCAGCGGAAATGAAGCCCTTAAAATGAATGTGGATGCAGGTATACCCGTTGAATATGTGGGTTCGGCTCCTTTGGACAACCAATCCAGTATTCTGTTATTTTTTGATACCAGGGGAAATATCAGGCAGGAATTGATCTACAGATTAAATGTGGAAGCCGCTGCAGGTAATCCACCCACCTCGGTTAACTTTACTGCTTCGGTAAATAACCTGAATAAACCCGAACCATTGCTGAATATCATTCCTAATCCGATCAGCAGCAAAGCCGTACTCAATTATCGTTTAGCCGAAAATGTAAAAAAGGCTCAGGTTCAGGTTACAACGATGAATGGACAAGTGCTGGATACGTATATACTGGGATTGGGAAGTAATTCCTTGGAGCTGGATTGCTCGAAGTATCCCAATGGAACGTACTTTTTTTCTCTTATTCTGGACGGGGTCAAAATGGAAAGCAATAAAATGATCATTGCCAAATAAGCCTTTATGCGATTCGCAAAAAAAATGGTAAAACAACATTAACCATTATTGCTGGCGTAAAAGTTTAAATCGCTTTCGGCAATTATTGCCTGCAATCGCCTTCCAGTAAAGGATTATAAAATAGATGTAACCTATTATGGAAGAGTTGCGTTAAACGGGGTAGAAATACCATAAAAATCCCCCGGAGGGCTGCTCAACTTAAAGAGCAGCCTTTTTTTATGAGGTATTCGGCCTGGGGAATAACCACCCCGGTAATTACATGTTCTTTAGGATATACTTTTTTAACCTGACACAGTTTATTGAACAGACCCGTTTTGTTAATTAACAAAGAGCCTTCGTTAATTAACAAAAACATTTTGTCAATTAACAAACAGTCTTCGTTAATTAACAAAAACATTTTGTCAATTAACAAACGGTCTTCGTTAATTAACAAAAACATTTTGTCAATTAACAAACGGTCTTCGTTAATTAACAAAAACATTTTGTCAATTAACAAACAGTCTTCGTTAATCAACAAAAACATTTTGTCAATTAACAAAGGGTCTTCGTTAATTAACAAAAATAAGATCGGCCTCTAAAAATTATTCCCCCGAATAAGATTTAAAAGCCGATCATAAAAGAAAAGAAGACTTATTGTTTCAACATCTTATTGAATTATCAATTTGTCTTTGGCCATCATTTCATTTGAATTCACATTGTAAAGGGTATAAAAATAAATGCCATTGACTAAATCATTCCGATCAACTACAAATTTTTTAGTCGTGATTCCTGATAATTTTTTTACCTGCTTGCCGGTGTAATCATACAAAGTAAGTTCATAATTTCCGCTTGCATCCGATAAAACTTCAAAAGTAACTGCGCTGTTAAACGGATTAGGATAAGTAGTTACGTTGGAGTTTATGACCTCGTTTTGTATAGAAGCAAGTTTATCGGATTGAGCGTAGGAGATGCTATATGCATAATCCCATTGCACAGGCGGAACGT
>Ga0206944_1079_pt1 | contig 18360 bp, 14 predicted proteins | sample Alteio_BWOrgHeat_4_FD_152978 | JGI IMG/M metagenome (GOLD analysis project Ga0206944, IMG submission 152978) | Enriched cells from forest soil in Barre Woods Harvard Forest LTER site, Petersham, Massachusetts, United States -... | ecosystem: Environmental > Terrestrial > Soil > Temperate forest > O... | reverse complement strand
GTAGTTTCCTACCACGCTGAAAATTTTACTTCAAAGTTTTAACAAAACGGAATGGTTTCTTCCCACTCTTAAAATTTTACCACAAGGACATAAAAGTTTTTACAAGGGGCGCAAAGGGAAGGCTTAGGATTTGCTTTCTTCTATAACAGGGAGTGAAATAAAGAAGGTGGTTCCAATGTCTTTGGTTGTTTCAAACCATATTTTCCCGTTGCAACTTTCAATGATGTTTTTAACCATGGGGAGGCCAAGGCCCATCCCTCCCGTTTTAGTTGTAAAGCTGGGTACAAATATTTTTTCCAGTTGCTCATCTGCTATTCCCGATCCGTTATCCTTTATCTGAATCAGGAAGGAATCGTTTTGCCTGCTCAGCAGGATATTGATTTTCCCTTTTCGTTCCTGTGGAATGGCCTGAATGGCATTTTTAATCAGGTTATTAAATACCCTTACGAGTTGTTCCTTATCAATGTTAACAATAGGAGTTTGATTGAGCAGGGAGTTAAAATTGATTTCAATTTCGGAGGAATCTTTGTAGAGATGAATAACATTTAAAAGTACCTGTTGTAAGTTTATTTTCTCCAGGTGGGCCTTGGGCATGATCGCAAAACTGGAAAACTCATTGGCAATGGAAGAAAGCGCATCAATTTGCTCCACCAGGGTTTGCGTAAAGCGGGCCATCTTCTGATCCAGGTCGGGCGATTTATCTTTGATGATCTTTTGTAAATGCTGAACGCTGAGTTTCATGGGCGTAAGCGGATTTTTAATTTCGTGCGCCACCTGTTTGGCCATTTCTCTCCAGGCACTTTCTCTTTCCGATTTGGCCAATAACTCCGCACTTTTTGTAAGTTCTTCAATCATTCGGTTGTACTCGCTCACCAAACTTCCAATTTCATCCTTGTGTCCCCATTCGATCAGTTCATTGCTTTTGCCGAGTTTAACCTGGCTCATTTTATTTTGAATGAGTATTAAAGGTTTGGTAACATAAGCAGAAATAAACAGGGCTACCAGGATGGATAGCGCAAATAAGATGACATAGATATTGATCAGGGCAGCCAGAAAGGTGGAAATTTCCTTTTCAATTTCACTTTGTTTGGCAAAATAAGGAAGGTTAAGGTAGCCAATCACATTGGCGTTTTTATTCTTCACCGGAAGGTAGGCCGATAAATATTCCAGTTTCCCGATACGATCGGCATGAATGAAAAGGGGCTTCTTGTTAATGGCCATTTGCAAATAGGCATCGGGATCCATCTTTTTAGAAGTTAATCCCTCATCAAATAATTTGGGACGCGAGGATACCGATAAATTTCCTTTGGCGTCGTATAGGTTGATGTCGGAAAAAAATACATTCGATGATTTACGAAGTAAAAAAGAAGAGTATTCTTTAAAACTGGGATTGAGTATTTCTTCCCAGAAAAGTTTGTCTTTTATTTCCACCAGCACCGAATGGATCTTTTCACTTATGCTTTCTTCATTCTTAACTTCGTATTGTTTTTTGATGTAATAAATAGTTCCCGCTCCAAAGAGGCTAAGTGAAATAAATACAATTAACACCAACAGTAACTGAATCCTGTATTTGAAACTGAAGAAATTAAAATTGCTTTCCTTGAAAAACTCCTGAAACAGCAGGATTAACATTAACATCAAACTAAAAATGGCAAAAACATAGGAGAAGGTAGTTACGTCGCCCAGCCAACCCATATTGTTTTGGCTGATAATCACTTCGGTATCTTCTGCCGATCGGTAAATGAGGTGGTTGTAATTATTTAAATCGGTAAACAGGAACTTATTGGTAAAGGAGCCGAATTCGGTAGAAGAAAGCAGGTAGGGGTATTTGCCATACGCGCTGATTAATTGCCCGTTTTTATACTTGGCATAGGAGTAATTGGCTAGTTTTTGACTGAGTCCTATTTCCCGATCGAGCAGTAATTCGGGAAAGCCAACTTCTTCGGAGGTAAATTTCGAGTCGAACTCAATGTAAACCGTCGCTAACTTTGCAGAACCTGCTCCTTTTTCATAGATGGGAAGCTGGGCAAGGTAACTTATTTTTCCAATGGAATTGCTTAAGTAATAGAAATGTTCACAAACCGTTTCTTTTCCATGTTGTGTAATCAGGTCATCAAAATACTGACTGTTGTCGGAATTAGGGACATTGGATTTGATCAGGGCCACGCAGTTGGAATCGAAAGGAGAAATACGAATGTCATATTTATCCCAGTAACCGCTAAAATATTCCTGTTTAAGTCTTTTTTCAAAGGCAACCGATTTTTTATTTTTAATGTAATAGATCAGGGTGGAATCGGAATTGATGCTGGGTTCAATTTCCTGAAACAAGTGTTCGGCCAGGGGGTCCTGCTCCATGGCGAGCCGCTCTGCATATACTTTACGGGTTTCGTTTTCTTTTCGCTGTGTTTGTTTTAAAAGGGTGTGAACGGCAAAAATGGAAAAGATAAACACCAGCAGTAAGATGCCCGAAAAGGAATAACCAGGAGCGTTTACTTTTTTAATTTGGAAAACAATCAGGCAAACAACAAACGACCAAAGGATGGTGATTTCATTCCCGTAGCCCAATGCATAACAAGTAATAAGTAGAACGCCAATAACAACTGCGGCGATTAACAGGTACCAGGTGCGGGGCAGATTAAATTGCCTGATCAGTTCAACGGCCTTATCGGTAATGAGGAAAAAAGTAAAGAGCAACAGCCCCATAATAACAATGGCGATGTAACTGTAAACGCTAAGACTGAAAATATTATTTAAATTGAAGGAAATGTTGGAATTAATAATCAATCCGGTAATTAAGGAGTGTATAGAAACAGCAGCAAACGAAACACCTGCAAGCAGTATAGCCGTGACTCCTACTTTTGAAGCATTGGAAGGAAATTTAAAGGTGTTTAAATCTATTTTTTTATAAATAAAACAGGCCAGGTAAAACAGTAAGATGGCATTGATTAAAAAATCACCCAGGGAAGGCAGCCAAAATGAGTTGGCATCCGCAAAATACTGGGGGCCAAACAAGGGAAAGTTATAAAAAGCATCCGGGAAATGGGTTTTTATCGAGATATATCGAAAAAGAACGGTCACAATCACCAACAAAACAAGGGAAAAAGGAATGCCCATTCTTTTGCTTAGCTGATCGATACTTTTGCTCAGGAAAACGGCGAAAAACAGGAAGCCGAGTATATAGAGCAGAAGGCTGATCAACGGCCATTTTAAATTGTTGTTTTGCGAAGGGTCTATCAGCAGGGAAAACAAATAATGTCCACTCTGGTTATAAACCGACATTCCCTGTGCCTTTTTATTGACTTCCAAATGATTATCGGCCGACAAGCCGAAGTCGTTTTGAAATTCATTTACCAGGTACTGATTTTGATAAGAGTATTCATTTTTGATCAGGATAAGCCCGATGATCAGCTTTGTTGGCGATGCGGCAGGCTGTATTTTAAGCACTTCGAACCAGCCATTGTGTAATTTGATTAAATGATCTTCCCAATTGGTCTTTTTGCTATTGTTTTCAATGGAAATGTCATTATCCGACCAAAATTTAAGGGTGTCATTGTCATAAATTAATAAAGCAAGGCCTTCTTTTTGAAACAGAGAGTTGTAATAGTCGGGTTTTAAAGAAAACAGTTCATCGCTGGAGCTCTTTTCTGTCATCCTGTTCAGCTGAAGCATTTCCTCCTCCAGCCGTTTTTCTTTTTTATGCAAAACCTGCTGAAAATCAACTAAAATGGAAGCGTTTTTATCGCGCGTAGGGAAATTGATAAAAAAAGCCAAAAGAAAGCAGGTGCAGGCAAATAGAAGAGTATTGAATTTGTTGTGAAAGAAATTTTTCAAATTCCGCCTGTTTTACGTTGTTTTTTGCCTCTAAAGGTAAAGAAATAACTCATTCTCACCCATTTTAAGCATTAAAATGGCAGGAAAAGAGTGTTCTTCCATCCTGAAAACAAGGGCTATAGAATAAAATCTCCCTATAAGTATTGTTTTTAAAGGAATTATCTTTAAACTTGGTTTAAATTAATGTGAGTTGAGACTAAAATGACTTTGCGTCCTTTGCGATAGACCTTTGCGATCTTTGCGGTTAAATACGCAACCTTTTAACCGCAAAGATCGCAAAGGTCTATCGCAAAGGACGCAAAGAAAAAGGAGAGATTTTAAATAAGCTCCATGATTTGCACTTAATTTAATCGACCTTCATTCCAATATCGGAAGAAGGAGAGGCTAACAACAATGAAAATAGCTAAAAATTATAAAAAACATATTTTTTGTCTGGAGGGGGATTGGCAACGTGATTTGCGTAATAAATCGAGTATTACGGCTTCTTTAATGTTTCTGCATCAGAATTTTGACATTCAGTACATCTATAAACAGTGCGGCACAAAGGAAAACCTACAGTATTACTTAAGCATCTGGAAGCAGAAAAAATACAAGAACTATTCCATTTGTTACCTTGCTTTTCATGGTAAAAACGACAGTATCCAGGTTGGAAAAGAATTAATCGGGCTGGACGAATTGGGCGACATGATGGAAGGTGCCTGCAAGGATAAAATTATTCATTTTGGCAGTTGCCAAACGTTAAACACCGATCCGAGGAACATCATCCGTTTTCTGGAAAAGACAGGAGCCCTTTGTGTGTGCGGATTTAAAACCGAAATTGATTTTTTGGAGAGTTCAGTATTTGATATGCTCCTGATCGAAATGTTTCAGAAATACAAAGATGTTTCGAAGGTGGATAGAGATATTAATCGCTATTACCGTACTTTAGTGCGCAAATTGGAATTTAAATTGGTGCATTTATAATTTTACTGAATGAGTATGTCAGCCAAAGAAATGAAAAACAGGAGGCCGGAAAGGAAACCGGTAAAGGGCAAAGTAGAAGAAGTGGTTTTTACCATTAAGGAAAGCCTGTTTCCCTTTTCCACTTTTCGCCTGCAGGCTATTACTATCGTACTGGTAGGTTTTATTTTCTATTTCAATTCTCTTTTTAATCAATATGCACTTGATGACGATATTGTAATTGTAAAGAACGACTACGTTTTAAAAGGGTTCGGCGGTATTCCTAAAATCCTGAGTACCGATGCATACGATAGTTTCTATAAACAGATGGGAGTTACCCAGGCACTTTCAGGAGGAAGGTATCGGCCCCTTTCCATCGTTACATTCGCCATCGAACAACAGTTTTTCGGGGCCAATCCTTTTGTAAGGCATTTTATGAGCGTGGTTTTTTTCCTGCTTTCCATGGTGCTGCTGCTTTATTTTTTACGACAGGTAGTTTTTAAGGAGTATCCCGATATTGCTTTTCTGGCCGTACTGCTTTTTGCCATTCACCCCATCCACTCGGAAGTCATCGCCAACGCTAAAAGCCGCGATGAAATCCTGTCGCTCCTGTTCATCGTGTTAACCTGGATATTCGCATTTCGCTATCAGGAAAGCAAAAAAATAAAGGATAGTTTAATTTCCCTGCTTTGTTTTTTCCTGGCCCTGTTATCTAAAGAATGGGGAATCACCCTGGTCATTATCATGCCGGTGATGTTTTATATTTTTAAAAAATACGACTTCAAAAGAAGTATTGTAAACGGATTACCCTATTTAGGGATAGCCATTATTTATTTTATGATCAGGTTTAGCATCGTCGGCTTTAAAAGCTTGCCTACGGATGAAGTCCTTAATAACCCCTATTACTTTGCCACAGCGAGTCAAAAACTCGCCACTAAAATTTTCGTTTTAGGAAAGTACCTGGGGCTCTTAATTTTTCCTCACCCCTTGTCTGCCGATTATTCCTACAACCAGATCCCTTACCTCAATTTTACCAGTGCAGCGGTATGGATTTCACTGTTGATTCATCTGTCGCTGATTGTTTTATTCTTTGTCTACTTAAAAAGGAGACATGTGTTTGCCTTTGCCATCTTGTTTTACCTGGCTAACCTGTTCCTGGTTTCCAACCTGCTAATGGATATTGGTGCGACGATGGGAGAACGTTTGATCTATCATTCTTCCCTTGGCTTTGTCATTGTTATCGCCTATTTAAGCATGCATGGTATTGAAAAATTAAAAAGTTCGCTGCTCGTTAAAAAGGCGGTCCTCTTTAGCTTATTGGGAGTGGTGATGGTGCTTTTCGGCTTTAAAAATTATGAACGTAATGCCGCCTGGGAAAACGACATTACCCTTTTTATTAACGACGTGAATACGGTTCCCAACAGTGCCCTGGCAAATGGAAATGCCGGAGCGCGATACATTGACCTGGCGGATATGCCTGAAAACAAAGCGCACTCGAAAGAAATGCTTAACAAGGCACTGGGTTATTTAAACAAGGCCAAAACCATTCATCCTAAATACGTGAACGCCTACCTTAACCTGGGGCTCGCTTATTACTTGCTGGACGATTATGAGCAGGCCAAACAAAATTGGGATCAGGCAAAACAATATTTTCCAAGTAATCCCATTCTAAGAAACTTTTACGTGATATTGGGACAGGCCTATTTAAATCGCGGACTTAATCAGGGCAAAAAGGGTGACCTTAAATCCGCCATCATTTCCATTCAAAAAGCAAGTGAAGTGGATCCTTCCAATCCTCAGATTTTGTATAACCTGGGAGGAGCAAATTATACCTTAGGGAATTATCCTGCTGCACGTGCGGCATGGGAGAAAACCCTTCAGCTGAAGCCTGATTATACAGATGCTAAAAAGGGTTTGGAGGCAATGGGGAACAGGTAGAGACGTTAAACCTCAAATTTAATCCCCTGCGCCAATGGCAATTCCGTTCCGAAATTAATCGTATTGGTTTGCCTGCGCATGTATATTTTCCAGGCATCCGATCCCGATTCTCTTCCGCCGCCTGTTTCTTTTTCTCCGCCAAATGCTCCGCCTATCTCTGCTCCCGAAGTTCCTATGTTTACATTGGCAATGCCGCAATCGGATCCCTGATGCGACAAAAAGCGCTCGGTTTCAATCATGTTTCTCGAAAATATGGCCGATGATAAACCCTGGGGAACATCGTTATGCATTTCGAGTGCCTGATCAAAATCACTGTATTTAATCAGGTACAGCAGGGGTGCAAAGGTTTCTTCCTGAACAATTTTAAAATGATTTTTTACTTCCGCAATGCAGGGAACCACATAGCAACCCGATTCATAGCCCTTCCCATTCAGCACGGTACCGCCGCAAAGGATGGTTCCCCCTTCTTTTTTAACTTCTTCAATGGAATGAAGAAAATCGTTAACCGCTCCTTTATCAATAAGAGGTCCTACCAACGTGTCGGGATCAAGAGGATGTCCGATGCGGATGTGTTTATATGCGCTTAAGAGTTGTTCTTTAAAGCGTTCGTAAATCGAATCTTTAACAATGAGCCTGCGGGTGGAGGTGCAACGTTGGCCCGCTGTTCCTACAGCACCAAAAAGGGTTGCATTAAGTGCTAATTTAAGATCGGCATGTTCGGTAATGATGATGGCATTGTTGCCACCCAGTTCCAATAAAGTACGTCCCAAACGTTCTCCTACAATACTTGCCACCCTTTTGCCTACCCTGGTGGAGCCTGTTGCAGAAATAAGGGGAACCCGTTTATCGGCCAGGAAATTATCTCCAATGTATTTGGAACTCGAAGCAACCAGATTTAAAACGCCCTCTGGTACATCATTATCGGCTAATACGTTGGCAATGATATGATGTACCGCAATGGCGCAAAGCATTACTTTCGAACTGGGTTTCCAGATCACCACATCACCGCAAACCATCGCCAGCATAGCATTCCATGACCATACGGCAACTGGAAAGTTGAAAGCACTGATTACTCCCACAACGCCTAAGGGATGGTATTGCTCATACATCCGGTGATTGGGACGTTCCGAATGCATCGTTAATCCATAGAGTTGGCGCGAAAGACCCACAGCAAAATCGCAGATGTCGATCATTTTCTGCACTTCTCCCAAGCCTTCCTGGTATATTTTCCCTTTCTCATAGGAAACCAGTTTCCCCAGGGGCTCTTTGTATTTTCTTAATTGGTTTCCTATCTGTCTTACCACTTCTCCCCGTTTAGGAGCGGGTACTGTTCTCCATTTTTTAAATGCTTCCTGGGCCGTAGCCATTACTTTTTCGTAATCATCCCAGGTGGCTTGCTTTACTTTTCCGATAAGAGCGGCATCTGTGGAGGAATAGGATTCCAGCAGATCGCCTCCGGTAACTAACCATTTTGTACCCGTGCAGGCCCCTTCATTAATTTCTTTTATTCCCAGTTCTTTTAGTGTTTGGGCAATGCCATAATTTTCAACTACCTTATTCATATCTTAATTTATATTTAATCAAATTTAATAATTAACGTGATCCTCAACTCATAAACGGCTGGACAAAGGGCACAAGGCCATTAAAATCCATAATCTTTGTAATCCTTTTTAAACTCTTCGTCCTTAATAACCGGGTTTACCAATAAGTTCGAATAACTATAGCTTTCGAACAAGCCTTTATCATCATAAATCAAGCAATTGATAGGAAGATGGTTTTGATGGTCGATGTAAAGAATAACCATTTTGGCATAGATATTCGGTATTTTAATTTGTTGACCTTCCGTAACATCTTCATAGCCACTAAGGCCGGGATTATTCTCTAAAATCATGTATTCACTCAGTTTAAGTCGCTGGGCAATGCTGATGATGGTCTCCCCTTTTTTAACGGTATAAGGAATAAAAGCAAATGGGGGATAGGTCATGATCACCTTATCGCAAACCCGCTGGCTCCAAACCTCCTGCCCGGTGTAAATAAAATATTGATTGAACTTATCTGAATTTTTTTTGGTAAAGTCCCTGATGATGTCACCAAAGTAATCGAATCCCATTTCAAAGATGGTATGGTGCTGATTTTTCCTCATTACCGATCCATTGGGATCGAGATTTAAATTGATGTAGGGAAATGAATGCGGGTTTACCAGCGCATTTCCATTGTTTTCGCCTTGTACCCATAATATTTCACGGCCCTTGGAAATAAAATAAAGTTTGCGCGGAAACCGCTGAAGTTTCACCTGCGAGGAAGTGGATCGTAACGCACCTCCAATTCGCTCGGTAATATTAAGGGTGTATTTTACCGTTTTTACTTCGTCAATGGCCTTGAGCATTTGAAAAACAATATCATGCGAAGTTTGTGCCTGGCTTGTTGAAAGGGGAACCTGGAAAGCAATAAAGCCTAACAAAATAAAAGAAAAATAGCTTGATTTAAGGCTCATCCCACAGTTTGCTCGTTAATCATAATCGAGACAGGTAAAATTACTTAAAAATTTTTGTAATTGTTTAATTGTTATTTTCGTGGGAGGAATACAAGGATCTCGATTTTAACCGCAAAGGCCGCAAAGGTCTCGCAGAGGACGGTAAAGCTCTCTGCGTCCTCTGCGAGACCTTTGCGGCCTTTGCGGTTAATTCGATTAGCACCAAACATAGCTCATGAAATACGTAGGAATCATCCCCGCCCGCTTTGCCTCCAGTCGTTTCCCTGGCAAGCCCTTAACCGTTATCGAAGGTAAAACGATGATTCATCGTGTTTACGAACAGGCGAGTAAATCGAAAATCTTATCCGAAGTGATAGTGGCCACCGACGATGAACGGATTGTGAAAGAAGTAAACCGTTTCGGAGGCCAGGTAATGATGACCTCTTCGGCACATAAAAGCGGAACCGACCGTTGCGCGGAACTCATCGAAAAGGAGCATTCCTGGGATGTAGTGCTGAATATACAAGGCGATGAGCCTTATATTCAGCCCGAACAAATCGATTTGCTTTGCAACTGCTTCCAATCCACTGCCGTGCAGATCGCCACGCTTATTAAACAAATTAATTCGACCGAGGAGTTGTTTAATGTGAATACACCTAAAGTAATTTTTAACAGTAATAAGGAAGCCCTTTATTTTAGCCGGACCCCCATTCCTTATTGCCGCGATCAGGAAAAGGACCATTGGTTAAAATCGCATACGTATTATAAACACATTGGTATTTATGCTTATCGTTCGGATGTTTTAAAAGCAATAAGCCGGTTAAAACCCTCTTCGTTGGAGTTGGCCGAATCGCTCGAACAATTACGCTGGCTGGAAAATGGCTATAAAGTGCATGTGGAAATCACCCAGCTGGAATCCATTGCCATTGATAGTCCGGAAGACCTGATTAAGCTGTTTTCGGCAAAGAAATAAGCCCTAAGGGTAAAATCTCCTTGCAGGCTCATTAATATTTTATAATTTTACAGTTATATACCTTTTTCTTTTGAAAATAGATCAGCACATAAGCGAGTTGCTTTTTCAGTACGATTGTGTCATTATCCCCAACTTTGGTGGATTTGTGGCCAATTATGCTCCTGCTCAAATACATCCTACTCAACATACCTTTTCTCCTCCCGCTAAGCGGATTGGATTCAATAAGAGCTTAAAGAATAACGATGGCCTTTTGGCCAATCAGATAAGTCATAAACAGGGAGTCTCCTTTTCGGAAGCCAACCTGATGATTGCTTCCTTTGTGGATGCCTGTGAAAAACAATTGAAAGAGGCGAAAAAAGTGGATTTACAGGATGTTGGTTTGCTTTTTCTGGATGTGGAGCATCATCTTCAATTTGAGTCGCACAACACGGTGAATTACCTTACCGATTCGTTTGGACTTTGCTCTTTCCAATCGCCTGCTATTAAAAGGGATAATTACCAGGTGCGCATTGAAAAACAATTTAAAGACAGGACTGTAATTCCATCCGAAGGCAAAAAGATCAATGTTAAAAAATACGTGGCCCTGGCACTTTGTATACCCGTTGCCATTGCCCTGGTATGGATTCCGTTGAAAACAGATTTGCTTAAAAATGTGAATAGCTCGAATTTGAATCCGTTTGCAAAAAAAGCAACGTCAGAATATGTGTTTAGAACATTGCCTAAAACCAGTTTCACTGAAGCTGATTTTAAGGAAGTGAATAGCCTGGCCAATGATACCTCCAAGATTTCGGCTCTTTCTTTTACCGACGATGCTACCAAGCCCATTACCGTGAAGTTAAGCGAAGAAAGCGTAAAAAAGCAGGAAACCGATAAAACAATGGTGGTTCAGCAAAATACCCCTTCCGATACCCCAAAAACTTTTCATGTAATAGGGGGCTGCTTTAGCATACTTAGCAATGCGGATGCTTTTGTTAAACAATTGGAGTCGAAAAATATTAAAGCCCAAATCATAGGTCAAAACAATGCAGGTCTTTACATTGTAAGCTATGGTGATTTTTCAAAAAGGGAAGAGGCTGTGAGGGAGTTGGCGTTGGTGAAGATGGGGAACCCGAATGCATGGCTGTTGAAACGGTGAGTGGGTAGCTGCCCGAACAAGAGTATCATTTTTAAAGAAAAAACACATCATTCCAATTTTTTTTTACCTTTGTTCGCTCCTATGTATAAAGTAACTATTAAATCGACCGGTTGTTGTTGTATCGCTCAGCAGATACGGAATGGCTTTATACTTTAAATTTAACATGACTTTTGATCACTAAGCCTTCTGTAAGAAACAGGGAGGCTTTTTTATTTAATATCCATTTATCTACCAAATATGCAAAGTTTTAGAACAGAATTCGAAAATGCCCAGGTTGAAAAAGACATCATTGAATTAGAAAAGAAGATCCATGAGTTTCGCGAAGGCAAACTCAACGAAGAAAAGTTTCGTTCGCTTCGCCTGGCAAGGGGAGTATATGGACAGCGTCAGGCAGGTGTTCAGATGATTCGCATCAAGCTGCCTTTTGGAAAAGTAACCACCACACAATTGCTGCGCATTGCTGCCATTTCGGAGGAGTATTCCAATGGGAACCTTCACCTTACTACTCGCCAGGACATTCAAATACATTACGTGAGTCTCGATAAAACTCCCGAATTATGGGCCAAACTGGAATTGGATGAGATTACCCTGAGAGAGGCCTGTGGAAATACCGTGAGAAACATTACTGCTTCGGCCACCGCAGGAATTGATCCTAAGGAGCCCTTTGATGTTTCTCCCTACGCCCATGACATGTTTAAATACCTGTTGCGAAAAGCGTTTTGCCAGGAAATGGGAAGGAAATTTAAAATTGCCTTCTCATCCAGCGACGAAGATACCGCCTACACCTTTATGCACGATTTAGGATTTATTCCGAAAATAAAAACCATTGATGGAAAAGAAATCCGCGGCTTTAAAGTACTCATTGGAGGAGGCTTGGGAGCGCAACCTCTTTTGGCAAAAATAGCTTTTGAATTTCTCGAAGAAGATCAGCTTATCCCTTTTACAGAAGGTGTATTGCGTGTATTTGACCGCCTGGGTGAAAGAACCAGCAGAGGAAAGGCCAGGTTCAAATACCTGCTTGCAAAAATAGGATTGGAGCAGTTATTAAAGTATGTGGAAGAGGAGCGTTTGGCCCTAAACACAACATCTTTTCATGTTAATCGCGACAGCCAGACGCTTACTTTACAAAAGGACAAGATATATACTGCGGTTAACGTGAACGATGACAAAGCTTATCAATCCTGGATGAAAAGCAACGTTTTCGAACAGAAACAAAAAGGGTATTTTGGGGTTTATATTAAAATATTGCTAGGCAATATTCCTTCGGAACTGGCCAGGAAACTCGCAGAGGTGGTAAAGAAATTTGCCGCCGATGACATCCGGATTACCGTTAATCAGGGCCTTCTTTTAAAATTTGTTCCGCAACAAGCCCTGCCTGCTTTATACAACGAACTGGAACAATTGAAATTGGCTGAACCCGGTTTCGACAGTGTGGCAGACATCACTGCTTGTCCGGGTACAGACACCTGCAACTTGGGTATATCAAGCAGTACGGGTATTGCCATAGAACTGGAACGGGTAGTAAAGGAAGAATTCCCTGAGCTGATTTTTAACAATGACATTAAAATAAAGATTAGCGGCTGTATGAATTCCTGCGGTCAACATTCAATGGCACAAATTGGTTTCCACGGAAGCTCTTTTAAAAACGGCAGTATGGTGGTTCCTGCCCTGCAGCTGGTGCTGGGCGGCGGAACAGTTGGTAATGGCGAAGGAAGGGTTTCGGAAAAAGTAATTAAAATACCCAGCAAACGCGGGCCGGAAGTACTACGAACACTGCTCAACGATTTTGAAGAACAGGCTGTGGAGGGAGAATATTTTAACGGGTATTATGACCGCAAAGGAAAAAACTACTTCTACCTCTTATTAAAATCGCTGGCAGACAACTCGACCCTCGAACCAAAAGATTACATCGACTGGGGGCATTCGGAACAGTTTCAAACTGCCATTGGTGTGGGAGAATGCGCCGGAGTGATGATTGACTTAGTGGCCACTTTGTTTTACGAGGCGGAAGAAAAAGCAGCATGGGCCAAACAGGCATTGGAGGATCAACTTTTTTCGGATAGTATTTATCAAAGTTATGCTGCCTTTATTAATGGGGCAAAAGCTTTATTGCTGGCCAAACAAGTGAGTTGCAATACACAACAGGGAATCATTGCCGATTTCGAAAAACATTTTGTTGAAACAGGTATTTTCGAAAACGGCTTTAAATCGAAGGTTATGCAAATTAATCAGCATGAACCCAGCAAAGATTTTGCAATAAGCTATTTGGAAAGTGCGACACAGTTTTTACTAAAAGTAAAACAGGTGAGGGAAGAACAAATTGTAGCAGATCAAACCGCATAAGGAAAAGCGATTCTCCTTGTACATTAACATGAACCATTAAAAATGAAAACAACTACCAACATACATCCTAAACTTAGTATTGTAGGAGCAGGTCCGGGCGACGTGGATTTGATCACCGTAAAAGGAATGCAGGCCCTCGCATCTGCCGACATTGTACTTTATGATGCATTAGTAAATGTGGAATTATTTAAATACGTTCCCCTGCATGTAAAAAGAATATTCGTAGGGAAACGCAAGGGGAATCATGCTTATACACAGGAACAAATCAATTCACTGATCGTGGATTCGGCGTTTACCTACGGGCATGTGGTACGTTTGAAAGGAGGAGATCCTTTTGTATTTGGCCGTGGTTATGAGGAATATGCTCATGCCCATTTATTTAATATTGAAACGGAAATCATTCCGGGTGTTTCCAGTTCCATTGCTGTTCCTGAATTGCAAGGCATTCCAATCACCTTGCGCGGAGTAAGCGAAAGCTTTTGGGTGATTACGGGAACCACCAGCTCAGGTAAACTATCCGGCGACATTAAATTGGCAGCACAATCCAATGCAAGTGTTATTATTTTAATGGGACTGAGTAAACTTCAGGAAATTTGCGAGGTGTATAAATCATTTCAAAAAAATGACCTGCCCATTGCCATCATTCAAAATGGCTCCCTGGAGGAGGAACGCATTGCATTGGGAACTATTGACTCCATAATAGCTACCGTAGAAGAAGAAGGAATCAGTTCGCCCTCTGTAATTATGATCGGAGAAGTGGTTAAACAACATCCCTTATTTTCAGCCGCATTGCTTAATAAAGAAAGGGCTCTTGAAATAAATAAACATTGATGATGGATCAGCGAGAAAATTTTCTCTTTCCCATATTTCTAAAACTCGAACAATTAAACCTGTTAATTGTTGGAGGTGGAAACATTGCGTTGGAAAAAATAACAGCTGTCATAAAGAATAGTCCGAAAACCAACGTGACGCTTGTTGCACCCGAAGTGTTAAAGGAAATTACTGACCTGGCGCTGAATCATCCGAATATAAAAATTATACAACGGCCCTTTACACAACATGATTTAGCGGGCAGAGATCTTTTAATCGTTGCCACGGGAGATAAAGCATTAAGTGCAGAAATTAAGAACGAGGCAAAGAAAAGGAAAATACTATGCAATGTAGCTGACACGCCGGACCTATGTGATTTTTACCTGGGTTCGATTGTAAAAAAAGGCGATTTAAAAATTGCCATTTCCACCAATGGAAAATCACCTACTTTAGCTAAACGTATGCGCGAACTGCTGGAAGAAAGTTTACCCGATACTATTCAACAGTTAATGGATAACTTGCAGGCGATTAGAAATAAACTGAGTGGGGATTTTACCCATAAGGTAAAAGTGCTGAATGAACTGACTTCAGAATTGTTAAAAAAGACTGAGTGATGGGAAATACAAGGATGCTATTTGAAAAAGCAAAAGAAATGATCGGGGAGCTCGATATGACCGCTGCTTTGCGAAAACTGGCTGAAAACCACAAAGACAAAATAGTCTTTTCAACCAGTTTTGGATTGGAGGATCAGGTGATTAGCCACCTTATTTTTTCCAATCATATTCCCATTAAGGTTTTCACACTCGAAACAGGAAGACTCTTTCCGGAAACCTATTCGGTATGGAACCGCACCCTTGAAATTTACAAGGAAAAGATAGAAGCGTTTTTCCCACAAATGGATTCGGTTGAACAACTACTCAGGGATAAAGGCCCCTTTAGTTTTTATGAATCCATTGAAAACAGGAAGGAATGTTGCGGCATCCGAAAGGTGGAACCTCTAAGAAGAGCGCTACTAGGAAACCAGGTATGGATTACGGGGATCAGAAAAGAGCAATCGATGAACAGGGCAGGCATGCAAAACCTGGAATGGGACGAACTCCATCAGGTGATTAAGTACCATCCCCTCTTTGATTGGAATGCAGAAGAAGTAAAAAAATACATAACGGAAAACAACATCCCCTACAATGCTTTGCATGATAAAGGCTTCCCCAGCATTGGCTGCCAGCCTTGCACCCGAGCAGTAAAACAGGGAGAAGATGAACGTTCGGGAAGATGGTGGTGGGAAAACAATTCGAAACAGGAATGTGGCTTGCACCAATCACATTAATCAGGAGTAACTATGAAAGAAAAAGAATTTGACTATTTAGATTTACTGGAATTCGAAGCCATACATATATTACGCGAAGTGGCTGGGCAATTTGAACGACCCGCATTATTGTTTTCGGGTGGTAAGGATTCCATTACATTGGTGCATTTAGCGCTAAAGGCGTTTCGTCCGGGTAAATTTCCTTTCCCATTGGTGCATATTGATACCGGACATAATTTTTCCGAAGCGATTGATTTCAGGGATCAATTGGTGAAGAAGCTGGATGAGAAACTGGTGGTGAGGTACGTGGAAGACACCATCAAAAAAAAGAAATTAATTGAACCAAAAGGTAAAAATGCCAGTAGAAATGCATTGCAAACTTACACACTCCTGGATACCATCGAAGAATTTGAATTCGATGCCTGCATTGGAGGAGCGCGTCGTGATGAGGAAAAAGCCAGGGCCAAAGAAAGAATCTTTTCTGTAAGGGATGAATTCGGACAATGGGATCCTAAAAAACAAAGGCCGGAACTTTGGAACATCTACAATGGAAAGATTCAAAAAGGCGAAAATGTGAGGGTGTTTCCCATCAGCAACTGGACCGAACTTGACGTTTGGAATTACATCAAACGCGAAAAAATTGAATTACCCAGCATTTATTTTTCCCATGAAAGAACCTGTATTTTAAGAGACGGGAAACAGTTGATGGCCAAAACGGATTTGATTCAACTCGAATCAGATGATGTAATTGTAGAAAAGAAGGTGCGCTTCAGAACCGTAGGGGATATGACCTGCACGGCTGCAGTTGAATCGGATGCCAGCACCCTGGATGATATCATTGAAGACATCAAGCAATCTAAAATAAGTGAACGGGGTGCAACCCGGATCGACGACAGAATTTCAGAAACAGGAATGGAAGACAGAAAAAAAGGAGGATATTTTTAAGATGGATTTACTAAGATTTATTACCGCAGGAAGCGTAGATGATGGCAAAAGCACACTTATCGGACGCTTACTTTACGACAGTAAGGCGATTTCACTTGATGTGCTGGAAGCCGTTGAAAGAACAAGTAAGAACAATAAGAATGGCGAAGTAGACCTGGCGTACCTTACCGATGGTTTGCGTGCAGAACGCGAACAGGGGATTACCATTGACATTGCTTATAAATATTTTACCACCGCCAAACGCAAATTCATTATTGCAGATACCCCCGGTCACGTTCAGTATACACGTAACATGGTTACCGGTGCATCTAATGCCGACCTGGCCATTATTTTAATTGACGCCAGAAACAATGACCTGGTTGAACAAACCTGCAGGCATTCCATCATCTCCTCCCTGCTGGGAATACCTCATCTGGTAGTTTGCATCAACAAAATTGATTTAGTTAATTATTCCGAAAAGGTATTTAATGACATCGTGGAGAAGTATAAAATTTTTGCAAAACAATTGGTGATAAAGGACATTGTTTTTATTCCCATCAGTGCCAAGTACGGAGATAACATTGTAGACAAATCCAGCAACATCGGCTGGTACAAAGGCCCCACCTTATTGGATTATTTAGAAGAAATTCCCATCCGAAAAGACCTCAGCAAAAATGGCTCGTCCCGCTTTTCGGTTCAATACATCATCCGTCCGCAAACGGATTTGTTACATGACTACAGAGGTTACGCAGGGAAAATTATAAGTGGAAGTTATAAAAAAGGAGATGCCGTTACGGTATTTCCTTCCGGACATACTACCACTATTAAATCGATCGAAGTGTTTGAAAAGGAAGTGGAAGAAGCCATTTCACCCATGCCCGTAATCATTCACCTGGAGGAAGATATTGACATCAGCAGGGGAGATTACATTTGCAAAAACTCGGACTTACCCCTTGTTACACAAACCATTAATGCAACCATTTGCTGATGGCACAAATAGAGGTTTCTAAAACTTCCGAAGTCAGTTTTTATTCCAAAGCACCAATTGAGGACATCTATGCTGTAAACAAAGCTTCAGAGTTTGTTATCAATACAGCCAATTACGAAGTTGAGGTGGAAATTCCTTCCCATGGTTTTTCGTTTAAGAAACCGCTCATGCAAGATCATTTTAATGAAAATTTCATGGAAAGCGATAAATACCCCAAATCCTATTTCAAAGGAAAAATTCAGGATAGTGTAGATTTTTCCAAAGAAGGTAATTTTAAGGTGAAAGTGATGGGTAAAATGACCATACATGGAGTGGAAAGAGACAAAACCCTTGAAGGAACAATAACGATCAAAGGCCAGGAAATTTCCATCCATTCAGAATTTAACATTCACCTCAAAGACTTTAACGTAAAGATCCCCAAAATATATACGAAAAACATTGCAGAAGATGTGCTGGTTATGGTTAATGCCACACTCATTCCTTTTGTTAAGGAAAAAAAATGAATGGCAATTGCTCAATCATTCTCACTAAATTCACTTCATCAGGATTAACCCACAATCCCTGCAGCTACTGTATTGTTGCTGTTCTCGTCAATTAAAATAAAACTTCCGTTGGATCGGTTTGTGAGGTAGTTATCCATTGCCAGCGGACTTGCCGATTTGATGCTTACATGGCAAATGGTGTTTAGCGTAGCTATGTT
>Ga0206944_1078_pt1 | contig 18379 bp, 15 predicted proteins | sample Alteio_BWOrgHeat_4_FD_152978 | JGI IMG/M metagenome (GOLD analysis project Ga0206944, IMG submission 152978) | Enriched cells from forest soil in Barre Woods Harvard Forest LTER site, Petersham, Massachusetts, United States -... | ecosystem: Environmental > Terrestrial > Soil > Temperate forest > O... | reverse complement strand
GTAAGCAACAATGATCCTGTCGTCAAATCCTCCAATGCTTTATACCCAATATCCTTTAAGCCATCTTGGCCTTTAGATCCTGCAAATTCGACGTTTGCCACTACCTCTTGTCCTATTGTACCGTCCTTATTTTGAACGGCCTTAACGATGTGATACGCCTTTTTAAAACCACCATTCCCATCAGGCATTAAATTATTCTGTTCATCCCTGGGTTCATATTGTTGCAATGTAGGCTTATTTTGAAGATCGTCAGGAGTGGTGGCTAAATACGCTTTCAATTCCAACGCACTCAGATAGGTTACTATGCGATTATTCTTAGTATCCGGCTTGTTAAGGAAAGCAACACCAGCGGTAGTGCTGCCAGCTTCAAAGGCTTTGCCGCGATCAATTATCTCTTGTGAAAATTGCAAGGGAACGTCTTTTCCCCCGACGGTCTTAACCAAAATCCATTGTGCTGTTTTTTCATCATATTTAAACGTGAGTTTTTCTCTCACGAGCATATTGCCGATTTTTATTTCACCCGTGGCCATTAAATGAGTTACCTGTGATTCCGTTAAAGGTAAACTTTGGGTTGTACCATCTATTGTTTCGCCTTCCATAATGCAATAGGATTGTTCCAAAGTTTTAAGTTTTTGAGAAACAGCATCGTGAAGTTCTAAGGTACCATTGGCGATGGTGATTTCTTTACCATTAACAGTTAGTGTTTGACCACGTAGGAAAAATTTCGCCTTTCCGTTTTTATTAGCTTTTGTATAGATATGGCCCTGCTGCCAGGCATTGACGATATCTTGGGTGGTCAAAGGATACGACACATCGTTGAAATAGACGACGGCATCAGCTTTCAAATCCCGTTCTCGGATCTCGAGAGCCTTCGCACCGGGCAAAAATGTTCCTTGCGCAACACCATTATCATCGAACTTTAACTGAACATCCCCTTCCAACTGTACATCACCATTGATAGTTTTGACCACAAAGGTATTAGGAATAGCCGTTGGCTGTACATTGGGATTTTCTCCCTCACCATAGGCGTCTTTGACGGTCTTTATATTTCTAAAATCAGAGACCGCATAAGGCATGGCATAAGGATCAAAAGAAATAACACCGCCTAGTCCTTCGCTAAATTTCTTAGCGATTTGGCTAATCTCTTCATTAGGAACGAAAACCCAATTTTCTTTTGTCGTTGGCAAATTAATATTACTCTTGGTTTGAGTACTGGATCTAACACCACTGAAGGGCTCAAGCGGTCGCGCTGCCTCCTGAACGAAGTGTGCCCAACCCTCAGACATATGGTTAAAATCCGTATCCGGGTAAAAACCCTTTGCTAACCAATTATCTACTGGACGCGTATCACCAAAAAGGGTGCCCGTAAAGTTAAAAAACGTCTGATCAAGTTCTCCGGTAAGTCTGCGGCCAAAGTAGCCCATTTTATCTTGAGCTGAAGATTTTCCCTTCTTAGAAATACTGATGCTCGGAGTTCCATTGAGTTCAACAGCCCTGTCATTTTGTGACACATTTGTGGAATCATTCTCTGCCTGCATAGGACCGGCATACACCGACCAAGGAACCTGCTTTGTTACAGGAATGTAGTCCACGGGAATCGCTTGGCCAGTGACGGGATTAAAAAGAGCTCCTCTCTTGCCTTGATTCTCCACAGCTTGAAAATTGACCCCATAAGCCACCCTATCTTGAGGAGCATTGAACGCAGCTAGACGGAAAGCATTTACTTCACTCGCATTGTAAATTCGAGCAGTTTTACCGTTGACGACAAGGCCGATAGGGACATTTTGTGCTTGAGGCACAGGAACATTAACCACCACTTGAGCGGTTTTCCCTTCTTTATTCTTAACAGGAACTTTGACCTGAATTACTTTGCTGCCATCATTAGGAACTTTATGATGCAGCCAATAAGATAATTCCGCACCGGCAATAGTGGATATCATTACCGGCTTATGTCGATCAAGCTTGTCCGCTGCATTTTGGGTTGGCATATTCTTAGCAGTAAAGGTTTCTAATATATCACCTGTTCTCCAATCACGGGTGTAGGCCAATATCTGATGATTCTCTCGTATTTCTTTTTCCTTGGCCTGCATTTCTTTGAATTTACTGTTGGAAGCTACGACATACCCATGCCCGTTAGTAAAATCTCCAGGTGCCCGTAGGGAAAATTCGGCATATTTTGTGCTTTCAGGATGATTCATGGTTGCGGGGGTATAGATCAAAGCAACGGCATAACCACCGCCTTCGTCGGCTAATTTTTTTAAACTTTCGGCATCCTGTGTTTTGAACATCTTGGTCAATCCCTTAATTTGGTTAAGGTCCTTTGGCAAGGCATGTTCAAAAACTATAAAGGTGCTTCCAGGCACACCATTATACGCATTCTGGTAAAAACTAATTTCTGCAGGACCATGTTTATATTGAAATTTATCACCGGGAAAAGGAGGCAAATAAAATGGTTTTTTTCCTGTAAACGTATCCAAGGATAGATTTTCTAAAGCAACCAATGGGCTCAAGCGAACGGTCGAAAAGTTTCCCATTCGATAATCAACATCTGAGGCATATATTTGCCTTGTGTCAACAATGAAACTACCTAGCACTTCCAATAAATTGTGACGGCGGCCGTCAATAAGCCAAGTACCATTGCGAAAGTCATCTGCGTTCCAATTATTTATCTCCTGCATAAAGGTATCTGATATAAACAACCATCCCATAGGAGAAATTTTAACGCCTGATGCAAAAATCTGTCCGACTTGAATATCATTACCAAATGGAACAACTGGCCCCAAATTCCCCACTAAGCCAATCTTACCCCCAATAATTTGGGGCGAGTAAATGGTCCCAATGCTCTGATAATAATTTGTCTGTACGCCGGCAAAAACTGGCAAATAAGCTTCCTTGGCCTGAGTCTTTACAGTCTTTTCCCGTTGCTTATCACTCTGATAGGCACTATTAGGAGCAGGATTGAGATTATCACCATATGCCAGTAACAGGTCTCCCTCTGACTTTTCTGCTAAGTTCTGCTCATTATTAACAGTTGAAACGGGGGTCACAGGCGTAATATAGACGGGTGCTTTAGAAGTGTTATCTTGGATCTCTTTCGCACTTGCCGTATTGGCAGATCCTGCAAACATAGAAAGACCTACGGCTAATGCAGCAAGCTTCTTTACTCTATTTTTCTTTGGCTTTAGACCCGGCCTTAAACTGGTAAGACCATTAAGATCAATTTTGACTGTATCGTTCTTCCCTGTTCGTATTAAGCCCTTTTTAGTTAATACATTTATAGTTGCTTGTCCTATTTTTGATTCTTTAATCGATCTAAAAGATCCTGCAAGCCCTACTGTCAAAATAACCGTCCCTAAAGCCTTTAATATCAGACTCGCGACTTGCGCAGAATCCGGCCCAGAAGTTTTATTAATAACATCCTCAAAATTTCCAAAAACAATCCCACCGGAAAAATATTTTCTCGGAACGGTCTCTTGGGTTGAAGGATCAATCTCCTCTTTGATGTAGTTATAAACTCCCCTTTTATATGATCTTAAATATTGTTCATATATCTCTTGATCGATATTCCTATCATTAACATCAACGCCGTTTATTTTTTTACGATCAACATAGCCCTTCCCGATCAAACTTTCCTTTAATTTATTCTTAAACCAAAACGCCAGAATTAAAGAGTTATACACTTGCCTTAAATTTGCAAAATTCTTTCCCTCATTAACCTCTTTTTCTATAACAGGTAATATCACCTGACGAATTAATTCATTATTCAATTGCCTGTTTGAATCTGAATCTTTGTTTGAACTTTCCTGTTGACCTGATTTGTTAAGCGCGAGGTAATCTTCCTCAAGCATTACTTTCAATTTGCTCTTCACGATCACCACTGTATTGGTGGCGGCATTCTCATAGACATCCGCTTTGTCAGGCAAAATCCAAACCTTATTAAAGGTATTAACAGGTATGCTTGTTGTGCCAAAACGCTTATATGCTTCCAGATAAATTTTTCTCCAAAATTCTTTACCAACATCCCCTTCCGGATACATCACGGAGGCTGTCACCTGTTTCAATAAATAATCCTGGGCCAACATCTCTTTGCCCATTTCAGTCAATCCAAATTCTTCAGGTGTAATACGCCCCTTTTCATAAGGCGATAAATTTACCCACATGTCTTTCTCAGGCATCGTTAAAGCTGCTAAAAAATATTTAACAAGCCTGTTACCTTCTTCTTTAATAAAAATATTTTTCTCTGAAGAATTTCGAGATGTTGCTGAATCCCCTTCAGATATTACAAATTGAAATTTGAAAGGATTGTTCTTAAAAACCTTAAGACCAAGAATCTTTGAGGGGGCAAATGAAGATGACAATAAAACTAATTTACCTGGAGAAGGCAAGAATGGCACATCTGCTTGGACTGGTTCAGACATGATTGTATTAGCAAAAAATGCAACTAATACTAACCATGCGATCGGCCTTATTTTGTTCATGATTCTTGTCATAACAGTAGTCTCAATTCAATAGGGTTCACTACTTAAACAAGAAATTCTATTCTTATATAAAGTATATCTTATATTTAAGCCTAAATTGGCCGATTGGCAGGTTTCTCAGAAAGCGCTTTCTGAGATAAATATCGTCGGAGGATTTAAGATAGTTGAGAGAATTTACAAAAATAAATATAATTTCAGCTCTAAGGGACCAAAACTTGCTGATAAAGCGTTTACTGCGGTTTTACGATCAGCGCGAACAAAAGGGGACACTTTAAAGTGTCCCCTTTTCTACATACATTGTATGAATCTTCCTACGTAATAGATCAAGGTCTTTATCCTCATCATTCACAGACAAATAAGCAGACCAATCCTTAATCACGTCCATTAGAAAAAAGTGATCTAACAATTCATTCTTTCCACCGTGCACATGATATTGGGCGCTTGACCATCGGTAATTTTCAGAAAATTTTACCAAATTTGCTCTTACTGGATTCCGTTCCACATAACGTACAGCAGCAAAAAGATACTTTTCATCCATGGGATTACTTTTAAACCTTCCCTGCCATAAAAATCCTCGCCACCCTTCACGAGCATTAACCATGCAAGTGTACCTGCGATTTGTTTCAGAAATAGCGCGAAAACTTTCTTGATCTTCTGGAATTACTATTAAATGCACATGATTATCCATCAAACAATATGCCCAAACTCTTAAACCGTATATCAAACAATTTTCTTTAAGAAGATGCAAATAATACAAATGATCAATGTCATTAAAGAATACAGTTTGCTTCCTATTCCCCCTCTGAATAATATGATGAGGAATACCTGGAACAATCAAACGATTAATTCTTGGCATAGTGTGGCCCTTTTTTATTGGGGGGAATTAAATGAAACTATTTATTATCCTGCAGGGAACAGGATTAAACAAAAAGGGGACACTTTAAAGTGTCCCCTTTTTGTTAACGCGGGATGAAGTCTGTTTTTGGGGTGATTTCTAAAATGGTTTCTGCAATTAACTGGGCACAGGATTCCAAATCATCCAGTGAACACGTTTCCACCATGGTGTGCATGTAACGGTTGGGAACGCTGATTAATGCGGTGGCAACCCCTTCACGGCTTAATTGCATGGCTCCGGTATCAGTCCCATCAGGACGGCCCAGTGAAGAAAATTGATAGGGGATTTTTTTACGCTTGGCAACATCAATGAACATTTTTCCAAGAGCGCGGTTAATCGCAGGGCCTGCATGCAAAACCGGGCCTTTGCCCAAAGCGACCTCACCCACAATACGTTTATCAATGCCAGGCGTATCAGAAGCAAAGCCCACATCGACCGCGATACCCACTTGAGGATTGATGCCATAAGCACTGGTGCGCGCTCCACGCAAGCCCACTTCTTCTTGAACTGTCGAGACGCCATAAACACCAATGTCCTTACGCAGCTTCTTGCCGCTTAAAATTTTAATGACTTCAGAAACCACAAAAGCGCCGGTTTTATCATCGCAGCCTTTGGAAGAAAAAATATTATTACGCAATTCCATATAATTAGGCGCAAATGAAATAGCCTCGCCTAAGGCCACCACTTTAAGAGCATCTTCACGGTCCTTGGCACCGATATCCACCCACAGCTCTTTAATTTGAACGCTTTTATTGCGATCACATTCTTCCATCAAATGAATAGGCTTCTTGCCAATAACACCATCGATAAGCCCTTTTTCTGTCTGAACCTTTACTTGACTGCCAGGTAGCACACCAGAATCAATACCTCCGACAGGGACAATGCATAAAAAACCTTCCGTGGTGATATGACTGATAATAAAACCGATTTCATCGCAATGACCTGCCATCATAATTTTATACTCAGCTTTAGGATTCAAAACAGCAATCGCATTGCCATGCACATCACGCTTGATCAACTGTGCAAAATTTTTAGTCCTCTTGACCCAGACATTTTGACTGGCTTCTTCATACCCGGAAGGACCGCATTGACTCAAAAAATCTTTTAAGAATTTCTTGGATTCACTGTTCATTTATACCTCTCCTTAATATAATTTTCCAAAATATCAATAAACTCTTCCTTGATATGATCCCCTTTTAAGGTTTTAAATTCTTTACCGTCCATATACACTGGCGCGATAGGAGTTTCAGAAGACCCTGGCAGGCTGATGCCGATGTCTGCATGACGGCTCTCGCCGGGGCCGTTGACCACACAGCCCATGACGGCAATTTTCATTTCTTCAATACCAGGATATTGCTTTTGCCATACGGGCATTTTTAATTTGATGTGAGCGTTAATGTCTTGAGCTAAATATTGAAAGTAATTGGAGCTGGTGCGCCCACACCCAGGACAGCTCGTTACTGATGGCGCAAAATAACGAAACCCCATGGACTGCAAAAGTTCTTTGCAGACCTCGACTTCTTTGGAACGCGGCACATTAGGCTGCGGCGTCAGTGAAACACGTATGGTATCTCCTATGCCCTGCTGTAATAAAATTGAAAGTGCAGCAGCAGAAGACACTGCCCCCTTGATGTCGGCTCCAGCCTCCGTAAGCCCAAGATGCAAAGCAAAGTCGCATTCACGGGCAAGCTTCTGATAAACAGCCACCATATCCTGGAGACCCGACATCTTAACGCTTAAAACTAATTTTTCTTTTGATAGCCCTAACTTTAAAGCATATTCCGCTGAACGCAGGGCACTTTGCACCATGGCCTCACGGGTAACCTCGCTAAAATCTTTCGGGTTGGATGATTTTGCATTTTGATCCATCAACTCAGTTAACAATTCTTGATCCAGAGAACCCCAATTAACACCGATGCGCACCGCTTTGCCGTTATCAACGGCTATTTTAACAATCTGAGCAAAATTATCATCGTGCAAACGGCCTTTGCCGACATTGCCGGGATTGATACGGTACTTATCCAAGAGTTTAGCAGTTTGCTGATTCTTACTTAAAAGCGTATGCCCATTAAAATGAAAATCACCGATAATGGGGGTTGTAATGCCCTCTGCACGTAGACGGCTGATAGCCTCAGCGGCGCCCTTGGCTGCGTCATGGTCATTGACTGTCCAGCGCACCAACTCAGAACCAGCTGCAATCAATTCCCTTGTTTGAGTCAAGGTCGCCTCAACATCAGCCGTGGGCGTATCTGTCATGGATTGGATACGGATGGGATAATTTTGGCCCAAAGTCAAAGAACCAATAGTTATCGTGGGTGTTTTTCGACGATGAATAAGTGACATAATTTAAATTTACACCTTATACAAAAATGATATAATTGTCGCGTATTATATGAAATGTACGAAGAAAAAGCAAGTTAAGAAGAAAACCATGGAAATATTTTTAGCTAAGACACAGGGATTTTGCGCAGGCGTCGCTAGTGCCATAGATATTGTAGAGTTGGCTCTAAAAACCTATGGTACCCCCTTGTATGTTTATCATGACATCGTGCACAATACTTCTGTGGTTGATGACATGAAAAAACGCGGGGTGGTTTTTGTTGAAGATTTAAAAGACATCCCTCATGGCTCGCGGATTATTTTTAGCGCCCATGGTATCCCGCCTAATCTTATTGATGAAGCTAAGGAACGCCGGTTAAAATATGTTGATGCCACCTGCCCCCTGGTGACCAAGGTGCACAAAGAAGCTGTAAAATTCTCCGCCCAAAATGTGGATACCGTGCTTATCGGGCATCTGGGCCATCAGGAATTAATCGGTACTTCAGGTTACGTGCATCCTGATTTATTGCACATTATTGAGAATGAAAATGATGTTGAGAAATTAAACCTAGATCCCACCCAACCCATTGCTTATATCACTCAAACCACACTTTCTGTGGATGAAACTAAAAGCATTATTGAAAAATTAAAATCAAGGTTTCCTAAACTAATTGCTCCCCTGCGTTCAGACATTTGTTATGCCACCCAAAACCGTCAGGATGCTGTCAAGGAACTGGCTTCTTTTTGCGATATCATTATCATTTGCGGTTCACCGCACTCCTCTAACAGCAACCGCTTACGCGAAACCGGCGAGCAAATGGGTGTGACCAGCTATATTGTGGACACGGCTGAAGAATTAGATTGTTCAGTTCTCAAAAGTAAACTCAAAGTAGGTTTAAGTTCCGGGGCCTCTGTCCCCCGCTATCTGGTGGATGAGATCATTGATAAAATTAAAACTGTTGCCCCGGACGCCATTGTTCATGAATTTAGCAATCCGGAAAAAAATATTGTGTTTCCGGTATTGCAATTTAAGGAATGACGTTCACGTTATGGCTAAATTAATTAAAAGGCTTCAGCAATACTTTCTTGCTTGTCGGGGACTATTGTCATGGCAAAGCTAATTATAGATAATATCACTTATGAAATCCCAGATGGTGAGCTGATTGCTGAAGCTTGTGAAACAGCGGGCATTCCGTTTTCCTGCAATTCCGGTGTCTGCGGCACCTGCCAAATTAATATCCTGGAAGGTGAAGAGAATATCAATGAGTTAAATCGGGAAGAAAAAGAATTGGCCATGGACCGCACGCACCGCCTGGGATGTCAATGCAAAATCTTAAGCGGGACAGTTAAGGTAACTTATTAATGTTTATCCTCCAGGAAACCCCCATTGATACCCTCAAAGCCAAAAATATGTGTAACAATCCTGCCAATGGGGCTTTAACAAGTTTTGAAGGTATGGTCAGGGCCGATGATCACAAAGGAAGACAGGTCAGTGAACTATTATATATTGCTGATACCCCGGCCTGCCTTGCAGAAGGTGAAAAAATAATTACCGAGGCTTTATCTCAATTTTCCATCACTCAAGCGGTGTGCATCCAACGCATTGGTCAATTAAAGATTTCTGAGACTGCCGTATGGATCGGCGTGTGGGCACCCCACCGGGATGAGGCTTTTAAAGGCTGCCGGTACATCATCGAAGAGATCAAAAAGCGCCTGCTGATCTGGAAAAAAGAATTTTATGCCGATGGTAGTACTGCCTGGATTCACGGATCCCAAAAGCTGGCTATTTCATGAATATCAAATCTCAAGCTTTTCTTTCAGATTACACCACTTTTCAATTAGGCGGCCCCTGCCCCTGTTTAATGGAATGCGCAACGTCAGATGAACTCATCCAAACTGTTCAACAATTAAAAAAAGAAAACAAACGCTTTTTATTAATCGGCGGCGGTTCTAATCTGGTTGTATCTGATCATGGTCTAAACACAACGGTGATCCGCTATGTTTCCCCCCATCCATTGATTGAACGCATGGATGATACTATCAGCGTATCTGCCAGCACTTTTCTTGATGATGTGGCACTTTTTTGCGTGGACGAAGGCTTAGAAGGTTTAAATTATACAACCGGCATTCCTGGGACAGTTGGGGGCGCTGTGGTTGGCAATGCTGGCGCTTGGGGTAAACAGGTTGGTGATGTATTAACATCTGCGATCATTCTTGATGATCAAGGAAAACCTAAAACAGTAGGGCCTGATTATTTTGCTTTCTCATACCGTCATTCAAAACTCAAAGAAACTAATGAGATCATTGTTTCCGTCACCTTTTCATTGCAGCCGAAGGACCCGACCGCATTAGCCTTTGAGCGCGCTGAGATACTTAAAAAACGGGCTGAAAAACATCCTAATTTATCCACCCACCCATGCGCCGGTTCTTTTTTTCGTAATATTGAACCAACCTCGAAGGCCGAACGCCGCCAGGCGACTGGATGGTTCTTAGAGGAAGCTGGTGGCAAGGATTTAAAAGTCGGTGGTGCTTATATCTTCGATAAACACGCCAATATCATCGTCAAAGGCCCCGGAGCCCTCGCCCAAGACGTGCATGATTTGCATTTAAGAATGATCGATTTGGTGAAAGCTAAATTTAACTTGCAATTAAACCGCGAAGTGCGCTTCGTAGGAAAATTCAGTAATACCCTACAAACCAATCAAGAAGGCTTTTGGTAAGAATTAAAAAGATTTTGGTGGTGCTACCCGCCGATTTGGTACATTTCTACCTTGGGTGACGCGTGGGAATTGTGGGCTAATTCAGAACGGATTTCAGAATAGCGGTCTTCGCGTTTCATCCATACGACACGGATCAAATGAGCTAAAAACTCATCGCTGGCGCCACCTCTTAAATGCTTGCCTAAATCTGTGCCATGCGCAGCAAAAAGACAGGTGTACATTTTACCGTCTGCGGATAAGCGCAAACGATTGCAAGTGCCGCAAAAAGCCTTGGTCACAGAGGAAATAAAACCAACTTCGCCTTTGCCATCTTTAAAACGGTACATTTCTGAAGTGTCACCACCTTGCGTGGTTTGGATCTGTTCTAAGGGAAATTCAGCATTGATCACAGAAATGATCTCGCTTGAAGGCACCACTTGGGCCTTTGCCCAATGATTTTGATTGCCCACATCCATGTATTCAATAAAACGAACGCTGTGCGGTGTAGTACGAAAATGTTTAACCAAATCTAAAATCGTATGATCATTGACGCCGCGCTGAATCACCGCGTTTATTTTGATGGCATCAAAACCGGCAACCTCTGCCGCACGAATACCTTCCAGCACCTCTTTAACGGAACCCTTCTCCCCGCTCATCTGGTGAAAAATGGTTTCATCTAACGTGTCCAGGCTCACCGTCAATCGCCCAAGCCCCGCAGCTTTCAAACGTTGCGCCCAAAGCTTTAGCATAGAACCATTAGTGGTTAAGGCCAAATCATCAACCCCCGGGATATCTGCTAATTGTCGAATAAGCAGATCAAGGTCTGGCCGAAGCAAAGGCTCCCCCCCAGTTAAACGCAACTTGGTGACTCCAAGGCTGACAAAAATACGGGCAAGGCGATGGATTTCTTCAAAGCTCAACCACTTGCTTTTATCCAAGAATTCATAAGCATGATGGTATTTCTCCGACGGCATGCAATAAGGGCAACGGAAATTGCAGCGGTCAATAAGAGAAATCCGCAAATCGCGCAAAGGTCTATTGAAAGTATCTATGATTTCTTTAACCAATTCTTACCTCCCAGGATACGGGCGACCAGCATGCTACTGACATTATCACCTATCGCGTTAACCATGGTTGCCGGTGGATCAACAAGTGTACCTATCATGGAAATGATGGGCATGGCTACGATTGGAAATCCGTAAAGAGTGACGATCATCAACTCGCCTAAGAATCCCCCGGCTGGAATGCCGCTCATGACCGTACCGCTTAAAAGAGCTACTCCAACAGCTGTGACCATGGACCAGGGGGAAGAAAAATCCATATGGAATAAACCAAACAGCACTGCCGTTTTAAGAACAGCGGAAAGGCAAGAGCCATCCATGTGAATGGTTGATCCAATAGGAATGACCATCTCACGGATATCTTGCGGCACGCCCACCCGTTCGGCGGCCTCTAAATTCGCAGGGATCGTGGCCATGCTGCTGCTTGTTGCCAAGGCAGTCAAAGCAGCAGGCATAATATTAGGCCAAAAGATTTTCAGCCCCTTCGTCCCTGCAGCTAAAAAAACATAAAATGAAAAACCAATAAAAAAATACGCAATGGCTACCGGATAATAAATGGTCATGGCACGAACATAGGTGCCGAGCAATTGTGGCCCCAAAACACCTATCAGATACGCAAAATACGCTCCTAATCCAATGGGCGCGTAAAGCATGATATAGGAAATGGCTTTCATCATCACATTGCTGCCTGCCACTAAAAACGCCGTAAATGCTTTTGCTTTTTCTCCTATGGTGCATGCACTCAGGCCTATAAGAGACGCAAAAATAATCAAGGCCAGCATGTTTTTCTTAGATAAGAGATCAAAAAAATCAGAAACTGTAAACGCTTTGACTATTTGATCCGAAACATTCAACGGTTCAAAATGCACATTACTTGGTAGTGTGATATTGATCCCCTGTGCCGGCGGATAAATATGCACGGCAATCAACATGAGGACTGAAGCAATTACACCTGTGACCGTAAAAACCACCATCATCCACCCAATGATCTTACCCAATCGCTGGATATTATTCATGGAAGCGATGGCTGAAGAAATAGAAAAAAAGACAAGCGGGACAACGATCGTAAATAGCAGATTAAGAAAAATATCACCGAAGGGCTTAAAAACCACTGCTTTTTCTTTAAAAATCAAGCCAAGCACACATCCAATGGAAATGCCACCAAGCAAGACTAATGATGATCCATAATGTTTTAAAAAATTGCTTCGCTCTGCTCGCAATGACACTGCCATTATAACCACCCACAGAAGGCCAGGGTGCAGATGCTTTTAGCATCCATGAGCTTTCCCTGGATGAAAAGTTTCCTTACATGAAGCTTGCTCATAGGCATGGTTTCAATAACTTCATATTCTTCCGGCTGGGCCTGGGTCAACGTCAGTTGCTCAGCTTTAAAAATATGGATTACCTCTGTTGAATACCCTGGCACAGGGTAAATGGCTCCTAATTTAGTCAACTTTTTAGCGATGAGGCCGGTTTCTTCCAGCAATTCCCGACGAGCGCATTTAGCAATGGGTTCATGCGGGTCAAGGGTGCCTGCAGGCAGCTCGTAAATATATTTTTTAAGCGCCGGACGGAATTGTCGCATCATAACTACTGTGTTCTTATTTAAAAATGGGGCTATGATAACCGCGCCGGGATGATTGATAAAAGAAATACTAATGGTGCGGCCATTAGGAAGTTTGACTGCCTTACCATGTTGAAAATCCAGTTTGCGCCGTGCCATTTTAAACCACCGGTATTGTTTTGGCCATGCTGGGATGTTTAGCAATTTCTTCAAACCACGAAGACAATGCTCCTTGCACTTTTAAATGAGGAAGACGAAAATGAATGTACCCGATGGCCGAAGCAACTGCCACTGAAGCCAGATTAAACTTTTTCAATTTAGATAAATTCTTCTCAATATATGCATACGACGACAGGATATTTCTTTCCAACGTAACCGTAAAATCTTTATGAAAATCATTAGGATGGCGGACCTTTTCCATATAAAGATTGATTGCTGCGGTCATTAGATCATCGGCAAAAGCCTCCCACTTTAAAACCTCAAGACGCTCATTACTCTCACGCGGGATCATAATTGCTTTATCATTGAGATTATCCAAATACTGGCAAATGACTGGGCTATCAAAAACGGTTGTCCCATTATCCAAAACCAGCGTTGGAACTTTGCCTAAAGGATTAGCCTCCAAAAGCCGTTGGGACTTTTTTTGTAAATCTTCATCCACTAAATCCAGGAGAATACCTTTTTCCAAAGCAATCACTATGGCTTTACGCGCATAGGGTGAACGCTTGGTGTACAATAAATGCATAATCGAACCTTTCTCTTATTGTAATTCTACTACCACCCATGAAGCATTGTCTAAAGGAAAATTACCCAAGGATGTCCTGGCACTGGTAAGGATTTTTTGGGGATAACCCAGCAATTTTAAAGGCACAGCAATAATAACATCATTAGGGCTTCTGTTCACATTGACCACGTCTTGCTGTAAACGTTTGTTCTGATCATAAACACTATAGCTTAAAACACCCAAGCGGACATTAATCTTGGGCATTTGGCCAAAAGGTGTTTCACTGCTATACCCAAAAAAATAAATGGATGCTTCCACATCCTGCGCCAATGGCTTTGAAAATTGAATGGAAACAATAAGCTTGTCCCCCTGCCAACGGACAAATTTCCAATCAACGCCGACAAAGGCGGAACGCTCACGGTCATTTAACTCATCCGGCAATTCCATGGTTTTTAAATTGTTCCATTGGGCAGAAAAATTAGAAGTGTTTTCATTCAAATGCAGCTTGATAGGAAGAAAATCGCCAAAAAGTTCATTATTCTTGACGAAGGACAAAAGGTATTTGGGTGTTGATTGGTATTGGGAGGCATGCGCCTCTAAGGCCATTTTCTTTTTCTGAAGCTGTTGATCGCTTAAAAGGTACTCCAGCCAAATTGGGCCATTAGTTAAAGCTTGCGGCGGCGTTAAATCTATTTGAGGATGAAAGCCTTTTGGTTTAGGCCATGTCAAATAATGGATAAGATAGGGGTAGAGCTCAACATTATCTTCCATCCCCTCATCCCATAGGGCCACTCGCAAATACAAATACAAGGCCAAATGGTCCCCATTATGGTCTGCTGGATGAGAAACAAAAATTTTAGTCGGCTTAAATTCTTTTAATATGGATCTAAGATCACGAACGATCTCTTCGCCCTTATAAGGGGCTCCTGGGCGATAGGCTCCTTTATAAGGGACAGATGTTACCCGCGTCATAAGACTTCTATACGCTGGACGCTCATTCCAATGATAATACCACATATTTAAAGTACCAAAATCCGGGTAACCTAAGAACAATAAATTTTCCGGCCCCACCCCTAGGATACGGGAAGCATTGATGGCCTCATCATGCCGTACTAGCCCCATCGTTTCAACCGCACCAGGGAAAACCACGGGGTGTTTGCGATAAATAAGAAAAGACCATTGATTGCTGTCCCCGTAGGTCAAAAAGGCAATTTTAATGGGTAGCTTCATGGAAACAGCTTGCTGGATCACCCCACCGGCACCTAAAACTTCATCATCCGGATGAGGAGCAAGCACCAGGATCCTATCCGTCGGTGTTATTGTCAAACTACCAATACTTGATTTCTCAGCAAATACGGTAGCATCTAGGAATCCTAAAAAGAATACACTTATACTAATGAGTCGTAATATTTTTGACATATAAGAGAGATTGATAATGCTCCTCCTTCCCATCACGGATCAGGATCATCGGATGACGTTCGCGGACCGAAAAACCCTGGGTCTCAAAAAAACTGCTTGCGGCTTTGTTGGCATCATGGACCGATGCCGCCAACTCAACAATGCCGACACCTTTGGAATAATTGACTAAAGCGCTCACCAGTTGTTGTCCCACTTTTTGACCGCGGGAATCTGTGGCGATACCGATATGTAAATGCCCTTGATGGCTATGGAATGAATTTTTACGCCAAACAAAAATCCTACGCCAATTTTTTTAACATGCCCTGCAGAAGTTGATGTATTTCAGATCTAAAAAAAAGGCCCCTTTTAAAAGCTTTGATGAGCAGTGAGGGCATCAACAGCCAAAACATCACCAAACCGTAACGACGATTATCCAGACAGCCATTGATATAACCGATCAAACGACCATCACATACGGCGACAAAGGTCGACTGCGGCTCATAATCTGTATAATATTTGGTCAGCAGATCACCTGCAACATCACGGTCGGGGAAGAAATTCTCAATTGGGTTGCCACGATCCGCCACATCGCAACAGAGTGTACGCAAAAGGGCACGATCCCCTGCTTTGTAGGGTCTAATATTTATATTATTCATAAAAATTTATGAGAGAATAGTAATTGCTTATGCCTATTACGTCAAGAATAATTCCAACCCTGTTTTTAATACTCCAAAGCTCTTTTTGCTCTTTGGCCTGGGCACAATCAACCCTGATTGAACGCATTGAACAATCGCAAAAATCAGTTGTGACTGTCCGGACAGAATTGACCAGGGTCATGCCTACGACTCCCCCAAGGATGGCTACTTTTGAGCGCACGGCTGCTGGGATCGTTATTGATCCATCTGGTATTATTGTAGCTAACACTCATACAATTATCCATGCACCTTTTATTTTTGTGATATTACGGGACGGCACCAAATTACCGGCACAAGTACTTTTTGCCTCAGAGGATTATGACTTTAGTTTTCTTAAGATCCAACCGCCCTACCCGCTTCAAAGCATTAAGTGGGCAGATTCTTCCCTGGTCAATATCGGGGACACCATCATCGCCATTGGAAACTCCGACTTTGATAATCAATCGATCATGTCCGGCCATGTTAAAAGTGTTATCCAAAACTTATCCACCTCAACCAATGATTTTCTTGAATTGGATCTTGATCTCTATCACGGCGACAGCGGCGGCCCCATCCTTGATGATCAAGGGCAGCTTTTAGGCATGATCATGGCCAAACGCGAATCCCAACCCAATTCCAGCATCGCCATCGCTTCCAACAAAATCCACCAGCAATATTTGCAATATAAAGAAAATATGCCATAATCCTCCTGATGATCTATTCGAACATTGTATTCTTTTCTCAGGCACGCTCGCCGCACCCTGCGGTGCGGCATCGCTAGTCACCAGACTGTTTTGCCCCGATCTGAACGATCGGGGACCGGCCAAAACAGTCTTCTACTACCTTCGAAAAGAACACAATGTCCGAATAGATACGCATAAGAAATATATATTTATTAATTACAATAGATCATGCGTCATTGTAAGGTATCAATTTGTTCTTTTGAGCGACTTGGAGGTTTTAGCCAAAAAATGTATGATGGTGAGGAGATTTAAGACGACAGTCTTAAATGGTCAAACTTGTTTGAGCCCCGCTTATCAGAAATAAGCGGGGCGAGTCGTTTGACCACCGAGCCAGCATATATTTTTTGACGTTAAGAAACCGACTTAGGAGCGAAAAAGAATAAATTGATACCTTACAATGCATGCCTGGATAGAATTCAATATGAATAAGAAATCTAAAATTTGGCCTTGGTTGTTGGCTTGGGTGGTTCTTGTTGTTTTGAGCACCTATATCCGATTATATCCTTTACGCTCGCACATGTGGGATGATGCTCATGAGCAGGCGACGCTTCTTGTTGTTTACAATATCAAACAGACTTTTCTCAAACAAATTTTAGCACAAGAACCCAATATGCCTCCGGCCGTGGCCAATCATTTAGCAGAAGAAAAGCTCAATGAAACCATGCATACGGAAAATCAAAAGGTCATGGATGCCATTGACAAGGCTACCATAGGGCTTGCCAATCAACCTAATGCCCCTCCTGAAAAAATCTATCTCTTAGAATCTGATCCCTATGATTTCTATAACCTGACCGAGAATATTGTCAAAACAGGCCGCATCGCTGAAATCATTAAAGGCAGCAAATATTTTAATCCGCTGATGTGCGCCCCATTTGGCTGCTGGCAGCCTTTTACCCTGCATCCCTACTGGGGATTTATTATTTACAAATTATTACAAATCTTTGATCCTAACATTTCTTTGATGACAGCGGTGGCTTACACGCCATTGTTCACCTATCTTTTTATCTTAATGGCCTTTTTATGGGTCTGCCGGATTTTAAATTATTCTGTCGTCGCAGCCTTCGTCGGGGCTTTATTTTTAATAATGGCACCTATCAATTTAAAGCGCGGTTCTTTAGGATTGTTCCGCACCGACCCCTACAACATATTATTTCCCCTATTACTGCTTGGCTGCCTGTTTTTGGCTTTAAGGCCCACATCAAAAAGGAGTGGATTTATATGGGCAGTCATGTTCGGTTTTATATTAGCTATCTATGCCCTATTCTGGCAAGGATGGGGATTATTGTTTTTCATGGGGCTGGCCTGTGCTTTGAGTGTTGCTGCTTATAATTTTATTATCAAAAAAGACCAAATTCATACCCGCCAAAACTTTTTATTTTTATTTCTTTTTATAGGCACCACCCTCTTTGTGGTAAGCATGTGTTTTTCCTTTAATGATTTCTTCACCCTCTTTAAAGAAGGCTTTGGAGAATTAAGGAAATTTACTCATCGGGGTTTGGATTTATGGCCCAACCTGTTCATGTCTGTCGGAGAATTAAAAAAACCGACACTGGCAAGCTTCACGACCTCGGCTGGAGGCCCTGTATTTCTGTTGATGGCACTAGGGGGTTGGATTTATTCTTTGCGCATGGCCCTCAAGAATTTCCGACAATCAAAAGCTATTGATACCCTCATCCTGACAGTTTTTCTATTGATAACTTTGATCCTTGGGTTTACTGGAGAACGATTTATCCTTTTTACCACCATTTCTTTAAGTGTTTTAGCTGCTGCGGCTGCCAACCGTTTTATTGGACTGCGCTCTGTCGGACTACCCCTGGCTGGCCT
>Ga0206944_1077_pt1 | contig 18440 bp, 15 predicted proteins | sample Alteio_BWOrgHeat_4_FD_152978 | JGI IMG/M metagenome (GOLD analysis project Ga0206944, IMG submission 152978) | Enriched cells from forest soil in Barre Woods Harvard Forest LTER site, Petersham, Massachusetts, United States -... | ecosystem: Environmental > Terrestrial > Soil > Temperate forest > O... | reverse complement strand
TGAAATTAAATTAGAACTGGAAAGACGTGTAAGGCAAACCAAAGATTTGCATGAGCGAGTACGCCTTTGTGTAGTTTTGGCAAGAAGTGAAGGTATTTCGCCAGAATTAATCGCTCAGGTTCACCGCATAAGCGTGAGCAGTGTCTATCAGTATCTAGGTGACTATGAAAAGGAAAATAAAACACAGAATGAATTCAGAGGAGGAACAGAGAGTAAGCTGAATGCAGAACAAACAGAAGACTTACTGAAACATCTCCAAAAATTTACTTATCTGTACACAAAAGATGTCTGCAAATATGTGGAAAAGAAGTATGAGGTTGTCTACTCAAAATCAGGAATAACCAATTGGCTAAAAGAACACGGTTTTGAGTACAAAGAGCCAGTCAAAGTCCCAGGAAAACTAAATCCAGAAAAACAGAAAGCATTTGTTGAATACTACGAGAAGCTCAAGACAAACTTAACAAAGGAAGAAGAAATTTATTTTATGGATGCAGTACATCCAGAATTTCAATCTCAAGCAGTATGTGGATGGATTAAGAAAGGTGAAATCAAAACATTACCCACTACAAACAAACAATTTAGACTTCATTTCATAGGAGCTGTTGCTCTGTCTGACATGAAAATAGTTGCTCGAGAATATGATACAGTGGATGCAGAAAATATGGTTAAGTTTTTTAGAGATTTAGAATCAGTATCTGAAGCTACTAAAATCCACATTGTATGCGATAATGGCCGAGCGAACAAAAATAAACTGGTCGAAGAGTATCTGAAAACCTCTAAAATTGAAATTCACTATCTCCCAGCCTATTCTCCGAATTTGAATGCAATCGAAAGGCTTTGGAAGGTGATGCGAGAGAAGACAACCTATAACAAGTGTTATGAGAATTTTGCTGATTTTGGTAAAGCAATTCGGAAATTCTTTTTTGAGGACATTCCAAAAATGAAGGAAAAGCTCAGCAAACGAATTAACGATAATTTTCAAAAAATTGAATTAAATCCAATACTATTGGTAAACAATTAATTATTATTTTTCCAGCTTTCAGCTAATCTGAGTATATACTTCAAAAATTGGTTTTGGTAAAGGAAAATTTTTTGATACGCACTTACGAAGATGCTAATTATTATCTGTTGGTGCTTTTAGCCTTTTAAGAGCAAGGTCGTAAATTGTATCCAGTTTTTCTTTAGTTTCCTCAGTTATCCATGTAGCCAGAAGAGATCCTTCCCCATCGGGATGAGAGCGAAACTCCCTTTTGTCAATATGCGTGATGTCGCGTCTTTCCAGTTTTATAAGGTAGTCTTCACCCTCTACATATAATTTGCCGTAAATATGGTACCTATTGGTTAACTCATCGCGGTTACAATAGGCTTTTTTACCCAAATTACATACTAGAAAAGAGCCATTTTCCTCATCAAAGTAAAGCTCGATTGGCACAGCTTGCTTCTCTTCAGTGTCGACGCTATGCTTGAACCAACCTTTCATATCATCTGATATTTGATGATACTGTGTTAAGTCAGAAAACCCTAATGGATTCATATAACCCCCTGTTTTGTATTAATAGTAATATTAATTTAATTGTATAATTAATCGCATATTAAATTCATGTCTTTTTAGGTTGTTTCTGTAAAAACGGGAAGTTTTTTTACTTGATTGCATCGAAGATTTTCTGATAGGTTTTGGTGTATAGTCCTTCCATCTTTCAACTGGCGGCAGCATAAAAAAGGAGTTTAGAGTCAATGACGACTGTTATCTATAGCGCAGATTCGATTAATTCCACTATATATTATTCCACTCATCAAGTACCGAAGAACCGTCCCCATCTAAAAATTGTTTTAGATAAGACTCAAGGGGTTTCTGCTATTTTGACAAAAGGCTCTCAATCGTTTTTAATTGAAAAAGAATGGATTCACGGAGTACCTACATGGATGACATTAAAGAAGTCGCCCACGTTTTTTAAAAACACGTATGTAATGCTCTCTTGTTCAATTGAGGGAGGTTATATTGTCCGTATTCAACGAAAGGCTTTAGGTGGCGATTTCTATTCAGAAAAACGGCTGATGATAGAAGAACATTTGCGTTTAATTGTGAACCCTTACCTCCTGATGCGAATTAGAGCGATTTTAAGCAATTATATAGATGGGCTAAAAGGACTAGTCTTAGATGTGCCTCTTCCAGAAGATACAAGAGAGTGTCTTTCAGCTTTTAGCAAGGCCATTATAGAAAAATACAACAGTCAAGAGTGTAGCCTTGAGAGTTCTAAATCCATACAAAAAGATATTAACGAGTTGATTGCATCAATCCCTGAGCTCAAAGAACCATGGAAAGAGCTTAATTTTTTTTACAAACTTCCAACAGTCATCAAACTTCGAAATAACGATCAACAGAAGCTTTTGAAAATGATTGAACAAGATGGCGATATTTCTGAAATTGTTTTGGAAATGCTTTCATCACCTGGATCAGATTTTGATCGCGCAGTTTTCGATAAAGAAGTGATTGCGCATTGGAAAGAGGCTAACCCAGGATCCACTATCACATATAACTGGCGCACACTCGCCTCCCAGATTGTAGAGGAAAAACCACCCGCAGAGACTTTTAAGGATTTGATCCTTAAAGGCGCTTCCTATTTTATCAATAAACAAATCGCGATCCAAGACACTCAAATCATTCAAAGCAAGATTATAGAGGCATACTTTGTAGATGCAGAAGGGAAAAAAACCGAAAATCGGATCCCCTCCTTGCAACAAAGTTTAGTTTTAATCTTAGAATTACAATTAGCTGCTCGACCAGTCAAAGTTATTATTCATCCCAATTGGACTGTGCAAACGATTACCACAATAGCCAATTATGGCCTTTGGGAGGCAATTGAGGCTGATTTTGTCAAAGAATTTGAGCCTTGTGTCATTTACGATCAATCCCATAAATGGGATTTAAGCAACATTATAGCCATCAAAAAAATTTCAAAAGGTCATTTATCCATTGAAGTCACATTTTGCGACAAACAAGAAAATGAAACGCACATCATTAAGAAAACTGTTGGGTTGGGAATGCTGCAACAAGAAAAAGTGACATTTTCAGCCTTAGGCGTATCTATAAGCGGATCTATAATATGTGAAGAAAGCGATTGTCGCTCCTTTAATCAACGCTTTCGCTTGTTCAAAGAAAAAAAGGCAACCGCAAAAGAAATTGTTTCAGAAACAATCAATCAAAAGATCCAAGTGATTGTGCCACGCATAGATGCAAATCAAATCTATCGCGAGACATGCCTTGCAATCGAGTACCTCCTGAAAGAATTAAGAGAGTTAATTGGGGGTAATTTAGCGCTTTTGGCCACTTTAATAGATAGTTTTGTTCAATCAGGATTAAAGGCTATTGATATCCACTTAGTGAATGATGCGGTGATAATAGAAAAGCTGCGTAAAACTTCCGATCTTTTTACCTCCAAAATGAATAATCCTAAAACACAAGAAGACATTTTAACCCAGGTGGTTCAAGACGTGAACTATTTAAGGTTTGTCAAGACCAGCAATGGGATTTTTGTGGTTAAACTCATGGAGCTGTTGAAAGAAGCGGATGAGCGTTTAAAGACAGTAGAAAATAAAGATGGGGTATTATTTATCGGCAATACAGGTGCTGGCAAAAGCACATTAGTGTGTGATTTATTAGATTATGAACTCAAGAGCGATATCAATGCGATTGGAGAACATGTTTGGAAACTAGATCCAAAAAATGTCTCATTTACTACCCCACGTATCGGGCAATCTTTAGGAACATCTGAAACATTATATGCTCAAGGTTTCCCTGTGAGTGCAGAAGGGATACCTTCGATTAACATCGTAGATATGCCAGGTCTTCACGAGACGAGAGGATTGCAATATGAAGTGTGCTCTCATATTAGTGTCGATCAAACCATTGAGAGTATGAGGGAAATTAAAGGGATCGTCCTTGTAGCCACTTTGGCGACTTTACTAGACGATCGAGGCAATCACTTGATCAAACTGATCAAAGAAGTTAGCAGTATGTTTCCACAAATTTTTTTAAAAGATTCTGAAGCGAGAAAACGGATCCACATTGCTGTAACCAAAACAGGCAATCACAATCATCAAGTGATCGCTTCGTTAAAAAATGGCTTATACATTTCTGAGTTACTCTATGAAGTCAATCAAGAAATTGATAGGCAAAAAGCTGAGATTGGACCTGGCATAGAAACTGATGATTTGCTTAAAGGTTTGCAATTTCAAAAGCAGGTTTGGGAGCTTCTTGAAGAGATGAAAAGAGACAATCGCATTAGGGTCATCAAAGTTGGGGATAATATATTCAAGAATGACCTAAAAGCTTCCTATTATGGTCAAGAATTTGGATCTGTCGACAAAACCCAATATTGTCCGGCAATGGAAAATGAAGATCGACAGAGTGAAAAGCAACAAAGAGAGTTTGCAGATAACCTTACACGTTTTGCTGGAGCATGGCGCAAACAGATTTTAGAAAAATATCTCATTGATCTTCCATCAAATCTTAGAGAAGTTCAAAGTGAAAGGGCGGCAATCATTGCGAAAGTTAATGAAGAGCAAAGTGATAGGGAAAACACAAGAGCGACTCTAGAAGAAAAAAAAGAGAATCAACTTGCTTGGATAAAGAAATTGCAAGAGCCCAATGCCAAAAACCGCGATGACATTGCAATAGAAGCTGAAGTCGCGATGGAGCAATCTTTGAATATTCGTCACCGAGAACGCAGACTGTTAAAAAAAATTAAACATGATTGCCAAAGCCGTATTGTGAGTACAAAAGAAGCGATTTTAAAAAAGAAAGAATCGATTAAAATAGTTGAAGACGTCATAGGTAAATTACTTGCATCTATAGCTGAAAAATCGACAGGGTATTGCAATGTGGAATTAGCAAGCTACGATGGAGGAAAAGATGAAAAAGACATCAGTTTTTTCCTAACGACTCCCAAAACAACGGAAAAGACATTTCGCGAATTGAGAAGAACGAAATTAAGTGAACTCGGTGAAAAAAAAACCTACAACAAACATGAATTTAGAGGAAGCCTTTTGCATGAGGTATACATTGACAAAGAATTTCCCCTATTCAGCGAAAATGCTTCGGGAGAATATATTCCGGACCATGACGCAGCATCGGTTATGATTTCAGGTTATAACTCTACAGTGCAAAGATCCGTGAGAGGAGAAGAGGGGAAACGCATACTTTACCATATTGAAACTTTATGGGATGGAAGCACTTTGCCCTGGTATTCGTTGACCTGTCGTTTACAGAAGAAACTTTACCATCAAGCAGAACTAGACAATATGCAGGGTGACGTTGATGACTTTTTCAAAACGATGGCAAGCCATCAGAGACGCCTTGGTGAGCTAGAACTTGAATTGGAGACAGATGAAAACCACTTAAGAAAAGTTGAGAGCGATCTTTGTCAACACGAACAAGAAACAAAACTTCTCATCGCCAAACAAAAAGAGGTTGAACTCGAAAAAATGCTCGAAAGTGCTCGCGAAGAGTTACAAAAAATTGGGAAAGAACAAAAAGTCTGGGAGCTTGATTATAAAGCATGGGAGGCTAACAACAGAGAAAAAATTGCTCGATCTGAGGACAAGTGTAGAGAATGTAAGATGAAAAAACGCGATCTTGCCATTGTGATTAAAACTCGGATAAATACGGCAAGGCATTTCGTAAAGTTAGCTAGAAAAATTACCCGAAATAAAGAGATGTTAAGAGCTGGGGCTGGATTAGTATTAAACGCTAAAACTGTGAGTGATAATGTCTTTGAAGAATGCAGTAAGTTCTTAACATTTTGTTCTGAAGAGAGATTAGCTGAAGTATTACAAGAGTGTGATAAGGATTTGGCTTTATGTTGAAATTTTGAGGCGGGGTCATTTGATTTTCCACGTCCCTTTATACCGACAGTATTTCAAAATTTGATTTTTATTAAATCGTCACTGTGATATGCACACTCACATGGATATCAAGCAGCAACACATAGTCTTTTATGATGGAACGTGTGGAATGTGCCACTTTGTCGTACAGTTTCTTCTAAAACACGATACGCGCGGCTGTTTTGTTTTTGCCCCTCTACAGGGCATAACGGCTGCATCTGAGTTAAGTCATTGGAGAAATTCTTACCCTCTTGCAGATACCTTAGTCCTTATCGAAAACTACCAAGATCTTAAGCAAAGAAAAATCTTGGCATTTGGTAAAGGTGCTTTGCGCATTTGTTGGCTTTTGGGAGGTGCTTGGAAGATAATTGGGATCTTATCTTTTTTACCCTCTTGTCTTTATGACTGGGGTTATAGATGGGTGGCAAGTCATCGCTTTCAGTGGTTTGAAAGGCAAACTTGTCTTATCCCAAAATCACAAGATATTAAGAGGTTTTTGCCATAATCTTTTAAGACATAGCCCACTCCCTATCAACAAGGCTGTAGTGCCTGCTACTCTTTTTGTGATCGACATTAACCTAAAAGCTTTGTTGTTTTAGGCTTCTTTTCTTCTAAGCTGGCTTGTAATAAAGACATGATGTCGTGAACTTTAGGGGAGGGTTTCTCTTTAGTTTTTGGCTTGAGGGGCTTGCCCTTAGCTTTTTGTTTGATGAGCTTCTTGACATCTTGTGTATAGGTGTCTTTATATTTTTTAGGGTTAAAGGCGGCTGTTAATTGATCGATTAAGGCAATTGCCATATTCATCTCAGCAGCTGTTGTCTTTACAGCTGGAATTTTTAAATCTTTAGAAGTGATGAGCTCTTCCACATATCTGAGTTCATTTAAAATAATCATATCATCTTGAAACTTGATTACCGCCAAATGTTCATGATTTCTTAATACATACTTGGCAAGCCCCACCTTTTTAGATTTTTTAAGGGCGTCACGTAAAAGCGCGTATGCTTTTTCCCCTTGTTTGTCGGGCTCTAAAAAATAGGGTTTGACGTAGTAGACAGAATCGATTTCGTCTTCATCGATGAAATTTAAAATTTCAATTGTTTTGGTTTTTTTTACACCGATTTTATCAAAGTCTTGATCTCGCAAAACAATATACCCGCCCTTTTCATACTCATACCCTTTGACAATGTCTTTCCATGGCACTTCCTTTTCTTCTGTTTTGCAAATTCTGGCATATCGAATTTCTGATAGATCATTTTTATGCAGTAGGACAAAGGAGATTTCTTTGGATTTAGTCGCCGTGTACATTTTTACAGGGATATTAACTAGTCCAAAGCTAATCGCCCCTTTCCAAATCGATCTCATATAATTCCTTTTAAATTAAATATAACATATAATAATAATTTAAGCAATTAGCGTAATAATTGGTTTTTTTAAATTTGGAAACGCTTTCGGTATAGCGGTAGATCGATCACAACGGGGCGTATTGCCTCATCCTATCCCTTTTGTGACCCTTGGAACTCTTTAAAGCTTTCTCTTTGCCAAAAACCAAATTTTGAAGTAATTTCGGTATAATTGAATAAAGAGAGAGTAGATGAACTTAAAAAAATATAAAGCAATGCGAAGATTAGGGGATTCTAAAGAGCCCGCTGAATCCACGAAAGAAGATTCTTCAGCTCTTCGCTTTTGCGTGCAGGAGCATCACGCCAGAAGCCATCATTACGATGTGCGCCTAGAATGTAGGGGAGTGCTTTTAAGTTGGGCAGTTCCCAAGGGGCCCTCTTTAAATCCCCAAGATAAACGCTTAGCCGTTCATGTGGAAGATCACCCTTTAGATTATCAGTACTTTGAAGGGATAATTCCCAAGGAAAACTATGGGGCTGGCACTGTCGCCATTTGGGACCATGGCTTTTTTACAACTCCGCATTCTACCGATAGAGAAGAAATAGAAAAGGCTCTTGTACAAGGCTTAAAAAATGGACACATCGTGGTGGTTTTGCACGGTGAAAAATTAAATGGAACATTCCTCTTTCAAAAATTAAAAAAAGAAAAGTCAGACAATTCGTGGCTCTTAATCAAACAAAAAGACCTACACGCTAAACCAGGAAAATCTTCTACAACGAAAGCTAAAGATAAGTTGCCAAAATCAATCCCCGTGATGCTCGCTACTTTAATCAAACAGCCGTTTGATAGTGACGAGTGGCTATTTGAAATCAAATGGGATGGGTTTCGCGCGATAAGCTTTATCGAAAGAGGTAAAGTTCAACTAAAATCGCGAAATGGTCTCCTTTTAAATCGCAAATTTCCATCACTTGTCAAAGAGCTTGAAGAGTATAGAGGAACTGCTATTTTAGATGGAGAGATCGTCTCTCTTGACTCTAAGGGCAAGTCCCATTTTCAATGGCTCCAAAATGACCAGGAAAAGGAAGGCTTTCTTTGTTACTATGTCTTTGATTTACTTTATCGAGAAGGACAAGATTTACGCCACCTTCCATTGGTCGAAAGAAAAACCCTTTTAAAAGCATATCTTCAGCAACTTAAGCTACCTTCGATTTTTTATAGCGATCATATTCTTAAAAAGGGAAAAGCATTTTTTAAAGAGGCGATGAAAGCAAATTTAGAGGGAATCATTGGAAAAAACATCCACAGTCAATATCAAGGAAAGCGTAGTCCGAACTGGGTAAAAATAAAAATACATTTTGAACAAGAAGTGATCATTTGCGGCTTTACCGAACCCAAGGGATCAAGAGCAAGATTTGGTGCCTTAATTGGAGGGGTTTATAATGAAAAAAATGAGCTTCTTTATGTAGGACATATAGGAGGCGGTTTTAGCCATGATCTTTTAGAAATGATTTATCAGCGTTTAAAACCACTGGTGATTAAAAAATGTCCATTTCAAATGGCGCCAAAGACAAATGCACAAGCGACGTGGGTAAAGCCAAAACTTGTCGCTCAAGTTTCTTTTACCGAATGGACGAAAGATAATCGCATACGCCATCCCATCTTCCTTGGTTTAAGAATAGATAAGGAAGCGCCATCAGTTAAGAAGGAAATTCCTAAAAAGGATTACCTCTCGCTCACCCATGTAGATAAAGTGTATTGGCCAAAAGAAAACTATACAAAAGGGGATCTTCTACACTACTACGAAACCATTGCTTCTTATATTTTGCCCCATCTTAAAAATAGGCCCATCGTCTTGCATCGCTTTCCAGATGGGATTGAGGGGGCAGATTTTTACCAAAAAGATCTCAATTTTTCTTTGCCGAAAGGAATTAAAACGGTCCCCATTCAACATAAGACAAAAATCGATCACTATTTGCTGATCCACAGTCTAAAATCCCTTTTATTTGCGATCAATTTAGGCAGCATCGACTTGCATCCTTTTCTCTCAAGACAAAATCAATTAGATCGCCCCGATTTTTGTGTCATCGATTTAGACCCCCATGGAGTGTCTTTTGATAAAGTGATCGAGGCAGCACTTGTCACGCACGAAATTTTAGAAGGGGCTGGCGTAAAACACTATTGTAAAACGTCAGGGGGAAATGGCTTACATATCGTCATCCCTTTTCATGCCAAATACACATTTGAACAATCGCGTCAATTTGCAGAGTTAATTTGTGCCATTGTCCACCAAAAGCTGCCCAAAACAACGTCGATGCTGAGAAGTTCCTTAAAAAGGCCTAAGAAAATCTATCTAGACTATCTTCAAAATCGGATTGCCCAATCCATTGTCGCCCCTTATGTGGTGCGTCCTAGGCCCAAAGCTTTAGTCTCGACCCCTTTACTTTGGGAAGAAGTCAATGAACACTTGGATGTTTCAAAATACACTATGGAGACAGTCATCTCTCGTTTAAAAAAAATGGGGGACATCTTTAAGCCAGTTCTTGGCGCTGGGATTGATCTTAAAAAAGCCCTTTCAAAAATTTAGTCATGCGCATTGCAGTTTCAAAAGAAGTATATACTCGTTCTAGTTGAAAGCTGGAAAATTTGACAAGGAGGCGGCGCAAGTTTTTTGTCTGGAGCGAGCGACCATTGCCGGACGGCAAGGCGCGAGCGAAGACCAAAAACTTGCAGCCAAGCCGACGCTGCCAAAATTCCAGATTTCAACTAGAACGAGTATATACTGGCGCAAAGATTTAAAATAAAATTTAAAATAATTATTTACAAACACTAAAAAATATGATCTAATAATAATTACACATGTGTTTAAATAAACACAAAGCTAACACATTGTATTTAAAACAAAAAAAAGAGGTGTCAAATGAACGTAATTAATAAATCTATTATCACTTTAAGCTTAGTCGCTGGACTTGCCGTTGCATCTTATGGGTTGAATGGTGCCGAAACCGATGTTAAAGTAACCTCGTCATCAATGCCAACTAAAGAAGTATTGAAAGGATATGCTGAAGAGATTACATCGGCCAAAAAGGATTTAAATGCATTTATGGAAAGCCAAGATGGCAAAGATGCAATGAAGGATGCGGATGTAAAAAATTTCTTAGTAGACACTCAAAATGATTTGAATGCTGCAGGAGTGTTGGTTGAAAAATTTCAGGCAGGTCAAGCAACTCAAGAGGATCTAGTAAAAAAAGATGCGTTGATACAAAAATTGGATGCGGCTCAAAAGATTTTTGAGCAGGCAGAGCAAGCAGGATCTAACACTCCTTCATCTTAAGCACTCCTGCATCTTAAGCACCTTCAATCTCTCCTAAGAGGTAGTTACCCGCGCGGTAACTACCTTATTCTTCTGCTTAAGAAGGTTTCCTAAGTAATTGGCAAATTTGGAGCGTGTTTCCATCACTATCGCAAAAGGTTTGCATTTTGACTTCACCCGGAACTTCCACAACTTCACCAATTAAGCAAGCGCCCTTTTTCTGCAGATCTTCCCTTGCAGATGCGATGTCATCAACCGTGACCGTCACAATAGCGTTAGCACCTGCTTTCATGCCCTTTTCTTGACAATGCTGCGCAATACCAAGACGCATGCCGTCTTCACCGCCAGCTGTAAGTTCTGCCCACCCGTACTGTTCATGATATTCTGCAAGCTCAAGACCTACAACTTCTTTATAAAATTTAATGGCAGCTTTTATGTCGGTCACAACAATCCATGAAAGGTGCATTCCACGTGGTTTCATAAAAAATCCTCCTGTTAAAAAAATTAAACAAATAATTTGAAAATAAATTCGAAAGCGTTATAATAAGAATATATAGATATTAGGTCAACAAAAACAGTTAAGTCAGTTTTTGACAACCTAAATTCGGCAGAATTTAGGATAACCCTAACCAGGAGGATATATGCCGAAAGGTACAGAAAAACGGGATCGTGATAGAAAACAACCAAAGCTTACGCTTATGGAAAAAAGACTAAGAAAAAGAGAAAAAAAATACCATAAAGAACATCCCGTAGTCGATGCGCGCGATGTTTTTGAAGGATAAACCTAGAAACGGCAGTTGGAGACGGCAACTTAACGCAATCTCTTGAACCAGAATCATTTGCAATGGGGTGGTCCTTCACCATTTGGGAATGTCCCACCCCATTGCAAAGTGATTCTAATTCAAGATCTTGCATTAATTTGCCATCTCGAACTGCCGTTTCTAGGATAAAATACACAACTTGAACTTACGATCCTAGTAATTGGGTCGTAAGTTCAAGTAATTTAACGTCCGAAAGCTCGCCTTTTGACAAATAGACATTAGCGCCGGCATCCATTGCTAGCTGCCTGATTTCTTTGTTCCCGTTATAGGAGACAACAATAATTGGAAGCAAGCGAAAAGTAGGATCCGCGCGAACAGCTTTAATAAGCTCTATCCCATCCATTACAGGCATATTGATATCCGTGACAATAAGATCAAATGGCAAACCCCTTAAAGCATCAAGGGCTTTTTGGCCATCTATAGCTTCTTCTACAAAATAACCTACAGATTTTAAAATATCGCATTCTAACTGCCGCACAGTAATAGAATCATCGACGACTAAAATACGTTTCTTTTGCACATCCATTGCGCTTTTACTCCCCTGCTGCCTTAAATCATGAGGCCTTAAATCATGAGGTCTTTGAGAATCATTTGCAATCAAATTGATCAGTTGTCTTGTATCTAAGATAAAAATGGGGGAACCATCTTCTATGATAGCGCTTGCACTAACCATTTGAAGCGATTGGAAGCGGTAGTCAAGCTTTTGGATTGACAAATCTTTTTCCTGGGCAAATGAATCGACAACAAGTCCATAATCTTGGTTGACAATAACGATCGATAAATATGAAGGTATTCTCCTAGCACTTTCTTCATGCCCATAAAGAACCTGATCAAGAAATTTAAGTCCGATATTTTTTCCTTCATAAGTGAAATAGAGATTTTTTTCTAACTCCTTGATTTCTTCTTTAGGAACCAGCAATGCATGCTCAATTGTAGCTAGGGGGAATGCATACAACTCATTTGCGATCTTGACAATCAATGCTTTGATAAGCGAAAGGGTTAAAGGCAAACGCAAAGTAAAACTACTCCCTTGACCTTTGATGTAGGCAATATCAATGTGACCTGAAACCTCTTCGACCATTTCTTTGACAACCTTTAATCCGACACCTCTACCTGAAATATCTGTCACTATCTCGCTTGTAGAAAATCCAGGTAAAAAAAGGCAATCGATGAGTCCACTTTCACTTAAGAGCGCTGCTTGATCGTCTCTTAAGAGTCCTTTACGCACAACTTGTTCTTTGATTTTAACAGTGTCAATGCCTTTCCCATCGTCTTGTAAAATAATCGAAAGCATTCCGTCTTTATGCTCTGCTTGTAAAATTATCTTTCCTTCCTTTGGTTTTCCAAGCTTTAGACGCTCCTCACTATTTTCAATCCCGTGGTCAATGGCATTGCGCAGCAAATGCCCAAGAGGGGCTTCAAGTTTTTCCAAAATATCGCGGTCGACTAAAGTGCTTTTTCCTTGAATATCAAAATTGATTTCCTTACTAAGCTCTCTTGCAACGTCTCGCACCATGCGGGGAAACTGCATCACCCCCTCTTCAAAGGGTTGCATTTTACTTTGCAATGCCTCTTGGTATAAGGAGTCGACTATAGTTGTATTGCGATAGATATGCTCTTCCAGATTATCTAAAACCTTATTAATCGCAGTATTGCACTCTTTCGACTGTCGATTGAGACCTTCCAATAAAGCATCATTTGCCCCTTCCCCTATTAAAGTCTTATCGATTAGGCTGGGCATTTCGCTAAGTTTTTCCTTCAACTGCTTTAAAGAGGCGTTAAAGGGCTCTTGCCATCTAGTCTCCACAACGGCATCACTTACAAGTCCCATCAACTTATCCAGATTTTTAGCTGTCATTCTAATGACAGCTTCATCCTCATTTCGCTTTGTTTCTTTCAATTTAGAAACGGCAAGGATAGTTTTTTCGTCTTCTTTAGGTAGGATTTCCTCAATTGTTCCGCTAAGAATTCCCTTTAACGCTTCTTTTTGCTGCTCAAGTAATTCTTTATTTTCCACCACCCACTTTGAAAGCTTATGAGAGTCTATGGAAAGTAGAGGCGTTAAAAAGTCTATTGCGCTTAAAAAAAGATCAATATGCTTAGAATTGAATGACAACGACTTTTTCTGATAAGCGGTGAAACAATCTTCAATCACGTGCGCAAGAGAGGATAAGTCCTGTAACCTAACAACTCTTGCAGCCCCCTTCAAAGAGTGAGCTGCGCGCATAAGCGTCATAAGAAGACCAGTATCGCCTTGCGCTTTTTCAAGCTGCAAAATTCCATCACTTAAAGCTTTAAGCTGATTTTCTAAGTCAATTTTAAATAGGTCGACCATGTGGACATCTAAAGCTGTCTGCTGAACATCTAGACTCTTTACTACAGGCACTTTAACAATTTCTTGTGGAAGTGGCGTTTCGCAAGGTGGCATTACAGATGAACCCGATTCTTCACCACTTAATGCTTTAATCAACCCGTTTAAGGCTTCATCGCCAACACTTGCCCTTTCGACAAGTTCTTTGGTATTTAATGCAAGGCAGCTTCTTATCCAGGCAATTGCGCTAAGGACAATCGAGAGATCTGATAGCGCCTCTCTTGGCAACTTTCTTGAAAAATAGGTTTTCAGGGATGTAAATAACGCGTAAAGCCTTGGCAACTGAAGCATCTGGGCAACACCTTGCATCCGATTAAGCGCCACATTAATCTCATTCACGCTCCATTCAAAAGGCTCTTTTGACTCTTGAATGTGCCTATCTATTAGCGCAAGATCTTTTAATGCATCGGCTTTAAATAATTCAACGACAGCAAGGCCGAATGGATAAGTCTCATTGGCCATAATTACCCAAAAGCTCTATGTAAATAATCAAATAAAAGTTTTAAATCAATTAAACCGACATCCTGCTGATTCCAGCGAAAAATAGCCGCTAGATAGCTTTGTTTGGCATGTACAAAACTTAGCGGCAGATTGCTAGGTGTAGTAGAAAAAAAGCGAAAAAAACCAAAGACTTCATCTGAGATAAATCCCCAAGGATCATCCCTTTCACCAACTCTTGTATCTTGGATCACTATCATCCTAGAAACGGCTGTCCTAGGCGACGACTGAAGAGAGTCTTTTGAACTAGAATTATTTACACCCAATATTTGGTGCATATCGATACAAGGAATTACTCTCCCTTGAAAATTCAAGGCAGCGCACACAAACATTTGATTTTGCATGCCACACTTTGGTACGCTATGCATCTGAGATTTTGGCAATACCTGGCTCACGGAGTCGACTTTAATTGCTAAAAGTTCATTGCCAAGGCGAAAGATGATAACAAGCTCCCCCTCATCTTCAAAAGAATCCGATGGAAAAGCCTGCATGAGGAAATCACTTAATATTATAGCTTTCAGAACAAGAAGAGAGCTCTATTTCATCGCTATTAAAGGTCTGCTCATCGATAAAATTTTGGGCTCCTTGAAGAAGATACGATGCTAAAGTGGCATCTCCCTCATACGACATCTTCACTTCCATTTGTCCATTAGAAGTCGGGGCATCGCACGTAATAAGCACATAGCATATATGCTTTTTCGCAAGAGAATCTTTAACTGGAAGTTCTTTACAACGCTTCATCAACACATTACCTTTGGAACCATTTCCATTGAAAATGCCACATTACTTTATATGCGATTTATTACCAAGCTATTTATTAAACTTCTTTCAAAACTTCATTTGGATGGTAAAGTTGCCATTTTTGGCATCTTTATCGACAAATGAAAGGAGTCTATTCACACTCAAAACGACACCCTTCATTTAACAATCCATCGATATAGGTCAAATCGTATTTAAGATCGAGAAAGTTGTCGTCAGATAGCATGTAGACATGAAATGGTACAGTAGATTTAATCCCGCCAATATAAAATTCGCTTAATGCCCTTTTCCCAATAGCGATCGCTTCAGCACGCGTTGCCCCTTTCACAATGAGTTTGGCAATCATTGAATCGTAATTAGGGGGTATGGAGTAGCCAGAATAACAGGCGCTATCAACGCGCACGTGAGGGCCTCCAGGCGCTAGATAATACTCAAGCTTACCGGGTGATGGAGCAAAATTTTGCGCAGGATTTTCAGCATTAATTCTAAATTGGATCACATGCCCGTTAAAAACGATATTCTTTTGTAGAACAGAAAGTTTTTCACCTTGTGCAATCTTAAGCTGCTCTTTGACGAGATCAATGCCTGTAAGCTCTTCTGTCACAGTATGTTCAACTTGAATCCTCGTATTGACCTCCATAAAATAGAAGTTAAGGTCTTTATCGAGCAAAAATTCAACAGTGCCGGCAGAATAATACTTTGCCTTTTTTACAACATCGACAGCCGCTTGCCCGATCTTTTGGCGAAGCTTTGGCGACAGCACCGGACTTGGCGCTTCCTCAATTAGCTTTTGTCTTCTGCGCTGGATCGTGCAATCTCTTTCACCAAGGTGCACGTAATTGCCATGCTTATCGCCAAGCACCTGAACTTCAATATGGCGAGGACTTTGAATCATTTTTTCAAGATAAACATCTGGATTGCCAAAATTAATCTCGGCCTCAGTCCTTGCAGCGACAAACAATTTGGAAAATTCATGTTCATCATAAGCAATTCTAATTCCCTTGCCTCCACCCCCTGCAACCGCTTTAATGAAGATGGGAAAGCCAAGTTTTTTCGCTTGTGATAAACCATCTGCTAGATCGATTACGATTCCATCTGATCCTGGAATGATTGGACATCCAGCGCTTTTGGCTGTCGCTTTTGCTTTTGACTTATCCCCTAGCAACGTAATTGCTGTAGGGGATGGGCCAATAAAATTAAGTCCGCAGCTTTCGCAAATAGAGGCAAAACTCGCATTTTCACTTAAAAAACCATAACCGGGATGCACAGCATCGGCTCCTGTAATTTCACAAGCCGATAAAATCGACGGAATGCGAAGGTACGATTTTGCAGCCGATGCCTCGCCAATGCATATAGCCTCATCTGCTAAAAGAGCATGCATAGCTTCAGCATCTGCTTGAGAATAGACTGCAACAGTCTGGATTCCAAGATCTTTACACGCGCGGATGACACGTACGGCAATCTCCCCTCGATTGGCAATTAGTACTTTTTGCATAATGATTTAAGTAATCCTCAACAGTTTTGTCCCAAATTCAACCGCTTGCCCATTTTCAACCATTATCTCTGCAACAGTGCCTGCAATGCCTGCTTTAACTTCATTCATCACCTTCATCGCTTCAATGATGCAAACGACATTGTTTTTTTCAACTTTATCCCCTATTTTTATAAATGAAGGCTCTTCAGGTGCTGGAGAAATATAAAAAGTGCCTACCATCGGCGATGTAATATAGACGCCTGAATCGACTTGAGTCGTTTCAATTTGCACCTTTTGTTGCGGATGAAATTCATAGCCTTTCATATGATTAAGCGCTGCGCGCTCAAGCTGAGAGCCAAGCTCTGTGCTCTGCCGTGCAGCATAATCTTCAAAATATTCTCCCGCAGGGGCAGCTTTTGCTAAGTCGTTTCGCTCTAATTCTAATTTAAATCCATTTTCTTCGATGAGAAGGCGCTTTGTCCCTGTTCGGCCCATCGTGGCCATCAATTCTTTTATCTGCTTAAATTCCACATTTCCTCCACATTAGAAGTAAGTCTATTTTACACGCGTTGTATATATTCATCTGAATTCGTATCTACTTTTACAATATCTCCAACCTCAATAAAAGGGGGCACTTCGATCTTAGCACCTGTCTCCAACGCGGCAATTTTGGAACCCTTGCGATCTCCTCGTCCATTTTCTTTGCTATCAATTTTCACGACCATGATTTCAAGAAATTGTGGGAGCTCGATAGAAAATACTGTATCGCCAAAAAATGAGGCCTTGACATCGACCCCCTCTTTTAAGTATTTCACTTTTGTGCCGACAACGGATGCTGGTACAAGCGATTGTTCCAGCTTACCAATATCTAGGAAAAGGTAGTCTTTGCCTTCAAGGTAAAGATATTCAAGGCGCCTTTCGGTCATTGTGACATCTTTTACAACTTGATTGAGCTTGAAATTTTGCTCGACGACTTTGTTAGAGTGTAGGTCGCGAAGCTTAGTTTTAATAAAAGGCTGACCCTTAGGGGGGGTCACCTTGACAGCAGATTCTACGCGGTAAAGATGATCGTCAACCGAAAGAGTCATCCCGGGGTTTAAGTGATTCGTTTGTACCATAAATGTAAACCTTATTTAAGCTTAGCAGCTGTACGTAAAGCCTTTATCCCTTGTGACATCTCGACATCTTTAAAAAGATATGTCCCTGCGACAAAGACGTTAGCACCAGCTTTTGCACATAATTTTGCCGTTTCAGGATTTATCCCTCCATCGACTTGAATATCTACGTTTGTGATCGAGAGCCGATCGCAAACATCTCTTGTAAACTGAATCTTTTCGAGTACTTCAGGAATAAATGCCTGTCCCCCAAAACCGGGATGAACTGTCATGAGTAAAATCATATCGCATTTATCTAAAAATTTGGGAATCATCGACATTGATGTTTCTGGACAAAAGGCAAGACCTGCCTTAATATTGCAACGTTTAATGAAGTCTAGAGTCTCCTCCACATCTTCTGTCGCTTCAAAGTGGATCGTCAGCATATCGGCACCAGCTTCAATAAAGCGCTCGACATAATCATATGGATTATAGATCATCAAATGAACGTCTAAAAACATGTTCGTTTCTCGGTTGATAGCCGAAACAATTTGAGGGCCTATTGTCAAATTTGGAACAAAGTGCCCATCCATCACGTCGACATGGACATAGTCAGCGCCAGCATTTTCAACCCTTTTGACTTCTTGCGCAAGATTTGCAAAATCACAAGACAAAATAGAAGGGGCCACTTTAATTTTAGATTTCGTCATAAAGCATTATCGCGTTAAAAATATCTTTCTTTTCCTTAAGCATGCAAAAGGTGCATGGATATAACTTAAAGCAAATGCTCTGAAATTGTCAACGCAATACTAAAACGCTCAGCAGCTCCCGCTAAAAATTAGACTTCTTTCGAAACTCGCTTTGGTTGATAAATTTTGGGATTTTTGTG
>Ga0206944_1076_pt1 | contig 18586 bp, 16 predicted proteins | sample Alteio_BWOrgHeat_4_FD_152978 | JGI IMG/M metagenome (GOLD analysis project Ga0206944, IMG submission 152978) | Enriched cells from forest soil in Barre Woods Harvard Forest LTER site, Petersham, Massachusetts, United States -... | ecosystem: Environmental > Terrestrial > Soil > Temperate forest > O... | reverse complement strand
CTTAACAACAGGGGGTTAAGATGAATATACTTGCAGTTGGCGCCAACAGAATAAATCAATTAATTTCGTTGCCATCTCAGTTACAGACTGCCGATAGAAAGGTGGTTAGGCTAGCGTTCTTCTCTCTTGCCGCCATTGTTTCTGGGGCAACCGTTTGTTTTAAAGCTCTACAAAGAAGGCGGATAGACCCTCGCGAAAATTTTGAAGAGCTGGTGCGTCTTGGAAGAGATACGCTAGTGGTTCGTCCCAAACCCCTCATAACAAATCTCACTCAAGCAGCCGTTTCAGATAAGCTGTGGCAATTTTTGCACTATGTAGGCGAAGACCCCAAAACTCAACCTTTTTTCCCTCATAAGGGGATGTGTTTGGCATACAACTTATTGCACCTTTACTGTTTTTTTGTGGATAGAGAAAATTGCAATAAAGGAATTAGCTTCTTTTACGACAGCAAAGCAGAAAGCTTTGATCAGCGACTAGAAAGGGTTCGTTTTCTTGATTTTGAAGAGATCGAAAACGGCAACCCCGATTGGAAGGAAATGTGCGAAAGTCTTTGCAACGACCTTTTTTACCTACAAAAAAGCCAGGAGCTATCTCCTTATCGCTCAGATCTTGACATGTTAAAATCTATTTCTAATCGAGAATGCATAAAAGCACTGCAGGCCCACCCGCTTTTTGTCTCTCTCTTTCCAGAAAATGATAGATACTACTCATTGGGACAAACGTTATTCAATATCCTTCAAATATCGCAAGATTCAGATAAATATCTCTTGTTTAGCAATGGTAATCACGCCTTTGGCATTACATACCGCAATGGATGGTGTGAATATCGAGATTCTAACAAAAAACCGATCCACTTTCGCCCGACAGAGGAAAAATGCGCATGGATCGCTCACCATATTGGATGGAACCTCTACCAACACACACCCGGTGCACAAACGGGAGCAGTGGTTTTAAGCATTACCCTTTTTGCTGGCCCTGAGCTGACCCAAGATGTAGTGAGCGGATGTCGGCTTTCCCTTATGCCCTTTCTTATTGGAGTTGGAGATGCTAACAACAAGCACACACCGCTTACTCTTGCCGTTTCCTGCAATCATAAAGAGATGATCCTTCCTCTATTAGAAGAAGGAGCATCTCTTGATTTTCCAAATAGACTAGGTCAGTCACCCCTTCAAGTAGCAGCTTACATCGGAAATATAGAAATAGCCACTCTTTTGATAGAAAGGAATGCCGACGTCAATCTACCCAATTTTAATAAACGAAGAGCCCTGCATTTTGCAGCTGAACGAGGAAACGCTTCCATGGTTCAGCTGCTCCTTGAAAAGGGTGCCTTAGTCAATCTACCTGGCGACAAGGGAATAACCGCCCTTCACTTGGCTGCTATTCAATCACCTTGTGAGGCGCTGCAGGCACTTTTGAAACAAGATCCAGCGATCGATCAAATAGATAATAAAGGTAGGACAGCCCTCCAGCATGCCGTCACCGCACAAAATATTAAAGGTGCAAAACTTTTGCTTGAAAGAGGCGCAAATGTAAATATACCAGACGCAGAAGGCAATACCCCACTGCATTCAGCTGTGCTCACAAACAACATGGAGATGGTGGCTCTCTTGCTTGAAAGCGGATCTGCGATTAACCATCAAAACAGCCAAAAAAAGGCGCCGCTTTATATGGCTGCCGAGTTACTAAATTGCGACATGGTTAAGTTGTTGATGAAACATGGTGCTTTTGTTCATCAAAAAGGGGAAGACGACAATACAGCTCTTGTTCCGGCAGTTCTCAGCTTCAATCTAGAAATCGTAAAAGCACTTCTCTCAGCTCCCTTTGCAAGAGCACTTGTCAATAAGGTAAATACGAAGGGGATAACGCCTTTTCATATAGCTACCAAATTTACGTCAATAACTGGCAACACAAATATCATCGAATATCTCCTAAAATATGGCGCAAACATCGATTTACAAACCCCAAACGGTGTATCTTCTCTGTCTATTGCCCTCTTATCATCAGAGTCTGTTTTGGAGAATGAGGTCCCGGAATATATGGAAAAGTTATACAAAGAGCAGCAAGCGCGAAAAACCTCCTTAAGCCAAAAGCAAGAGGCTGAACCAATTGCAGACGAATTTGTTGAAGTTAAATCAGTTTTAGCGCCTTCACGAAAATACGCTGAACAGATGGTGCGCTGGCTAGTTGCGCATGGTGCTAATGTCAATGGAACCGCCGAATCGGAGCTATCGCCTCTTATGTGTGCCGTCCTTACTCAAAATTTCGGGGATATTGAGTTTTTGATCGCACAGGGCGCTGACATTAACGCCTCAAATAAAGAGGGAATAACGGCCCTTCACTTGGCAGCGAGTATTCACTACATCGACGTTTTAAGAACTTTGCTTAAGGTAGATGCAAACCTCAATCAGCAAGACGCTAATGGAAATACAGCTCTTCACATAGCTGTGGAGGCGCAAAACATCGAGGCTGTAAAAGAGTTTCTTGCAAAGAAGGCTAATGTCAACCTACAAGATAATAAGGGGGAAACAGCTCTTTACAAAGCTGCCCGCAAAAACAATCTAGCGCTTGTAAATCTCCTTCTTGGATATGGTGCTTCGCCAGATCTTGCAACAACCCAAGACAATACTGCATTTATTCCAGCAGCAGCCAACCGCAGTTTCGATATGATGCTCAGCCTTCTTAGAGCAGGAAGCAAAGATAAAGGCGCACTTACTTTGGCATGCATGACAGAAGATCTGAGCTTCACCCAAACCGTCGCGACATTATTGGGAATGCAAGATGAGTTATCAAAAGAACTTAACACGGCTATCCAATCTAAAGACACCAATAAGATCCGTTCGTATATTGACATGGGAGTAAAGATAGATGAGATGGCTCTTGTGGCAGGGATTCGCACAGGTGAAATAGCAATTGTGCAGATGTTAATAGATGCAGGTGGAATAGTTACACGCGATATTGCCAATCTCTTTAAAAGCGGTAGTGGTTGTCCGACCAGTGAAGAGATCCACGGGCTGCTGAGAATCACCCATGAAAATCAACATGCGTCTGCAAAAGAGATGTTGTCTTAATCTGTTCTTAATGTATATCAATAGACTTGTTTCGTTTTATTAACTAAGGCAATGGGACTTGAAAATAGAGAAATTCTAAAGCGCACTTTCTCCAACTATTTTCTTTCGTAAATTCTCTGGCCTCTTTGCGATCAAGTGTTAAGGCACTGTACCACGCATTTTCCAATCGTGTAATATTACCTTGTTGATCACTTGGACAATATTCTACAAGGCAGCCTACTTTAGGAGAGGTTAAGACATCTTTTGGTCCTTGAACATTGTAGGCAAGCACCGCAGTACCGCAGGAAAGAGATTCAGAAAGTACAAGAGGAAAGTTGTCTTTGACACTTGTGAAGACAAAGAGGTCTGCTGAGGCAAAAAAAACGGGAAGTTCGTGGTGGTCCTTGCGTCCCAAAAATTTAGCATGTGGATACGCTTTTTGAAGCCGTGTTTCCTCTGGCCCGCTTCCGATAATGACTTTTGTTCCAGGAATTTCCATTTGGAGAAAATCATCCAGATTTTTTTCAAGAGCCACCCTTCCAACAAATAACGAGATGGGGGGGATAAACCCCATGTCTTTGAAGATATCGGACCTGTTTTCCGGTATAAATAGATCGGTTTCTACGCCCAAAGACCAATGTCTTATTTTATCTTTTTGAAATCCATGTTGTATTAAAATATTTGTCACTGATTTTGATGGCACCATAATGGCAAAAGAGTCTTTGTGAAAGTTTCTCAACCTATCGTACATGAGTCGTTCCGCGTTTTTAGCAACAAAGTTGCCATATTTTGCGCCCATTCCGCTTACATACTCAGGACTCATTGTATGGTAGGCTGTCGTAAAAGGGAGTCCTTTTTTCACTAAAAACTGCTTGAATTTAACACCTAAAGACCCTTCTGTTGCAATGTGAATGCTTTGCGGGTTGTGTAGTTCGAGGAGTTTATTGAACTCATGTTCTTTGGCAAAAGAGATCAAAAGATCTTGGAAGTTTAAAGGTACAGCCGTAAATTGATCGGGCGTCACAAGCACAACACCGACTTTGTCGTTTGTCAAAGTGGGTATATACTTTTGTAATGCTTTTAAAACAGTTAGGACTCCATTTTTTTGACCCTCCCACGTATCTGTTACGATCATGATGGGGCGCCCGTCATTTTCAATTTTCGCTAAAATTTTCTTCTCCAGAGAAGGGTTAAAAGTAACAAAGGACTTGCTCCAATCGTTTTGCATCATTGTTGAGGCGGGTGGTGGTGTTTTTTTGACATCGGAATGAATTGAGGTGAGGCTAAAAATCAGTAAGAGACCAATGATGAGCCATACATTTTTTTTAATTATTGAATTGGGATTTAGATCCATATTTGCCTCCTCCTTGTCAAATTTTCCAGGTTTCAGCTGGAAGGACTATATACAGAAAGTATTTTCTCTTCGCGAATGAAACAATCTTAGGTCTAATGAACATCACTACAGCAAATAAAAGGTATTCGTTACTTTATGGGCGTTATGCATTCTTCACGTATTTTTGATATAACTTATTTCTGTATACCGTCATAGCAATGCTCCTCCAACGGGAATAGACCGCTCTTTACTTCTTTATCATAGGTGTTTAAGGCGTTTTGGATAAGCTCAAAGCCATTGAGATAAGTCTTTAAAAATTTTGGCTTAAACGTGTGGCATCCCAAAAGATCTTGGAGGACGAGCACCTGTCCATCGACATCAGGGCCAGCTCCTATCCCGATTGTGGGAATGGAAAGCTTTTCTGTAATTGTCTTGGCCAAGGGAGCCGGAATGCATTCTAATACGATTGCAAAACAACCAGCTTCTTGTAAGAGAGTTGCCTGCTGAAGGATAGCCTCGCTTTGACACTTATCCTTGCCTTGCGTTTTAAAGCCCCCTAAGAGATTGACAGACTGAGGCGTAAGTCCAAGGTGCCCCATGACGGGGATACCCGATTCAACGACATGGTGGATGAGTTCAAAATTGCCGGTGCCCCCTTCTAGTTTAATCGCTGTAGCGCCTGCTTGTTCAAGCTTTTGAACTGTGTCCATGAGAAAGGAAAGTCCTTTGCGATGCGATAAAAAAGGCATATCACTGATGATGAATTTATTTTTTGCGCACTTTGCAACAGCTTGCGTGTGTAGGTACATCATCTCAACTGTGGCATTGATTGTCGTCGGATACCCATGCATCACCATCGCTAAGCTATCGCCCACTAAAATAGAGTCGATATTGCTTTCGGCAATGATTTTGGCAGACCAAGCATCGTAGCAAGTTACCATGGAGATTTTTTCTTTTTTTTCCTTTTTCTTTTGAAAATCTAATACATTCATGAGACTTTTACCCTTACAAATTCATCGATTGCATTAAATAGTTTATCGATGAGATCAGGTGGGATGTTTGGATTGATGAGGACAGCTTTTAGCCAAAGTTCTTCTCCTCGCTTTGGAAGAGATAAAAAGATCTGCTTATCGTCTAATAAAAATTTTTGCAGCGCTTTATTTTGTTCATTATCTTTATCTAGTTTAAAACAAATCACGTTGACATCGGATGTTGCGGCAAGTGTAAGGTAGGGGCGTTTTTTGACTTCTTTAAGGAATTGTTCTTTTAATCTCATTCCGTTGTCGATAAGTTTAGACCACCCCTGTAATCCAAAGCACTGTAAGGTCAGCCAAAGTTTTAAGATATCGGGATATCTGGTCCCCTGAAGCGCAATCTCTCCAATGTTGGGTCCTTCTTCATGACTTGTCATATAGGGGAGTTTGGTGTGAAAGCAGCTTTTAAGCAGCGCGCTATCTCTTATGAGCAGCATCGAGCATGTCTTGGTCACGCAGAGCCACTTTTGCGGATTAAAAGAGATTGAATCGGCATGCTCAACCCCTTTAAGCAAGTGTCGATATTGTGGCGAGGTGACTAAGGCGCCCCCAAAGACAGCGTCGACATGCATCCAAAGCCCTTCATCTTGTGCGATTTTGTGTATTTTCTCAAGAGGATCGATCATCCCTGTCACAGTTGTGCCGGCGGTGCCCACAACGCAAAAGGGGGTTTTACCCTCATTTTTGCAAGCGGTAATCTTCTGCTGCAAGGCTTTGGTGTCCATCCTTCCAAAAGAATCTGTGGGTACTTCAATGACGGCATTAGCTCCAAGACCTAGCACCATAGCCGCCTTATGGATTGAAGTATGCGCCTCACTTGAGGCAAAAAGAACAGGGGTAGACTTTAAATCGGCAAGTGAAATTTGATGAGTGAATAGTTTTACATTGCGCGCAAGGCAAATGGCTTCTAAGTTGCTTAAAGTGCCCCCGCTTAGCATCACGCCGCCGGCACCATGGGGGAGTCCAAATAGCTTGGCAAAGAGGTTTAAAAGCTTATGTTCAAGCACAGTAAAGCTTGGAGACATCTCAAAGGAGAACATGTTATTATTAAGAAATGAGGCGACCATATCCCCAATGATTGAAAATGTCGCAGGGGGGGGATCCATATGTCCGATATAGCCGGGATGTTCAGGGCGCATTGCGGTATCGATGAGAGCTTTAAGATTTTCAAAGATTTCTGTTATGGGCACCGGGGCATCGGGGATTTCTATGGGAGCAAAGAGATTGTGCAGCTCTGGCATGGGGCGTTTTTCGCAAGCTGTCGTTGTGGAATTTAGCACCAAATCTAATGCTTTATGAAAAAGTTGTTGAAGAGAATCTTTATTTTCTTCTTTAGGATGAATAAAAGCGATATGTTCGTTCATGTGCATTCACTAATTTTGTCTAAGATATGGTCTGCTACTTCTTGTTTACTCAAAAGGGGAAGCCATGACCCTTGTATGGCGTTACCTTGTTTATAAACGAGATAGACGCGGTTTGTATCGGTTTGAAATCCTGCATGTTCTTCATTAATGGGATTGGCAACTATTAGATCGCACCCTTTTTCCTCATATTTTTTCTTTGCATATTCTTCGATATGTTCTGTTTCGGCAGCAAAACCCACAATAAATGGCTTTTTTTTCTTCCACTGCATAGACTGCAGTCCCCCTAAGATATCTGGATTTTCTTTTAAATCAATGGTAGGAGTTTGGCCAAGCGAGTTTTTTTTAAGCTTTGCGGAAGAAAAGATTTTAGGTCTATAGTCGCTAACTGCTGCGGCCATGACAATGACATCAGCATGTTCTGCAGCTTTAAGAACTGCTTCTTGTAATTCATTGCAACTTTGAATATCGATTCGGGTTGCCCCAAGAGGTGTCTGCAAAGAGACAGGGCCAGAGATTAATGTCACAAGGGCGCCTCTTTTAACGGCGGCATCTGCAAGGGCAAACCCCATTTTTCCGCTGGAGCGGTTAGTGATATAGCGAAATGGATCGATTGCCTCATGAGTTGGGCCTGCTGTGACCAAGATATGCAGGCCTTTTAGGTCGTGTTTTGGCAGTAATAACTGAGAGCTCCTCTTGAAGATATCGTCTGGCGTTGCCATTCTTCCAAATCCTATCCATTGGCAGGCAAGTTCTCCAATGCATGGGCCGATGATTGAGACATTTCTTTGGACAAGTATCGCGATATTGTTTTGCACCGTGACATGGTTCCACATATTGACATTCATTGCAGGTGCAATAAGAAGTTTGGCTTTGCAGGCAAGGGCAATGGTTGTAAGAAGATCATCGGCAATGCCAAGGGTAAGTTTAGCAATGACATTTGCCGTTGCAGGCGCAATGACAAATAGATCCGCCCAATCGGCAAGCTCGATATGTCCGATTGTAGCTTCTGTAGTTAAATCAAAAGTATCGGTGGAGACAGGGTGCATTGAAATCGTCTGCATGGTAAGGGGAGTCACAAAGGCTAAAGCCCCTTTTGTCATGACAACGCGCACCTTTGCATTTGCCTGGACGAGCAACCTTACGAGCTCTGGCACTTTGTAAGCCGCAATGCCCCCAGTCATTCCGATGAGAATTTTTTTTCCAGCCAACATGCGATTCTTTCCTTAAAGTTCTTGCACCATATCTTGTCACTTGAATAAAGCGCAAGATTTCGTTGCGTAGTATTGAGCGAGCTCATCCCAGAAGACCTCTTCGCTAAACCCAAGGGCTTTTACATTGGGGTAATCGAAATTAATGCGCCTGATGGGCTCTGGAAACTCTGTCTGGTTTTTGATTGTGAAGGGGCATTTTATTGGAAGCCTTGCCCCCATTTCCCTAGCAAATCGGCAAGTAAACTCTTTTTGCGATTCCGCATAAAAGCTTGGATTTAATTTTAAAGAGCCCCCTCCTTTAGTAAAGTTTATAGCAAAATCGACATACATCTTAGCAAGAAGCGATGTGGGGACGTTATCGCGTATATAAAGGGGAGTGCCCACTTCCGGAATAATCCCGGCATACCATGAGTCGATCAGATAAGTCGTAAAGCGTTTCTCTTCAAAAGGGCCAAAGGGATTTGGAATGACAAATTTGGCCATATGAAGGTTTAAGAGGGCCGTATAATAGGCAAAAAAATCGGCTGTTAACCCCTTAGATAAGCCATATGGAGAAACGGCTCTATCGTCTTTAGAAAAGATCCCTTCGCGTTGCTCAAAGATGGAACCTGTTAAAACGACATGGTGACAACCTTGCTCTTTTAATAAGGTAAGGGACTCTTTTAGGTTGAGTGTGTTGTTTTCTAAAGCGGCAATGGCATTAAATGCAGGACTTTTATAGTCGGTGACGTCAGCTGCGTGATGGCAGAAAAGATTCCATGGCTGCTCCTTAATTAAGGAAAAAAATGGGGCTTTGCCAAAGGGACAATTGAACACTTGTCTGCAGCTTCCTTCAACTTGCTTTATTCTTGCTAAGCGAATGCCGCTGTAGTTTTCCTTATGAGAGCGATAAATCGCTGTGACGTCATGCCCGGCTTTTGCCAGTTCTTTCACAAAGGTAAAGCCTGTAAGAGAGCTTGCGCCGGTAAATAATATTTTCATGAGATAAACACTAGCATAATGGAGATAAGACAGGGTAGAATTTTTTTTATTTTATCTTAAGGTTATCGGATGTATAATGAAAGTATGGTGGGCGTTAATCAATAACATCGAGAAGGGAGGTTTTATGAATCGCAAAACAAAAGCTGCTGAATTTGTGGATGATGTATACAACATCACTGTAACCGGAAGAAATCTGCCTATCACGGAGGCCATTAGAGATCACGTCATTGATAAACTTTCTAAGATAGAACGTTTTAGCCATCGGATTATCGATGTTGCAGTCACACTTGAAGTGCAAAAACTCGACCACAGAGTAGACATTGTCATGAGGGTAGATCACACCAAGATTGCAAGCCACGCAACGACTGAGAATTTGTACACGACAATTGATCTTTCTGTCGATAAATTAGAAGCGCAACTTCTGCGCTATAAGGATAAAATCCAGGACCACCATGCGCGTGGTATCAAGGCCATTGAAATGGATGTCAATGTGATCAGTCCTCATCGCAACGGGGAAATATTAGATGTCAATGATGAGATCGAAGAGGAAAATAGGCGCCGTCTTGTAGATAAGTACACGCCGCACCAGATCGTCAATAAAGAAAAGCGCTCTCTTAAGACCCTTACAGATGGGGAAGCGCTGATGAAACTCGAACTTTCTTCTGATCCATTTATCATCTATAAATGTGAAGAAAGCCATGTGATTAAGGTGATGCACAGAAGAAAGGACGGAAACTTTTCTGTCATCGAACCAAAAGCTTAAATGGCCAAAAGACAAGAAGATGAGAAAATGATTTTCTGCATGATCAGAAAATCGTGGGTCAAAGCGCTGCCGGAAGAAATCATCCGGCAGCAAATCCTTTCCCTCATGGTCGAACAACTTGGGTTTCCGGCCTCTTTAATCGGCGTTGAAAAACAGGTGCATCATCTCCCTCACCTTATGACCACAGATTGCCAATTATTTCCTAAAAGAAGGGTCGATATTGTGTGTTTTGCAAAGGATCTAGCGCCAAATGGCACTCTTTTTCCCCTTTTATCTGTTGAGTGTAAGGCGACAAAGCTGACAACCAAAGTGCTGGGGCAGATTCTTGGATATAATCACTACATCAGAGCAAGTTATATCGCTATTGCCAATGGCGAAGAGATCCAAACAGGGTGGAAAAATGCTAAAACGCAAGAGTGGGAATTTGTGAATTTCTTGCCTCCTTACAAAGACCTATGTGCAACGCTATGTTCAACCTAAAAACGGCAGTTGGAGACGCTAAATTGGCGCAAGATCTTGAACCAGAATCATTTGCAGTGGGGCGGTCCAACACCCTTTGGGAATGTCCCGCCCCACTGCAAAGTGATTCTAATTCAAGATCTTGCGCCAATTTAGCATCTCGAACTGCCGTTTCTAGGTTCAAAAAGATAGAGGAAAACATATGAAAAAACCTGAATTTGAAGAAGTATTAGATCACTTGCATAAGGTGCTGGAGCAGATTGGGTCTAAAGATCCTAAAGAGGTCGATGCAGATAATATGACTAAAGATATTAAGACTCGCCTTAAGAAGATCGAAGAGCAAGTGAAGGCGTTTGTTTCTCTTGGTCAAAGTGTAGATCAACTTTTTTTGCAGACAAAAGGGCAATTTAAAGAAGAGATTCGTAAACTAGAAGACTTTAACGACTCGATGAAGGCGATGGAGACCTCTCTTTTAGGGTCAAATGCCCTGAAAAAGCAAGAGTTGCCAAAAGAGGAGGATGGGATTGATGAGGACCTCTTAGAAGAATCTAATCGGATCGTCAGCAAGGCAAGAAAGGCTAAAGAAAAGGTCTTGGAACTAAAAAAAGGAGCAGAGGCGCGTTTAGAAAAGCTTGGGGGCTCTAAAAATAAGAAAGAAGAAGAAGATAAAGAGAGCCAGCCGATCACTGATGAGACCTTTCAAAAAAGAAGAAGAAGGCGTTTAGGAAAGGGAAAAATATAAGTGAACACCCAAAAAGGAGACTTATCCCCTTTTGAAAAGAATCTTAAGCTTTTTTCCCTTTTGCAACCGGAAGCGGCTGAAATTGTTAAAGGGATAAACCGCGAATTAATCTCTGAACAATACCCTCAAGAAAATACGGACGAATGGTTAAAAAACCTTCATCCGGGCAATGAGAAAGTGATCTACATCTTAGGCGTTGGAGAAGGTGAATATTACCTTGCCGCTAAGGAATGGCTACAGAGGGATAAAAGTCGCTGCTTAGTTTTCCTTGAGCCGGATCCATCAGTAATTTATGCCCTTTTAAGATTAGATGTGGGAGGGGAGCTTCTTTTCGATAGACAAGTGGCCCTTTATCTATTTGATGAAGGGATTAAAAGTTTGCCTTCCAGTCGCACTATTATACAAAAATATGCCCAAAAAGGGTTTGTATTTAGCACTATAAAGCGCTACCTTCCTCTTGAGCCCTATGTAAAGCCTAAATTAGAATCGCTTAGCGCCTCTATCCAGATGGCGCAAAGGGAGATGCTTACCCCTTTAAGTTATGTGCTCACCAATTTTGTGACTAATTACCTTAAGCTTGCAGAGGCCTATTTGGCAAAAGAGCTTTTTAATAAATTTAAAGGGATTCCCGCAATCATTTGCGGCGCCGGGCCATCTCTTGATAAAAACATAAAACTCTTATCTACCCTTGGCAATCGCGCCCTCATCTTTGGAGGCGGGACAACCCTAAATGCGTTGAATGGGCAGGGAGTGATGCCCCATTTTGGAGCAGGGGTTGATCCAAACCCGGCAGAATATACGCGCCTTGTGATGAATGAGGCATATGAAACCCCCTTTTTTTTTGATGTTAGGTTGAACGCAGCATCGCTTGAAAGGGTCCATGGGGATAAGTTGTATGTGAGTGGATCAGCTCCCTATGGATTTTCCGATTTAATAGAAGAAGCTTGCGGAATTAAGGGAGATGGGAAACAGATAGATGCCGGCTATAATGTTTTAAATTTTTGTGCAAGCTTAGCGCATGCAATGGGATGCAATCCCATCATATGTGTGGGGATTGATTTAGCCTATTCTAATGGGATGCCGTATGCGTCCGGAATTGCGAGCCACCCTGTCCACGATCGATTTTATGATTTTGCAACTAAACAGCCAAAAGAAAATTTAGTAAGAGCCTTAGATATTTACGGAAACCCGATCTACACATTATCTAAATGGGTGTTGGAATCGCAGTGGTACACGAACTTTGCTAAAGAGCATCCCCGTATCACATTAATCAATGCCACAGAAGGGGGCATTGGATTTCCTGGGGTGATGCATTTAGACCTTGCTAGCGTGAAAGAGCAATACCTTGAAAAAGAGTACGATCTTCTCTCACTCATTCATGGAGCTATTCACGGCGCCCCCGATGCAAATGGGGTGGACAAGGAACGCATCAAAGATTGTATTAGTGGCTTAATCGAGAATTTGTTTCATTTGGCGACGATGTACGATCAATTAATTGCATTACTTAATAGTCGCTCAATTCATTGCGATCAAAAGGAAGAAGAGCTTAATGCGGCCATAGCCAAAGAGAGTGGGTATAAAGCCTTTCTCGGCGTTTATTCTGATACGATGTTGAAGATAGAGCAACTTAAGCTTTATCAATTAAAAATTGATCAAGCCAATGGAATGAGTGAAATTGAGCATAAGATTCAAAAGGACCAAATTGTCATTTTTCGCTACGAGTCGCTAAAAAGAGCCGCCCTTTGCCATGCAAAAGCCTTTGAAGAGATCCTTAAAAAAAGCGCACTTCAAAAAGAAAGGGTTATCTTACCTGATGAGGAAAAAGATTTAGAGCCATCATTTGAGATCGATTTAAAATCTTTGCCACGTGACATCCAGCGTGAAGTCATTTATGATGATGAAGGGATTATAAGAGCAGAGTATTATCGGCAAGGCAATCTTTTCCATGGCCCCTTCCTGTATTACCACAAAAACGGTTTTATCCTTGCAAAGTCCTTATTTGTAAATGGGAAAAGAGAAGGGGAGATGCGTTGCTATTATGGCAATCAAGCGCTTCACAGCGTAAAGCATTACCATGAAGATAAGCCTCACGGAGTGCAAAAGTACTACTATAGCAATGGTGTCTTAAAATCGCAGATTCCCTTCCTTCATGGCCTGCTGCATGGAGAGGTATTGTTGTATTACGAAAACGGGCAGCTGGAAAGAAGGCTTCACTTTGCGCATGGGAAAAGGGAAGGGCAAGAGGAGATTTGGGAGAAGTCAGGCCTTTTAATTCTTTCGGCCTGCTATAAGGAGAATCACCCGATAGGTGTTGCAAGAGCTTGGCACGCGAATGGGAAGATCTCAAGGGAAATCACCTATGAGGAAAACGGCAACAAGATAGCGACCACCCATTTTGATGAAAGAGGCGATCCTCTTTTGCAAAGGCAAGAGCAAAGAAAGGATTATTTAGATTCTGTCATCGAAAAGGCGTGTGCCTTTTCTAAAGAGATCGATCATGTTGCACAAGAGATGGGAAAGGCCCTGCCGATCATTAACCAATCACTTGTGGAAAGTAATCAGGAGGACTTACTCGAAAGTCAATTATCTTCTCTTGAAAGGGAAGTGGCCAGGTTAAAAGATCTGACAAAGCAAATGGGTGAGATCGGGATGGAAAATATCGATGATTATTTGCATTTTTCAGAAGAAAAGCGGCAAGAGCCCCTTTGGAAGGGATCTGAAGTGGAAAGGAAGGTACAAAGGGATCTTACTGCAATGAAAAAGGCATTTGATGAAGACTTTTTAAAGGCGATGGAGGCGATAGAGGTCCTTGTAAAAAAAGTGAAAAAAAAGTGAAAAAAAAGTGAAAAAAAGTGAAAAAAAAATGAATGAGAAAATCCTTGTTTTTAGCGGAAGTCATGTTTTTTCAAAAATTTGACAAAAATGCCTTATGTGTCATACAATGGTAAGTACAAGGAGGGGTTATGATCATTAAACAATTATCACAAAGTGGAAATAGTAAAGCTCTTTTGATCGATAGAGCACTTTTACTTGCTGCTGGTTTGGATGATGACGCTTTATTTTCGGTTGTTGTCAATCCAAACGGCGGACTTACCATACAGTCAGTAGAGACAACGCACGCAAAAATTAAAAAATCGGCGTTTCGCAAGGTGCTGAAAGAAAATTATGACCTATTAAAACGGCTGAGCGACCGATGATTTTCTTAAATGTTGAAGAGGTCATTGATTATCACACAGAAATTATCAATGAGTTTGGAGGATCCCATGGAATTCGGGATTTAGGATTGCTCATTTCAGCGGTAGAAATGCCAAAGGCACAAATGTTTGGTGAAGAGCTTCATGTGACTATTTTCGATAAGGCGGCAGCTTACCTTTTTCACATTATTTGCAATCACCCATTCATCGATGGAAACAAACGATCCGGCACGGTTGCAGCTCTTACATTTTTAGCGTCAAATAATGTTGCACTTAAATTCAATCCTAAAGAGCTTGAGGAGCTTGTTGTGCAGGTGGAAGAAGGTAAAATCAAAAAAGAAGGGATTGCCAAGTTTTTTGAGGCAAGTTTCCAAGGAATCGAACCTTGAGCGACAAAATCTTACAAAAGAATTTGAAAATTTGGACGAGATCGTCTCCAAGGGCAGCTCTTTTAATCCACTATGTAGACGATAGCTATGTCAAAGAGTGTTTCACAATTACAGGTGAACCTAATTTAATCGTAAATGGCGTGCATTTGCATGCGCAAGAGGGGGCAAGAAAGGAGGCGCTAGATTGGTTTAAAACGCTTGAACTTGAAAAAGTCTCTTATGTCATTGTTTACGGAGTGGGTCTTGGATATTACTATGAGGTAATTGAAGAGTGGCTTAAAAAAGGTAAGGATCGCCACTTGGTTTTTCTTGAAGATGATCTTGCTGTGATCCATGCACTTTTGGAAAAGGAGATCGGGACAAGGATCTTAAAAAATCCAAAGGTGCAGTTGGTCTATTTTAAGGATCTTTTTGATGAAGGGGTTTTTGAATCATTATATTGGCACCTTGCGATGAAGCGTTTTTCTGTCATCGCGCTTAATAGCTATAAGATATCTAAGGAGGTACAGTTAAAAGAGCTGCAAAGTAAAATTGCCTTGGATGCTGGAGTGAATAATGCCCTTGTCGATGAGTATTTAAAATATGGGATAGGCTTTCATCTTAACTTTTATCACAATATGCTATCTCTTCCAGACGCCTATTTGGGTAATGATCTATTTGGAAAATTTAAAGGAATGCCAGCTATCATTTGCGGCGCCGGTCCTTCTTTGCAAAAGCATCTTGGACAAATTGAGGCGCTAAAATCAAAGGCGATCATCTTTGCAGGGGGATCTGCCCTTAATGTGTTAAGTAGCGCATCTTTAAAACCCCACTTTGGGGCAGGCCTTGATCCTAACTTTGAACTTTTAAAGAGGCTATCTGACAGCCGCCTTGATATTCCCTTCTTTTATCGCAATAGAATCCACTACGAAGCCCTTAAAGAGATTAAGGGAGAGCGCCTCTATATCACAGGGGCTGGCGGCTTTGGCACACCGCAGTTTTTTGAAGAGAGACTCGGCATTGAAAGGGAGTGGATTGACGAAGGGCATAATGTGATCAACTTTATTGTGGAAATTGCCTCAGCCATGGGGTGCAATCCCATTATCTTTTTGGGGATGGACCTTTCCTTTACTGATATGAAGCAGTATGCCGATGGAGTGCTTGAAAATGCAAAAGTGACTCGACAAGAGATTGTAGAAAAAAAAAACGATGAAGATAAAGCGATTGTAAAAACAGATATATTTGGAAAACCTGTCTATACACTTTGGAAGTGGGTTGCTGAGTCGCATTGGATGGGCAAATATGCAAAAGAGCATCCAGATATCTCGTTCATCAATTGCACAGAAGGGGGAATCGGCTTTCCAGATGTTCCAAATCAAGCATTAAGCCAGGTGATGGAAGATGAGCTTAAAAACATTTACGACTTAAATAATAAAATCCATAAGGAAATCCAAGACGTTAAACTTAAAGGGATCACAAGGGAAAAAGTTGTATCCCTTATGGAGGAGCTTAAAATAAGTTTTGAGCGCACCTTGCCATGCTTTGATCTACTGATCAAAGACGTTGAAGAAGAGATGGCAAAGGTAAAAGCAAAAGGCCTAAAAGAAAATGAAGAAGCTTTGCAATCTAACCTGGCAGCGCTCGCCGAGACGGAGCTTATGGAAGAGGCAGCTTATCGCTTTGTGCTAGAGTCATTTGGGATGATCATGGGACGCCTTCTTGCAAGGGAGGCGCATGCCATTAGTGCTTCTCGCCTCTCCAAGGCCAATAAACACATCAAGAAGCTGCAACTAAAGATCAAGAAGCTTTGCTACCTTCGCGATGTGGCCTTTGCCAATGCAGAGTTAATTGCCTTTGCTCTTAAAAACAGCTAGATTTGAAGTCTATTATCCTAGAAATGGAAATAGTTGTTTTGCATTTTCATAAATAGAAAATAAGAGATGGCGGCATCCGGCAACTTCTTCAATGCTTCGTTCTCTATCTTTTGATAATTTGTTTTCAATTAAGTCTTTATTTGCTTCAAGCGCAGTGGTTTTCCCATCTTTTGCAAGAATTGTGTCTAGCCAATCGATTTCCGAATCAGTTAGCATGGCGTTTTCAATGCGGGTGGAGGCTCCAATCATGCTAATGCGAGCATAGCGGTGAATGCTGCTCTTTTCTTCGTTCGTTATGGACTGCAGCTTTGTATAAACCTTTAATAACGATTCTTCCAGCTCTTGAAGAGATTCCAACAAGTCTTGGGTTAAAACAAAGGAAAGCATGAGATCTCCTTACTCGCATAATTTCTGTATTGTGCTATATTGTGCCAATATAGTCAATGTAATTTGGCACAATATGGCATGATACAAGCCAAATTGCAAGATTTAGTGCTCATCATGAGAGACAAAAATATAATGGATTATCCGGTTGTGATATAAAGGCATGGCCTAAAACACATTAGACTTCTTTCGAAACTCCATTTGGTCGCTAAAATTGTGCTTTTTGACATCTTTGCTGCAAAATTTTTCAACCAGGTGCATACACATGCTTTCAAAATTTTGCAGCAAATCTGCACAAAAATCCCAAATTTTATCAACCAAAGCGAGTTTTGAAAGAAGTCTATTCAAAAAATTTGGGTTTTTGAATGTGTTTTAGAAGCGAATTCTATGGAAGGGTAGGTCCTAAGTATTCTACGATCAGAGTTGCAGACTTCCAGGTAAGCGCATTTGGGTTTGCGCCAGGATTACTAAGTACTGGCCAGCCAGAAGGATTGGGTGAGCCTCCACCATCCATTCGTAAGACAATCGGTTGGCTATTCAAATTACTAAGAGCTATCACAAGGTTTTTGTTCTGATATATCGATGGTGTGATATATGAGATACTTGTGCTACTGATTGGATTTGGACATTGAGAACTGCAATCTTCACTCGTTGAAGTTTCCAATGGTATAAAGATGTAATCTACAAGAGAGGCACCTGTTAGCGCTGGATTTTGGCTAGTGTCAACAGAAAGTGAGAGAGTGTTACCAGAACTAGGACTTAATGTTGTGGTATCAAATATACCTACTACGGCATAACCCCCAGCATTTGACTCCCCTGATGTTAATGCATCGATAACTATGTCAAAATGGATCTTATAATATCCATCTTGTGCTATCTGGATACCGGCAAATAAAGGATTACTCGTGTCGCTTTTATCTACAAATGGGACAAAGGATGATGCAAAAGGTCCCGACCTGCTAAATTCGATAAGAGAATAACGCTGAATCAATTTATGGTTGTTGTCAACATTGTAAAGAACCGCGACCTGTCTGCTTACATTTTCACCAGACGGACCTATGAATCCGGTGGGTCCAGTAGGTCCTATACAGCATGGGCCAGTGGGGCCAGTGGCAGCAGCTCCGGTGGGTCCCGTGTTTCCTATACCGATTGGACCTGTTGGGCCAGTAGCTCCAGTATTGACAGCACTACCGTGCAGTCCTTGAGGACCCGTTGGGCCTGTTGGACCAACTTCACCAGTGGGTCCAGTGGGTGCTATTGGTCCGGTCGGTCCTGTGGCACCTGTAAGAGTCGCATCGGAGCCTTTTTGCCCAGTAGGTCCAGTAGGTGCTATCGCTTGAGGGCCTGTCGGGCCTGTCACCCCCGTTGGCCCAGTAATGCCGGGAGGTCCTCTTTCTGGAATTTTGCAGCACTTATTGTCTTTCCATTGATTAAAGTTAGGTGACTTTGCTGCGTTTTCAGCTATTTCCCAAGGTTTTGTCTCTTTCGGAGCTACCATGCGGGGCGCATTGCGCATTTGTGCAGGTGAGAGTGGTTCTGCATAGCAACTTAAGATGCCAAGGTTAAAGCTCGCCAGCAAGGTCGCAATCAGCGAGAATATTGTGCCGTTAATTTGCATTGGATTTAAGTCCTATTCTTTTGGGTAAGTTATAAGTTATTGGTATAACATCACTATCTATTATTTTGCAAAAAAGAATTACCTCTTCCAGCAATTTCCGCTAGCGTCAATTGGTTGTAAAGAGAAGGAATTTTTTTGATTTACACAAGAGGAAGACAGAGGCACTGAGAACACTGAGAAAACCGCATTCTGTTGATTCGCCTCTGTCTTCTTC
>Ga0206944_1075_pt1 | contig 18770 bp, 7 predicted proteins | sample Alteio_BWOrgHeat_4_FD_152978 | JGI IMG/M metagenome (GOLD analysis project Ga0206944, IMG submission 152978) | Enriched cells from forest soil in Barre Woods Harvard Forest LTER site, Petersham, Massachusetts, United States -... | ecosystem: Environmental > Terrestrial > Soil > Temperate forest > O... | reverse complement strand
AAAGATCGCCTAAGCGAACATTTAAAAGCGATAAATACTCTTGGAATAGAGCCCGAAGTCATCACAACAGAGGCATTATCTTTAGTTTTTTTTTGCCAAACAATTCACAGCCGAGCCTGAAACATTTTACATTTTGCACTTTGGGGAAATAAGCGCATTTTGCATGGTAGTCGATCAGGGTAAGCCAATTGCTGCTCAAGCGATTAGTTTTGGGGTAAATCGCAAAATTGCAGATGTGCCTTTAGACGAATTAAAAACCAATGTGGTTAGAACGATTTATTCTCTTGCTAAGCAGCTAAGGGAAAGGCAAGCCACTCACCTTCTTATTGTGGGTCAAGCTCACTTGGCAGCTTCAGATCTTGAGGAGGCTCTTTGTAAGCTTTTACAAAAAGAACCTCTTGTAGTGCCGGATCACCCCTCCTTTGGGATGAATAGCGCCGAGTTAGTAAAATATGCCTTAAGCATAGGAGAGGCATTAAGTGCTTTACCTGGAAAAGGGAATCAAAGAAAAGGCGATCAAATCAATTTTCGCGCCCAAGAATTTGCCTATCCATCGCCTTGGAAAAGACTTAAAAAACCTGTTCTCACTTATATGGTCCTTTGCATTTCTTTAGCTTTTGCCCTTTTTCTCTATGGAAAGACCTATTCAGTGCATAAGAAGGGAGCTCTTAAATATCAATTCTTAGATCTTTTAGCCGGGATGAATCGCTCCTATCCCGATTTTGAAAGCGAATATAGAGCTAAGACAAAATCTTTAGAAGAATTTAGCGATTCCCCATCCATTGCAGCTCTTAAGCCCGAAGAAATCCAAATGCGTTTAGACTACCTGGAAAAAGAGATCCAGCTTATCCCCCAAATTTATCCCCTTTATCCGAACGTTCCTCTTGTAAGCGATGTATTGGCTTGGCTGAGCACACACCCATCTTTCACGTTAACTCAAATCCCGTCTGAAAATACGGATCTTGAAAAAACAAGTGAACAACAAATTGCTTTAACTAACCTTAAGACACCACAGATTGAAATCTTCAATTATGTCATGACAAAAAGGCCAGACTCTGCCAAAAAAGGGGAAAAGTACCAAGTGAAGATAGAGCTTGAGTTTTCAAGTCCTATCCCTAAAATGGCAAGAGAATTTCATGACGCATTAATAGCCCCAAACGATTTTGTTGACTCAAAAGCTGAGATTAAGTGGACGTCAAATAAAGATCGGTACCGCACCACATTTTATTTAAAGGATAAGACGGTATATCCATGAATATTCCCGCAAGCATTCCTAAAAATCGATTAGTTCTTTATTTGATCGCAGCAGGTGTTATCCCACTTTTTTTTGTTTGGGTTATTTTTTCATCAGAGTTATCAGAGCTTGCCAACCTTGAAAACCACATGTTTAGGCTCCAAGATATGGCCTTTAGCACAGAGAAAAAGCAATCAATCAACATGGCGGTGCGCAACCACTTTAAAGAGGCCGATCATTTTTATATCGATAAGCACATCGAAACAATTGCGCTCATGCAACCTGAAATTGAAAGCTTAAAAGGGGTCCTCAACAATCCAAATTTACCAGACGATGAAGGGATTAAAAAAAGGCTTGAACTACTAAGCGGCCCTACTAATAAACTTGTCTTTGCAGAAGGCGTCGTCCAATCAACTCCGCAACTTCAGGAGGTGACAGAGACGCTTACCCACCCGGTAGAAGTGAATGTGTCCGATTTAAGGCAAATCCTTTGTAAAGTTGAAGAGATCCCTTTTGCAGGATGTGAAATTGTAAAATCCCGCCCTCAACTGATTGTTTTAGATTTTAAGATAGAAAAGAAAAATGTGTCTGAAAAAAATCAGGTTTTTGTCCTCAATCTAAAACTTCTTAAAAGAGAATTCCTTTAAATGAACTGGGTTTCCAAAGCAATATTATCCACATTTGCAATTGTCTTAACATTGCTTTTTACCTCTTGTAGCTCGCAGCGCAATAAAAACTTTGACCCCATTTTAACGAGCATAAACATTGTCGATCGCAACGGCATGTCTGAAATCATTAGTGCAGAAGATCGCCTGCAGCAATATGAGGGAGTCAATTTTTTAGAGCCGCAGTCTTTTCAAAAGGTGCTAAGGATTTATTCAAGAGACCCAAGTGGCAACATCCCCGCCTACGTCACAAGCTATCATCCCAATGGATATCCTCACAAGTATCTTGAAATTGTCAATGGGCGGGCGAGTGGAGTTTACTTAGAGTGGTATCCAAATGGGGTAAAAAAGATTGAAGCACATGTGATTGAGGGAATGGGAGATATCTCAAGTGGCGTTGAGTCTTCGTGGGTATTTGATGGATGTTCTAAGGTTTGGAAACCCTGCGGAGAGCTTGAAGCGACAATCCCTTACGTCAAGGGTAAACTTGAAGGTGTTGCGACCTATTATCACGGAAATGGCAATCTTTGGAAGATAATTCCCTATACAGACAATAAGATCTCAGGCCGCTTTGAAATTTATAAAGAGGATGACTCTCTTCTCCTAAGCGCCAACTACGTTGCAGGAGAAAAAGAGGGAGAGCTGATCAGGTATTGGGAGCCTGAAGTGGTTGCGGCAGAGGAATTTTACTCTAATGGACTGCTTGTAAACGGCTCTTACTACAGTAAAAAGGGAAAGCTTATTGCAAGCGTGACAGAAGGTAATGGGATAAAGGCGATTTTTGGCGATGAAGAAATTATCCAGCTTAGCGAATATCGACATGGGATGTTAGAGGGTGAAATTAAATGCATCGATTGCTACGGCAGAGTCTATAAAATCTACCACGTGAAAGATAAAGCCAAGCATGGAGAAGAGGTTACTTTTTACGAAGCTCCCCGCTTGCAAAAAACGCTTTCTCCTAAGCTGTTAGTCAATTGGTATCATGGCAAAATTCAAGGCACTTGTAAATCATGGTATGACACCGGAACTTTAGAAAGTCAACGCGAGATGAGTAACAATAAGAAAAATGGGCACACAACGGCCTGGTATCGAGACGGCACGTTGATGATGATAGAAGAATATGAGCAAGATAAGCTCATTCGCGGCGAATATTTTAGTAAAAAAGATAAAGATCCAATTAGTCACGTGAAAGAAGGCAGAGGCACAGCCACCTTATACGATAGCGAAGGCAACTTTATCCAAAAAATCAATTACGCTCAAGGGAAACCCATTGTAGAAAATTAGAAAACTCGTGTTAGAAATATAAATGTACATTAAAGGAGATCGTTCATGGCTCAAACAGATTTAGACAGAAAGAAGGCTTTAGATAACGCCGTTGGAATTATTAAAAAACAATTTGGCGAAGGCTCGATCATGTCGCTTGGAAAGCATTCAAGCCAAAATGAGCCAAGCGTCATCAAAACAGGAGCTCTTACCTTAGATGTCGCCTTAGGGATCGGTGGCGTGCCAAGAGGACGCGTGGTAGAGATTTTTGGCCCTGAGTCCTCAGGTAAGTCAACGCTTGCTTTGCATATTGTCGCCAACGCACAAAAAAATGGCGGCGTCGCAGTTTATATCGACGCTGAACACGCTCTTGATCCTGGGTATGCCACTAAAATCGGGGTCAATATCGACGATCTGCTGATTTCTCAGCCAGACAATGGGGAAGAGGCGCTTAACATTGCAGAGATGCTCGCAAGATCAAATGCAATTGATGTGATCGTCATCGACTCAGTAGCAGCCCTTGTGCCAAAGTCAGAACTAGAAGGTGAGATTGGCGATACGTTTGTAGGGCTACAAGCAAGGCTTATGTCTCAAGCGCTTCGCAAACTTACAGCAACCCTTGCAAAGAGCAACACGTGCGCGATTTTCATCAATCAGATTCGCGAAAAAATTGGCGTGATGTATGGAAGCCCTGAGACGACAACGGGAGGAAGAGCGCTTAAGTTTTACGCCTCAATACGCCTAGACATCAGACGCATGGCTGGAATTAAAGGTGGCGGTGAGTCGGCAGACGTTGGCAACCGCGTGAAGGTGAAAGTCGTCAAAAATAAGATGGCGCCCCCCTTTCAGATTGCTGAATTTGACATCCTTTTCAATGAGGGAATTTCTCGTACAGGCACGATTATCGATTTGGCAACAGATCTTAATATTATAGACAAGAAAGGCTCTTGGTTTAGCTACAAGGGGCAGCGCCTTGGGCAAGGACGAGAATTTGTGCGCGAAGAGCTTAAGAAAAATCCAAAGCTCCTCGAAGAGTTAGAGACCCAAATTTTAGCTCAATACAAAGACAAAAAGCCAGTTTTAACAAAAGCATCCTCTGATGACATTGCAGAGGCATTAGCAGAGTCTTTAGCTGAAGTGTAAAAAGCTCTAGTACTTTAAAGCCCTAGTACTTTGTAGCGCATGAGGCGTCGGCAATAGACAATTGCCGACGCCTTTATATCGTTAATGTTGCTAATTCTATGATATAAGAACATCCTTTGCCTTTTCAATTCGTTTCAAACTATTTTCAGATAAGCCGGCTTCTCGGCAAGGCCAGATATTTACTTAATTGCCAAGTTGGATTATCCTAAAATTTTCATCAATGGGAGGTTTTTATGGCAGCTGTAATGGGCCCTACAAGCACTATCCAAAGATATTGGCTAAAGCAGCCAGATGGCGATCCTTCTACACATGAGAAGAAGGCATTAGAGCAGGCAGAGACCATTAATCGCAAAATCAATCGATTTAGTGAAAAAAGCTTTGGATTTGCCAAAGCAGTCTGTCAAAGAGGAGAAGTAGAAGAGGGTATCACATGGAGAGTGGTTGTTTTTACCAAAGAGCTAGGAGACAAAAACTCAGATAAGCTTAAAAAAATCATTCAAGGCGAGATCAGCGAAGGACCACAAGAGATACGTATAAAAGACCCTCTTAATGTTCAATTGTTATTTGATACGATTGTACGCACGTTAGAATTAGTAGACAAGCACCGCAACGATATGGGAAGGCCTGAAAAACTTGAGTTAAAACTTAATAAGCTCATCGTCTATCTTGCCAAAACTTCCACTTGGCCCTACGATAGGCAACAAACGACAATCGAGGATGTGAATGCGGCTTTTAAAGAGTATCAAGAATACCTCAAAAATCAACATATTACCATTGCCAATCAAACTATATTTTTCAATTATGTGCGGCAATTGACTCATGACATCAATGCTCGTTCAATGAATATAAGCGATATCTGTCTGAAAATGAAGACAAAAGTCTACCGAAAAGAGATCTCTTGCGATAGCGATGAGTACGGGCGAATGAAGCAATTGATTGCACAAGGGATGAATATACTCTTAAAAGGCGATCAAGATGGGGATGCAATCGTTGGTTTTTGTATGCAAATGGCGCATAGTGCCTACGTATATAAGCCCGATGCAGATGTAGAGATGGCAAAAAGAGAGCTGCAAGAAGTGATTAATCGACTTGTGGACATTTTGAAGGGTAAAGACGTAAATGGATCGATGCCACTTCATGCTTTTGTGATCCAATTGATGCAAAGATTAACAGATCACTTAAGTGGGAAAAAGCCCATTCAAGCAGAGCGCGCATCTCCCTTAGCTTGGACTTTTGAAGCGCTTGCCAAAAGTCCTGAATTTATCAAATACATGCAAGGTTCAAATAAGGTCAATAATGCGTTGATGCAGCTTGCCAAGCAATTACTGCCTTTTGAAACTACAGGAAATGGGATAGCTGCGTTAATTGTGCTTTTAGCTAATCCTGAATTATTTTCAGACATTTTAAAAGATCAATTTGATGAAAAATTGAGTTTTTGCCATTTAAATCAAAAGCAAATTGACACTATTTTTTACCACTTAAATCATTCTCTTTTAGATAAAGAACATATATTTAGAAAGGAATATATTATAATCTATAAAAGATTTTTAAGTTTACTCGCTAATATCAATTATTTGCAGTTTTTAAAGCCATATGCAAAAGAGGCTGGGCATGATGGGCAACTTCGAGAAAGTTTGGCCACAATTGGTTATCCCTTTATGCGCGATCATTCCATTGCAACGGCGTCATTCTTTGGCAATCCTACCAGAAGAGCTTTAGAGCTTGAGAATAGACCTAACGTGCAGCGTACCATTGTGAGACTTTTTACCCAATACAGCAACAATCCTGTTAAAAATAAGCAACTCTTTCAAAAGGCTCTACAAAATGCGTTTGCTGATTTCAATCTTGGCTTTGAGGAAATAAGTGAGGAGATTTTAGGCAAGATTGGTGAAGTGGCGCCCAAAGGGATAAGAGTGACAGAACAAGGACAAAAACAGTTAATACCAGTTGAAGAGTGGCTTGGAGAAAGCGTTTTAAAGGTGTATCAAGTGATTAAGGCGTATGTGCTGCGATGCATTCCTCTTGTATGGATAGAGGAAACATTTGAAGAAGCTAATAACCTAAAGGATCGAATCTGTTTTTTCAATAACGATCTTTATGTCATCGAAAAAAATCACAATGCAATAAAACTTAAAAGCTTCATGAGTCATGAAATAGTGACAAAGCTGCCAAAGTCATTGCCAATTGCTTGCGTGGCAGGAGAGCTTAAAGAGAAACTGCAAAAATTGATGAATCCAAGGGTTCCAATAGAAAAACTACAAGCAAGAGAAGTGATTTCATTTCTTACGGAAAGTTACATGTCATTTCATAAAGAGCCACATATCATTAGGATCATTGAAGGGTTAATAGGAAGCATTTTCCAAAAAATGCAAGCGACAACAACGGTGTTATTTGTACAAAGAGTGAGACTTTTAGCAGACTTCCTACATGCCATAGCCCCATTTTTTAGAAAAATCGAGCCTCTTATTGAAAAGCGCTTTTTTATTGAGGGTAAGCTTAAAAAGGCAAATGCTCTCAACTTAATAAAAGCGGTACATATCTTTAATGCAAAAGAAGTGCCAGCAAATTTCCCGAATCTTGAAAAGGAGGGCAACATTGATTTGAGCCACGCTTTAGTCCAAAATCTAGCTAAAATGATTGCTTTCTTATGCACAGAAAATATCATCTCGATAGTAAAAAACTGCAAGCTTGTAGATTTGGTCAAAGTAAACTCGCAACTTGAGTATGTGATTGCCCGAAAAGCCGATCAGATGTCTTATACCAAAGAAGAATACATTCACTCGTTTTGTGAACGTAATAAAGGCTCACAAAAGGAACTAGAAAAAATTTTAGGAAATTTAGATGTTCCGGCGGCGTTCATTGAAAGGCATGAAGAGTATTTATCAACCCTTCCTGTCCCGATTTACTTTCTTTTGCCCCCCCAAGCCATTGCCATGCAAATAGCGTATGGGTTGCCTAAACATAATATCCTCATGAAAGTGGGCACTGGCCAAGGAAAAAGTTTAATCATTGCCTTTATAGCGCTTCAAATGGCTTTAAAATTAAAAGATAATCCGAAGGGGAAAGTCTTTGTATTGACCAGCTATGACCATTTAGCAAAAAGAGATGAGTCTTCTGGAAAGAATTTCTTTAAAAAGGATGGGATTGAAAGCCTTTGTATTTCTACAGTAGCTGATGTGCAAAAAATGACGAGCCACACCAAAATTATTTATGCTGACATGCACACAATAGAAGGGATCGTAAGAGAAATCGTCATGAAGCTATTTCAAAATTTAGCTTCCTTAGAGGATAAAGAGTTTTTAAAGGCCATATTTGGGCAAGACGGGGAAGAGCTTCAACTTATTTTAGATGAGGCAGACATTTTAATTGATGAGGGGCGCTTTAAGGATTCTTGGGGAATGGACATCCCAGTGAATGTTTTAAACGCCGCCAATGTCAAAGAGTTACATCTTTTTTGTCCTTTTTTAGTCGAGCGAACAATAGAAGCAGAAAAGTCATCGATTAATTTACTTGCGCAAACAACAAAAGTAGAAAAATCACCTAGTAAAATTGTGGAAAATTCCAATACAGGACTAGCATCGACTAAAGGCGCTTGGTATGACGTAAGTACGGGGTGCTATAGTATACCACCTTGTGCCCTTAGGTTAACACAACTGATTTCAAGAGCACAAAGGGTCGTTGGAGTCTCTGGAACTGCTGAAGCTAAACACGTCGAACTACTTCGTAAGCAAGATGCCATTTATTTGGAAATCCCTTCTTCGCAAAATCCTTTAGTCTTTAGTACCAAGTATCAAGAAGACAAAGAAACAATGGTCAGTGAAACCGAAACATACATTCGCTGTGTTGAAAAAAAGGAGTGGACGAACATCCAAAAAGAAGACGATGTGCTAGTGATGAGTCCTGCCTTCATGCAAGAGTATTGCAATGTGATCATTGCCGATATTAAAAAAGCAAGAGAAGTTCAGGAAACAGATTCTGGGACTTACCAAAGGCCTGTTATTTTATTTGAGAACGCCTATCAAGAGTATAGATTTGAAGGAAGCAATCAAGTCAGCAAATGTTGGGATGCAATAAGTGCAGCCATAACAGCCGCTGGGATACCACTTGAGATATTGACAAAAGATGTGGAAGATGACGATTTGCAAAAAATGGCACGATCTGGCGCAGTCACCTTAACGACGATTAAATATGCGCGTGGGGCAGATTTTAGGGTCAGCCGCAACATAGAAGAAGGGCTGCACGTGATAATTTTAAGAGATGAAATTGGAAGTAAGCGGCTCCTTGCGCAGATAATTGGCCGCACTGGCCGTATGGGAGGTAAAGGGTCTTATTCGGTCTTTGTTAAAGGCCCCTTAATCAAAGCAGATAACAAAACCGATGATCAATTAGCTGCTAACTTAGATACACTGCACCAACTGTCTTGTTTTTCAATTAATAAACTCCTTTCTTTTGATGCAGCAGAGAGCCGCTTTCCAATACGGAAGAAATGGTCTCAGAGTTGGCTGATGTTTTTTTGCAAACACTTTTCAATGCGTTTTTCAACAGGTCTGAAAATCGATGAGAAAGAAGCGAGAAATATTTTTGGAAAATTTTTTGATAAAAATAAGATTAATTCGGAGCATTTAAGTCCTTAATATGAAGGTAACAAAAGATACTTTAGGTAAAGAAAAAACGCCAAGCGAAAGACCGCAAGAAGCATCCGTTATCCAAACACCTACGTTTCAGAGGCGCGCTTTGCCTATGGGAGATGCCTCTGGAACAGCTAGATTACCTCTGCCTATATTTAGCGCGACGCACCTTCCCACGTGCGGTGAAGAAACTCTTTTCTTGGTCGCATCTCCCGTATTTAAAAAGGCCACTCCCCTTTCCAAAGAAAAAGAGCCAGAACTAAGGCTTTTACATGCTCAACGCGATGCTTTAGGCTTTCTTCCTACACCAATGCTCACTGCGAATGAAGTAGAGCTCGCTTTACTTACACCCCCTAAATTACAGGCAGAGGAACATTTAATCGCTGAGGAAGTTTTAACTCAAGCTCTTCAAGCCCCTCACTTTTCTGAAGATATCCCTCCTCCTCCTAAAGGCCTTAAGGAAGACTACAAAGATATTTCAAAGATCCTCAGTCAACAAAATCCGATTGTTGAAGGTCTTGATCGGTTCTATAAGTTTAAATCCTTTCAGGAAATCATCGAAGAAGCTGTAAAATATGGCTCAATTGGAGACATTCGCGCGCTAAATAAGCATAGTATACTCAAAACCAAATATTTAAAACAGGTGTTACAGCAGCTGTTTAAAGAGGCCACTTTTCTTTTGCCAAAGTCTTCTTCATTTGACTACACACTTTGCAACAATCAGGAACAAATCGATCTTTTTGCAAGCTTTTGTGAGCATCTGATTCAAGTGGAACAAATTGATGAGCTGAAGTTAAATCCCAATGCAATTATCTCGCACCTTTTTGGGTTTAACCTAGAAACGGCAGTTCGAGATGCTAAATTGACACAATCTCTTGAACCAGAATCACTTTGCAGTGGGGTGGGACATTTCCAGAGGGTGTTGGACCACCTCACTGCAAATGATTCTGGTTCAAGAGATTGTGTCAAGTTAGCGTCGCGGGCTGCCGTTTCTAGGTTTAAAGCACCCCCTTTTCTCGCCATGTACGAAGAGAAACTTTTAGAATTTAAAGACTTTATTTATTCTTATCTCTCAACCATCTTAGAGCAAGAAAAAAGGGAAAACCTGACATATGGAAATGAAATTAAAAAGCTAAGCGTTTTTGAAGAAAGCCTTTCTGCTTTAGCTAAGCACATTGTAGCTAAAGAATCTGCAATTGAAGCCCGCGTTTTCCATTCAGTAAAAGGCTTGAACTTACATCTTTGGCAAGATTTAGTGCCCCTTCCCTTCACTCTTGAAAGACCGGAATGTACACAAGAAGATGTTAATCTAGAAAAGCTTCAAGAAAGCCTTACCGCCCTTCAAAAGGGGGGCGCCAAGGCACATCAGTTAAAAACGTGCACCAATCAAATCCTTTCCCTTCCCGAATCCAATGCATTAGACTGCTGTACCAAGGCACAGTATATCTTAAATCTATCAGAAACCTACTTTAAACTTTTTACATTGACTGCATTAAAAAGGGGTGTTTTGTGGATGGAAGTGGCGATGGGCATTTTGAAAGGGAAAATCAAAGATGATGATCCTCTTGTATTAAAGTGCTATGAAGCAAGGGGCGCCAGCTTTCAGAAAATGGGAAAGCTACTTGAAGAAAAGGGGACGGCCGAAAAGGCGCTTGCTTTAAAAAAAATAGATGAAGCCTCAAGAGATTTTCGCCTCTCGTTCCCTCTTGCAAAAGAAGCCTGTCCTACAAATTTTGTGCGCCATTATAAACAAGGAAGAAGAGCTGCCACTTTGGATGAGGCGCTAGAAAAGTTTGATGAAGCCATTCATGGCGATCCTTTTTATGCTGAAAGCCATTATTATAAGCTTTTAAATCGCTTGGAAAATGGCCACCTAACAGAAGGCAGATTTCTTCATTCAACTTTTAAGTCTTTATTACAAATATCTGCTTTAAGACTCATTCCAACGTTAAGAGAAATCTTTTCCAATAAAATCTACAACCAAAAAAAAGCGCTTTTTCAAGTGGTTTTGTCTTCTCGATCAGCTCTTTTCAGCTTTGATGGAGATAAGCTTTTCATTAGCAAATCCAACCCCTCATTCTTAAACGAAATGCTCACGAAAGGAGCCAAGAAAATCCAAGAAATTGATCCTTCTAAACGAGGGAGCTATTGTACATACCCTGTATCTGAAGAAATGCTTTATACTTTAGTTTTGACATTTCAAGATCAAAATAAGCGGATCGGGGAAATTGAACAGGCCCTTACCCTATTTAAAAGGTTTGAGATCGCTTCCCTTTATAAGTCTTCGATTGCCGACGTAGCAGAAAATTTAACTAGCGATGCCATTTGTAAACGCCTTGATCAATCTTTGATTGAACAAGCAAAGGTTAATCAAGGCTTTTTAAAATCTTTGATTAATCTTCATCACTTTGCAATTGAAGGATACTGTGGCAAACACATATGCGGCCATGAAGATTTAGCGGCAGCACTTCTTTATACTTGTAGAGCCCTCGCTTTTTACGACCTATTGGATGATAAGGAAACGGCAAAAAAACTTGGGCTTTTGATTAAAAAGGGAGTGATTTATAAAAAATTGGGTCTTATTCGCAGTCAAGTGACGAGCTTGGAAGATGCTATTGCCTTTGGCAAAAAGGACCACGTGACTTACCTTAACCCATCTCTTCACTATACACTCGCAATTGCCTATAAAAACCTAAATCGCCTTGAAGATACAAAGGAGCAGCTCTACATTGTACTCAATACAAAAAAACGCTACCAAAAGCCTTCATCTCTTCATACAAAAGCACAAGAGCTTTTAAATACCATTGAAAATGGGGATGAGCCCAAAGGAAAGGAGTCCACCGATCAAGATGCTGATGTTTTAAAAGAGTTCTTAGAGAAAAACATACAAGATGAATGTCTACAAATTCTTTATGCCCATTATCAGGCTAATTCAGAGGTTCATAGCTATAGGAAAGTGCTCATTTGGGAAGAATTTGTGCAAAGAATCGCGAACGCAAAAACAGTGAAAACGTTTTGCGAGGCGATTTTTTCCTCTATTGAAAAGACTGAGAAAGTCACTTCCTTAAATCTTTATCGTTTGGCGCGCCTTACCAACATTGCTTACTGCGATGTGGCTATGTTGACACAAATAAAGACCTATACACAAGACGCTCTTAAAGTCTACCGAGAACAAGAGAGAAGAAAAGTAGACCAAGCTCTTGACAGAGTGCAGCTTACACAAGAAGGGCTCAAAAGGGAAATAGAATTTGAAAATTTTAAAAATCATCTTAAAGAAAAACTGTGTGAAGGGGAAAGGATAAGACCTAATAGCCCTATCAGAGCAAAAATAGCAGAGCTTGCTGCAAATCTTGTTGCAATCAAAATGGACCAAGTGGAAGTTGTGAAAGCATTGTCTGCAATTATGGATGAGAAGATCAGTGCTCATTTACACATTGTAGTAGAAGACCTTATTCCTATTTTAGAATTTGCTTTAGAAACAGACATTAAGCCTTTCGATTTTCAAAAACATGTTCTAATCGTCAAAGGAACCAATGTTTTCTTAAGTCAAGTGATCGACAAAGTAAAAGAGGCAATTAAACATCACCAAATGGATGTGTATACCGTGGAGTTCATCGGTGTCAATGTCTACATCGATGTCTCTTTTACACTTCACGGGATCAATTGCGCTTTTGGTGGGGATATAGAATTTTTGAAAAATGGGGACCAAAAGCCCCTTATAATTGACCTTTCAGGGGAGGCTGGAGTAAGAGGTGAAGAGGTTAAGGGAGATAATAAGGATGGCAAAAATTTTTTTGTGATGAAGGTGGCAAAGGGGATGATGGAGGGGATGGCAAAGGGGGAAAACGGGGAGGAGATTTTTGCATTTACCACAAAAAACGGCTGGTTGGATTTGACCCTAACATTATAGGCGAAATTAACTTAAATGGTGGAGTGGGAGGAGATGGAACTAAAGGGCAAAACGGGGGGAAAGGCGCTAAAGGGATAAGAGGAAAAGATGCTTCTAACGAGATTAAAAAGGGTGACCCTGCAGATACAAAATGGGGCCACATCGATGAGCGGCATGGATCCAAAGGCAAAACAAGTGGCTCTGGGGGCACGGGTGGAAATGGAGGCATTGGTGGAGAGGGAGGAGAGCATGGCAACATCTTGATCGAAACAGACTTAAATCATCTTAAAGACAAAATTTTAAAAGTCGATGGCAACAACGGGGATAATGGAGAACCAGGTATTGGAGGAGATGCGGGAGAAGCAGAGGTGGATGGATTAGATTGTTTCTTTGTCAAAGGGGGATGCTTTAGTAAACGACATGAAATACATGGATATGAACTCATCAGAACAGGGTCTTCCGATAGAAAGCCGGCAGGGTGGACAGACGGAGTTTCTATAGAAAAAATGAAGGAGAGAAATCAAGGCAAAAAAGGTGAGAAGGGAAAAACGAAGGAGGAGCAGGCAAAGGCAAGAAATAAAGCGCAAACACATCAAATAAAAAGAGAAAAATTTGTCGCCCATGTCAATGAACATTTAAGAACAGAGACGGCTGAAAATAAATCTAACGCCTTTGATGAGGTCACAAATCGTCTCGCAGTCGCAAGAGAAAATGCTGAAAGCGCAAATGAAGCACTTGCCTTACAGGAAAAAAAGCTAAAAAGCATCGATGAGCTGTATGAAAAGACCTTACAAATCATGCAGCAAACTGAAACGGAAGAAACTGTGCAAAAAGAGCACACCCGTCTTGCTACACTCACGCGCACTGAAAGCCAAGTTAGTCAACAAAAAGAGATTGAGGCCTTTTTGAAAAGCAAGGAAAGAGATAATGGCAATCTTATCCCATTTTTAAAATGCTCACCAATTCTTCGAAGAAAAGGTGTCTTTACGTTAAACCTAGAAACGGCAGCCCGCGACGCTAACTTAACACAATCTCTTGAACCAGAATCATTTGCAGTGAGGCGGTCCTTCACCAATCGGGAATGTCCCGCCCCACTGCAAAGTGATTCTAATTCAAGATCTTGTGCCAATTTAGCATCTCGAACTGCCGTTTCTAGGTTAAATGATGTAGATTTAGCTATACACGAAGTCAATATGACCCATGGGCAAAACATTCAATCAATTGCCAAACTGATCTTTCAAATTACACTCTTAAAAAGGCCATATGACGAAGACAAAAGGAAATGTCTTTGCACCTCCATCGTCAATATATTACAAGAGATCCATGTAAAATTTGCAGTTGAGCATTTTGATGAAGTGATAAAGGCCGCGCGAAACCTGCAGTCTGCGGAAAACTTAATGCGCGCTATCCAGAAAAAAGCAGAGGAGGTGAAAAGCTTTAATCAAACGCTTGATGAGGAAAGTGATGCCATTAACCGTTTTGCCGAGAAGGAAGCCTGGGAAAGTGTGGCAGAAGCCAAAATTTTAAAATATTTAAGTGGAGATCGTCTGCTCTTTCGATACCTTACGACTTCTTTAAGTCAAAAAGATGAAAAATATCTCTGGATCCTAAAACGACTTTGTCAAAAGGCTTTGACGATTGCTAAGCATCACGATCAAGTCCTTGCAACAAAAGAAATCGTGACCCACTTACTAAAAATTGGCAAAAGCGTCCTGCAGGACCTTAGCAGCATGATTCCAAACAGCAATCATGCCATAGCAAAAGAAATTTTTAAGAAATTTTTTGGAGATTGTCGCCAAGAATTGCAAATTAAAATTAAACTGCTGCGCTTTCAGCAGCGATGGCTGCTTGAAAATCTAAAAGAGCTATGTGCAGAAAAACTTAACTTTACAAAGCTGCAAAAAAAGCATGACACACTTACAGACATTTACTCTGAAAGCCTTAAGGGTTGGATCAATATTGCAGGGCACCTGCCAAAAAAGACTCAAGAGTTTCCAAGAGAGGCGCAGCTACCTGAAACAGTTGAAAGTAAACAGATCGATGTCTTGCGAAAGAAGGGGCTTAAAGCGGAAAGTTTAACTCGCTTTGAAGCGCATTTAGTCTCCTTACAAACCTTGCAAGGGAAAGTAGTCGATTTAAATGCCTTTTATGATGCTTTAGCTCGGATTTTAAATGACAAGGCTTCCTTTGGACTTGATGATCTCTTCGTGGCCTTAAGTTTACATTACAAAGATCTTAAAATAGTTCTAAACGAAATGCGCAACTTAAGCACTGACAATCTTGACGAAATTGTCAATTTAAGAAGCAAATATTTCAACGAAAAAAATTTACAAGTCAACGCAAACATTTATCTCTTTCTTGAAAATCGGCATCTTCATTTGCTTAAGGAAAGGTGCGTTGAGATTCTTAAGGGGAAGTTAGCAGAGGGACATGAGCAAATTGAAGAATGGGTTTTAACCAAGCTTCATAGAGCCAATCACTTCTTTAGCATGCAGGAGCACTTTCCTGAAGTTGATTTTTTAGCGCTGTCTGCTGAAGTCATCGTAGACCCAAAGTATTGCCAAGAAGACATTGATTGTGATGCAGATCTTTTAAAACATTGTGTCTCTTTCCTTTTGCCATCCGTTGATGTCGAAAAAAAGGAAGATTTGATTGACGGTTTAACGAAGGCTTTAAAAGACAAAAGCCATGACCTAGTTAGAGGCTATCTTTTTGTATTGAATTATGTCTTTCTTTCCACAAATCGCAATGTATCGACGTTATGGGAAAGATAGAGCACCATAGAAGCATTATCTAAAAAAAGACCATCGACTTCATCGATTGCAAGTGTGATGTCAGCATTTAAAAAGCTTTCGTGAATGACATTTTCATCTTCAAATTCAGTTAATAAGAGATCTCTTTGAAAAGAGGGAAGCTCTGCATACACCACTTGTACCGGTTTATTATCCACAAAATAGCGCTTTCTTCTCTCTTCTTCGCTATCATTGCAAGCAGTATCGCAATTGTTAGAAACGCTAAGATTGAAGAAGTCGTATAGTGCTTTTTTGTTTTTGGCATCCCTTTCTGCAAGCACTGACGACGTTGTTAAGATCACAACAGGCGCTTTTTGCATCGACTTTACAATGGCAAAAGAGGCAAACGTAATCGATTTCCCCTCCCCTGTGGACATTTGGGCTATTTTTCCAGTTGCCTTGCCGTTTTCATTTTTTCTTAACAGTAGCCAAACGGCAATCAGCTGTGAATCTCTTAAAGGGTGCTTTTCTACAAGCTCAACCCCTCTTGATGCAACTGCAATCGCTTGTTTGATTTTGTCTGGGTAATCAAAAACATTTTTGCCGCTATTTTCTTGCATCCAATCTAAAAGATAGGCTCGATCCTTAGTTTTAATCGACTCATAACGATCTTTAATCTCTTGAATCTCCTGCTTTAACACTCTATCACCTCCTAGCAAATGCTTAATGGATACATTGATTCCATCCGCTTCATCTGCCATAAGCTGCACTAGATCTTCAAGTTTTCTCTCTTGCGACCTTTTCTTTTTCGTCACAGCCTCTATTTCTTTAAACCACTCGCCAGATTCTGTTCGATTGGCTAAGATTGTGAGCGTTTCTTGATCCAGTTCCCAAGATTTTTTGGCAAAGTTGGCAATACATTCAGTGACGGCTGGATTGATAAATTTTCCTTGAAGAGCGCTTACCACTTCTCGCATGGCTTGCTCTTTTTTTAAGGTCTCAATTTCTAAAAGAGCGTTGATCAGTTTTTGGTGATGATGAAAATTGTCCAGATGTAAGCTTCCCATAATCCAAAGAACTGAAACAGCGTATTTAAATCCTTCAAAAGATTGGCTAAAGAAAGCTTGCATAAGCTTTGAATTGGGATTGCCAATTTCTTTGGCCATCATCGTTAAACATTCAAAGCTCACTAGATATGTGGAAATGAGATGGGAAAAGGATTCGATAGAAAAATTAAGCTTTCCTTGATTAAGCAGCGCTAATCGCTCTGCAATTAAACGAAGAATCGTTTCCTTATCCGAAAAGGTGACCTCAGAAGCATTGCTCAATTTTAAAAGCGCTTCTTCAAATTGCATTTGACATTTTTTTACTTTAGTCTCATTCACTTTCAATATATCCTGAATGAGAGTATCCTTTTGCAGATCGGTCATTTTTTCTTCAAATTTTAGCTCATTAAGGCTTAAGGCTTTTTTGGAAAGCGAGGGCACTAACATCTCATGGCAATGCATTTGCAACAAAGAGATCGCCCAATGATTTGAAAGTTTATGATCCAATACGTTAAATGCGCCAAAAGGAGACTGTAACCTTGGAAACACCCAAAAGAGTTGCATGAGCATTTGGATCCGAATAGGTTGCGGATGCTGAACAAAGTACTCAACTAATTGAGACAAAAGATCTAAGGTATAATCTTTTTCAATTGCAAAGCATTCAACAACCCCCTTTCTTAAGGAAGCGATCCTTGCATCTGTTACTTTTTGTTGCGCATGATCATAATTATCATGTCGATTCATTTTGTAAAGAGCAGCAAAAAACTCTTCGACTAGAGCTCTTTTTTGCGCTTCTTGCTTATCAAGTTCATCAATGACCTTAAGTAAGGGCTTATCTTCAATTATCTCATTTTCAGGTTCGTTTTTTTCGACTGCAGGTAGAGGAATTTCAAAAGCTTGAGGAATTTGATTGCGCTCAATGGATTGCCAATTTGCTTCGTTAGGATAAATCTTTTCAATTTCGGCCGCTTTAATATTTTGTTGAGAAATCACATTTTTTATCGATTCTATCCAAACATATAGTTTGTCAAGAGTGTCTTTTTTCCCTTGCTCTAACTCTTTTTTTATAAAATCTATTTCTTCATTGACCATGGCCTCATCGAATTTGCGTTTTAAAAGTAAGGCCGATTCCTCCCCAATCTTTTTCCCCTTAAGCAAGCTTAAGATGCAGCTTTCATATGCACTTGCATAAGGAATCAGACCTCTCCAGTAAAGCCTATTGAGCGCGCGCTTGCCTTCTTCACTAAATTCATTATTTGCACCTAAATCTCGATTAAGCAGTTGATGCAATTTATCTAGATTCGCGTCAGAACCAGCAGTGTGGTTGTAATTTTTCTTTAACCACCCACTAAAATGCAATAGGGCTTCTTCAGCTTTATGTTGCCTCATTTCTTTAATTAAAAATTCTAAAGCCTCCTCATATAACTGAAGGCGTGTATCTCCTTTTAGGTCCTTAAGATTTTCAGCAAAGTAGCGATCTAACATCGCTATCCATAGCTCAAAATGACTAATGTGCTTTTCAGGATCTATCGCATCAGATGCGCGGACAATCTCGCTTAACTTTCTTATGACAAGTGGCTGCATCTTTTGATATCTTTCTTTAGACTTTTCATCATTCTCTAAATATTGGCTATAAGTTTTTTCTAGTTGGTGAATAAGCTTTAGTTTGATTTGGGATACACACTTTAGCTGTATTTCCTTTTGAATTTCTTCATGTAAAGTTTCCACCTTTTTTAGAAGCGAAATCAACTGCTGCGTATTAAATGAAAAGTGACAAGTTGCTACAAGTAGCTGTGGAAGCAATTGAGAATAGTCTTGAACCTTTTCAAAAACTTGTACAAATAAAGTGGGTATCTTATTCCACACCTCTTCTGTAAGCGCTTTGTTATAGTCTTGAACTTGGCTCTGATTTATTTGCTCAATTTTTGCAGCTTTTACAATGAGGTGCTTTTGAAGATCTAATAAAGAGGTAAAAGCACTAAAAGGACCCTTATTAAATATAATTTTAGAAACTGCTTCTAAAGCGGAAAATCGATCATCTGCAGATTTTAAGAGATCGCCGACTTCCCCGATTTCATCAATGAGATCGGCGCAAGAAAAGGTCTTTTCTGGCAACTGCAGCTGGTCATTAAAGTAAGCTTTCGCCACTACACTTTGCCAGTGAATGGAG